>Ga0134127_10000995_pt1 | contig 22228 bp, 17 predicted proteins | sample KB31753_FD_96459 | JGI IMG/M metagenome (GOLD analysis project Ga0134127, IMG submission 96459) | Terrestrial soil microbial communities with excess Nitrogen fertilizer from Kellogg Biological Station, Michigan, USA - KB3-175-3 | ecosystem: Environmental > Terrestrial > Soil > Unclassified ... | reverse complement strand
GCCTTGATGCGCGACTCCAGCACGAGATTGTCGCCGAGCTCGGGATGGATGAGCGTGGCGCCGGGCGCGAGCGCGGCCTCCGCGTCCACCACCGGCGGCAGCGGCTCCCACGTCACCCGCACGAGCGCGCACCCGTCCTCCGCGAGCGCGCGCGACTCCGCCACCACCGCCACCACCGGCTCGCCCTGCCACACCGCCTTGTCGAGCGCGAGCGGGTACTGCGGCGCCGACTTCATGCCCACGTAGTTCTTGAGCACGCCCACCCACGGCTCGCAGTGGGCGGCCATCTCGCGGCCGGTGACGACCGCCACCACCCCGGGCAGCGCGGCCGCGGCGGCGGTGTCGATGGCCGCGATGCGCGCGTGGGCGTGCGGCGAGCGAACGAAGGCCGCGTGCAGGAGCCGCGACACCGCCACGTCGTCGGTATAGGTCCCGCGTCCCGCCACGAGGCGGGCGGTCTGGGGCCGCACCACCGAGATGCCGATGTACTCGTCGTTCTCGGGAGCGGTCGCGGGGGCGACGCCCGGGGCCTTCGCCGACCGGCTCCGCGCCGCCCCCAGGATGGCCTGAACGATCGCGTGATAGCCGGTGCAGCGGCAGTAGTTGCCCCCGATGGCCTCGCGCACCGCCACCGGATCGGGATCGGGATTGCGCTCGAGCAGCGCCTGGGCGGTCAGCAGCATGCCCGGCGTGCAGAAGCCGCACTGCAGCGCGTTCTCCGACCGGAAGGCCCGCTGGAGCGCCGCGATCGCGCCGCTCTCGGCCACGCCCTCGATCGTCTCCACCCGGCAGCCGTCGGCCTGGGCCGCGAGCATCAGGCAGCCGCGGATCGGCGTGCCGTCCACCCGCACCGTGCAGGCCCCGCATACCCCGTGCTCGCAGCCGATGTGCGAGCCGGTGAAGCCGAGGTCGTAGCGAAGGAAATCGACGAGGTTCTGGCGGCCCTCGACCTCGCGCGTGATCGGCGCGCCGTTGACGGTCAGCGAGATCTTCACGAGCCCGCCTCCGCGAGCCGGCCCACCACCCGCGTCAGGAGCACGCGGGCCAGGTGGCGGCGCAGCGCCGGCGAGCCGTGCACGTCGCCGGGCGGGTCGAGGTCGCCGTCGAGCGCCCGGCCCGCCGCGGTGAGCGTCTCCGCGTCGGCGCGCCGCCCGGCCAGCGCGGCCTCGGCGCGCCGCGCCCGCACCGGCCGCGTGCCCACCCCGAAGAACACGAGTCTGCTGTCAACCGTGACCCCTTTCCCATATCCGCTCGGCTCGCCTTCGGCTGCGCCTTGCCTAGCCACGGCTGCCAGCTGGACTCCCGCCGCTACACCGGCGAGGGCGAAGTCGCCGTGACGCCGCGCGAGCTCGTCGAAGCCCCAGCGCCATCCCGCGGCCGCGCGCGGCACCAGGATCTCGGTGACGATCTCGCCGGGCGCGAGCGCGGTGGTGTAGATCCCGCGGAAGAAGTCGTCCGCGTCGATGTCCCGGCTCCCGCCGCGGCGTCCGGCACGGATCGTCGCGCCGAGCGCCACCGCGCAGGCGGGGAGCTCGGCGGCGGGATCGGCGAGCGCGAGGCTGCCGCCGATGGTGCCGCGCGCCCGGATCGCGGAGTGGCCGACGTGAGGGAGCGCGGCCGCGATCAGCGGCGCGTGCTCGCGCACGAGCGGCGAGCGCTCGAGCGCGTCCTGCCGGACGAGCGCGCCGATGACGAGCCCGTCGGCGGTCAGGCGGATGGCGTCGAGACCCGGGATGCGGTTGATGTCGATGACCGCGCGCGGCGCAGCGAGGCGCAGGTTGAGCGCGGGCACGAGGCTCTGGCCGCCGGCCAGGAGGCGCCCGTCGTCGCCGTAGCGATCGAGCAGGTCGAACGTCTCGGCGAGGGTCGCGGGCCGGTGATACTCGAACGGGACGGGCTTCATGCCGGAAACGAGCGGAAGGTCCGCAGGAGCGACGCGCGCGCGTCGGGACCGGGTGGGGCGAACGGCAGCACCACCGGCGTGGCCCCGGTGCGCGCGAAGGCGGCCATCTGCGCACGACAGGCCTCGGCGGTGCCCACCGCGCCGAGCCCCTCAAGCACGCGCTCGGAGATCTCCTTCACCGCGCCCGCCCGATCGCCCGCCTTCCAGGCGCGATTGACCGCCTCGACCTCCGGGCCGAAGCCGCACTCCTCGAAGAAGCGCGCGTAGACGCTCACGATCGCGTAGCCGGTGATGTCGCGGGCCAGCGTCTCGCGCACCGGCTCGGGCTCGTCGGTCACGCAGGTGCGCACGTACACCGCGACCTCCACGTCCGACCGGCTCCGGCCCGCGCGCTTGGCCCCCGCCTCCACGTGGCGCACCGAGGCCGATACAGCCGACGGCGGGATCCAGTTGAGCAGCACCCCGTCCGCGACCTCGCCGGCCAACTCGCACATCTTGGGTCCGAGCGCGGCCAGGTAGATGCGCGGGGCGGGTGTCGGGGCGGGAATCGCGAGCCGGAAATTCTTGAGCCGGTAGAACTTGCCCTCGAAGTTCACCCGCTCGCCCGCCGCGGTCATCCGGATGATCTGGACCGCCTCCCGCATCTGCTGGATCGACGGCGCGAACGGCAGCCCGTGCCACTGCCCCACGATGATCTCGCTGGAGAGCCCGAGGCCGAGGGCGAAGCGGCCCGGGGCCAGGTGCCCGAGCGTCGCGGCGGCCTGCCCGTAGACGACCGGGGTGCGCGTCTGCACCGGGATCACCCCGTTGGCGATCTGGAGCGTCCGGGTGTGCGTCGCGATCAGGGTGGACAGCGCGATGGCTTCCGCGCCCGAGGCCTCGCCCACCCAGGCGGTCCGGTACCCCCGCTCCTCGGCCTCGCGCGCGATCGCGGGGAACTCGGACAGCGGCATGGCCAGCGAGGTCAACGCGATGTCGGTCGGCATCAGATTCGCTCCCTGACGAGATGGTGGGTGCGCCGGCCCCGAGGATACACCGGCGACCGCCCCGCGGCCGGAAGTCCGAGCGCCCGCGGCCCAGGGCCAGAGCGCCCGCGGCCCAGAGCTAGATTGACAGGGTGGGGATCATACGTTAGCTTGTGACCGGTCACAACTCCCGTCACATCGAGCGCCCGCTCTCCGGGCCGGGGTGTTGCATGGCGCCGCCACCGCGACGCAAGCGAGCAACGATCAGGGACGTCGGCCGCGTCGCGCGGGTCTCTCACCAGACGGTCTCCCGCGTGATCAACGGCGAGCGCTCCATCACGCCCGGGACCCGGGCCAAGGTGGAGCGGGCGATCGCGGCCCTCGGGTTCCGGCCGAGCCACATCGCGCGAAGCCTGGTCAGCCGGAGCACGAAGACGATCGGGCTCGTGATGGGCGACGTGGCCAGCCCGTTCTTTCCCGACGTGGTGCGCGGGGCGGAGGACGTGCTCTCGGAGGCCGGCTACTCCCTGATCCTCTCCAGCAGCCGCCGCGATCCCGAGCGCGAGCTGCGCAATGTCCGGCACCTGCTCGAGCGGAGCACGGACGGCCTCATCCTGGGCGCCCCGCAGAGCGCGCCGGACGACCTCCGCGATCTGGCCGAGCACGCCGCGGTGCCGATGGTGTTCCTGAACCGGGACGTCAAGGGCGCCCACGTGGCGTCGGTGTGGATCGACTGGCGGGCCGGGACCGGGGAGGTCGTCCGGTACCTGGCCGACCTCGGCCACCACCGGGTGGCGCTCGTCGTCCCGTCGCGCGAGGAGATCCGCTACGCCAACCGCGAGGACTGGTACCGGTGGGCGCTCGGCCGCGCCGACCTCGGGCCCGATCCCTCGCTGATCCTCCACGCGCCCATCACGATCGAGGGGGGCTATCAGGCCGGCCGGCGCCTCCTCGGCCGGCCCGACCGCCCCACCGTCGCGATCTGCCACAGCGACGTGATGGCCATCGGCCTGCTCCAGGCGTGCCGGGAGCTCGGGGTGCGCGTCCCGGACGATCTCTCGGTGGTGGGCTGGGACGACGTCCCGTACGCCCGCCTCGTCACGCCGGCGCTCACCACGGTCCGGGTGCCCCGCTATCACCTGGGCCAGGCCGCGGCGCGGAGGCTCCTCGATCTGATCGCCGGCCGCCCCGCCGCCGACCCCCGTCCCCTGCCCCTCGAGCTGGTCCGCCGCGCGAGCTGCGCGGCCCCATCGGTATCACCCCCAGGAAAGGCGCTTCACCCGGGAGTGTCGGCGAAACGAGCACGCAGCGCAGCGTCCGTGAGCACGAAAGGGGAACGTCCATGAGCGATCGAGAAGAACACGAGCCCACCCACCACCTGTCTCGCCGCACCGTGTTGCGCCTCGGCCTGGTCGCCGCCTCCGTGGGCCCGGCCCTGGCCGGTCGCGCCCACGCCCAGGCCGACAAGATCGGGGCGAACCTGATCGGCAAGCTGGAAGGGCCGGAGCTCGTCACCGATCCGGCCAAGATGCCGAAGACGTTCAAGGAGGCGCCAGAGCTGGCGGAGCTGGTCAAGGCCGGCAAGCTCCCGCCGGTCGAGCAGCGCATCGGCCAGGATCCCCTCGTGATCAAGCCCCTGCGCGACATCGGCAAGTACGGCGGCACCTGGCGTCGCGGCTTCACCGGGCCCTTCGACACGTCCAACGGCCACCGCACGGCCCAGAACGACAAGCTGCTCTACTTCGACTACACCGGCACCAAGATCGTCCCGAACATCGCCCGCGGCTGGGAAGTGAGCCCGGACGGGCGGGTCACCACCATCTTCCTGCGCCGGGGCATGCGCTGGAGCGACGGCCAGGCCTTCACCGCCGACGACTTCGTGTTCTGGTTCGAGGAGGTCTACCAGAACAAGGAGCTCGTGCCCACCCCGCTGCCGGTGATGACGATCAACGGCAAGCCGATCGCGATCAAGAAGGTGGACGCGGCCACCGTGCAGCTCGTCGCGCCCGACCCGTACTTCGCGATGCCCACCGTGCTGGCCTCGGTGTGGGGCATCGGCCATCACGCACGCTACGGCCGCGACGCCCTCGGCGGCTTCGCGCCCGCGCACTATCTGAAGCAGTTCCATCCCAAGTGGAGCTCGAAGGACGAGGTCACCCGCAAGGCGGCCGAGATGAAGTTCGACAGCTGGGTGTCGATGTTCAAGAACCGCAACGACGCCTGCCGGAACCCGGACCTCCCGGTGGTGACCCCCTGGAAGACGATCTCCCCGATCAACACCCCGACCTGGATCCTCGAGCGGAATCCCTACAGCGTCTGGGTGGACAGCGCGGGCAACCAGCTCCCCTACATCGACCGCATCCGGATGACGCTCGGGGAGAACCTCGAGCTGATCAACCTCCGGGCGATCGCGGGCGAGTACGATTCGCAGGCGCGCCACATCGACATCAGCAAGCTGCCGGTGCTCCTCGAGAACCAGAAGAAGGGCGGCTACCGGGTCTACCTCGACCCGTCCACCCAGGGCGCCGACGTCGGGCTCTTCTGCAACCAGAGCTTCGACAAGGATCCGGAGATCGCGAAGTGGCTCGGCACCCGCGAGTTCCGGATCGCGCTGTCCCACGGCATCGACCGCCAACAGGTGAACGAGACCTTCGTGCTGGGGCTCGGGCAGACCGGCTCGGCCGCGCCGGGGGAGCGGACCCTCTACTTCCCGGGATCGGAGTACAAGACGCTCCACTGCGCCCACGACGTCAAGAAGGCCAACCAGATGCTCGACAAGCTCGGGCTGACCAAGAAGGACAGCGAGGGCTATCGGCTGCGCGCCGACGGCGGTGGTCGCCTCCGGCTCTCCCTGACCACGTATCTCGGGTTCCTGCCCTTCACCCAGGTGGCGGAGATGGTCGTCCAGCAGTGGAAGCAGATCGGGATCCGAGGCGAGGCGCAGGAGATGGAGCGCGGCCTCGCCACCGCCCGGCTGCGCGCCAACGAGCACCAGATCTACTTCGAGACCCAGTGGGGCGCCGACAACATGTTCGGCCACACGCCGTTCTTCTTCCCCATCGACGGCGGCACTCCCGTCGGCCCGCAGTACGGAATCTGGTACGCGAGCGCGGGGACCCAGGGCAAGGAGCCGCCGCCGCGCATGCGCGAGCTGATGGAGAAGTACCGCAAGGCGTTCGGCGTGCCGGACGCGGAGCGCACGCGCCTGGCCAAGGAGGTCTGGAAGATCGCGCTCGACGAGATGTGGGTGATCCCGGTGGTCTCGAACTCGCCCGCCTCTCAGGGCGTGCGGGTCATCAAGAACAACATGGGCAATATCCCGGAGCGGCTGTGGAATAGCGCGGTCAGCGACAACCCGCACATCGCCCACACCGAGACCTGGTACTTCAAGAGCTAGCGGAGATCTCCACCGTCGCGGCGGGCTGGGCGGGCAGGCGGATGCCGGTGAACCCATCGGCGTCCACCCACCAGCCCGCCGCGGCTTCGGTGGGATCGGCCACGCGCGGAAGCGCCCCGTGGCCCGCCACGCTCACCGCGACCGGCCCATCGATCCGGATCCGGATCACGTAGCGGCGGCCGGCGGGCACGACCGACCGATCGCCCGCCGGCTCGCCGATGCGTACCGTGACCCTTCCCGGCCGCGCGACGCATTCGATCGGCGTCAGGGCGTGGCGCCCGTTCCGGTAGGCGTTGGATCGCCCGTCGTCCTCGTACATCTCGAAGCGTGAAGTCCCCGAGGGCCCGGACGGATAGACGAGCAGGGTGATCTCCGCCTGCGGCTCCCCCGTGTGCTGGATGACCGAGCCCATCGGCACGATCGCGCCGGCCCGCACGAGCAGCGGCAGGCGGTCGAGCGGCGCCTCGACGGAGACGCCGCCGGGGCCCTCGTGGCGCGCGCCCGTCCAGAAGTCGTGCCAGACACCCGCGGGCAGGTAGACCGGCCACGCGGTCGCGCCCGCGCGGGTCACCGGGGCGACCAGCAGGTCGTCGCCCCAGAGGAACTCGTGGCCGAGCTGCCAAACCCGCGGGTCGTCGGGATAGTTGAGGACCAGCGGCCGCATCAGGGGCAGGCCGAGCGCCCGCGCCTGCCACGCCAGCGTGTAGGTGTACGGCAGGAGCCGGTAGCGCAGCTCGGCGTAGCGGCGGCAGATCGCCTCGACCTCGGGCCCGTGTCCCCACGGCACGTGCTCGCGCCAGACCCAGCCGTGCGAGCGGAACACCGGGCAGAACGCGCCGAGCTGGAACCATCGGGCATAGAGCTCGCCGGTCTCGGGAACCGCGTGGAAGAACCCGCCAACGTCGCTGCCCCAGTAGGGCACCCCGGAGAGCCCGGTGTTCAGCCCGAGCGGGATCTGCGCTTCGAGCGTCGCGAAGTCGTTGTTGATGTCGCCCGACCAGGTCGCCGCTCCGAGGCGCTGCATCCCGGCCGCGCCGGATCGGCAGAGCAGGAAGACCCGCTGATCGGGCCGGTCGGCGGCTTCGCCCTCCGCGAAGGCCTGCTGGCGGAAGCGGTCGTAGATGTTGTGCAGCAGCGTGCCGTCCCCCGCGTGGAGCCGCGCGCTCGCCGGCGGACCCTCGCCGCCGTCCAGCCACCAGCCGGCCACTCCGAGCTCCCGGAGCTCGCGATGGACCGCCCACCACCAGGCCCGGGCGGCCGGATTGGAGAAGTCGACGTAGCGCTGCCCGTCACGATAGGCCGCGGGCGGGCGGCCGGTCACCGCGGCGCGCTCGTAACCCTCGGGCAGCAGGTAGCCGCTCGCGTCGGCCGCGGCGAACAGAGGCGACTTCTCGTGCAGCACCGGGTACTCGTGGGTGATCACCTCGAAGTGCTGTTGCCTCGCCTCGTCGAGCAGCGCGGCCGGCTTCGGCCAGAGCTCGGGCTGGAACTCGAGGTGCCCCACCCCGCGGTTCCAGCCGAGCGCCTCGCCGTAGCTCGAGAGGAAGACGAGCGCGTCGCACGGGATTCGCTTCTCGCGGATCGTCCGCGGCAGGGCCCGCAGCTCGGCGGTGTCCTCGAAGTGACGAGTGGACTGGATGAAGCCGAGCGCCCAGCGTGGCGGGAGCGACGGGCGACCAAGCAGCTCGGCGACCTCCCCCATGACGCCGCGCAGATCGGGGCCCATGAGGAAGTACCAGGTCAGGCGTCCCGCCTCGGCGGTGTATACGATGCGGACGCCGTGGTCCGAGCGCCCGATGGCCACCACCGCGTCGCTCGTGTTGTCGAAGAAGAGGCCGTAGCCGCGGCTGGACAGGAGTAGCGGCAGGCCCAGATCCGATCCCGGCCCGTGGCCGATCTGCGTGTTCCAGAGCTGGCGGGCCGTGCCGAGCCGGTCGAGCCCGCCGCCTCCCTGCCCCAGGCCGTAGAAGTGCTGCTCGCCCGAGAACGCGAAGCAGGCCCGGACCCGGCGCGAGGCGCCGGCCCGCGGGCTCTCCGCCGACATCCCCCCGTCGATCGGCTCGTGGAGCAGGCGCGCGCCCGCGGAATCGAGAAACGCCAGGCGCACCGGGTCGGTCGCGACCTCGATCGTCAGGTCGCCCGTCGACAGGCGGAGCGGCTCCCCGTCGAGGGCGTCGAAGCGGGTCGCGGCCCACGCCCGGGGCTCCAAATGGGACGGCCCCAGGGCCCGGCCCTCGACCTCGAGATCGACCCGGATGATGCGCGGGCTGCAGATGGAGACCGCGGTGCGCGAGCCGGCCGGCCCGAACCGCAGCGTCGACCCGTCGCGCTCGAACCGCGCCGCCCGGCCAGCCCCGTCGCCCACGCCTCTCTCCTTACCGCGGGTGTGTGTGACCGGTCACATCCTACCATTCCGAGAGAGGATCAGATGCGCTGACTCACGATGTACTTCTTGTTGTACGTGTACGGCCGCACCTCGGGCTTCCAGCGGCCGATGTCGGAGGTGTCGTTCCAGAGCTGGGACATCGGCAGATCCGGCCGGTCGACCTCGTAGGCGGCCAGGTAGCGCGGCTCGCCGGGAGTCTCGGTCCGATAACGCACCACGTTCACGCACCCGGGCAGCTTGAGCAGGAGGGGCACGTGCTCGACGTCGTAGAGCTCGTTGAACAGCGCCTCCCGGTGGGGCTCGATGTCCATCATGACCCAGAAGATGTACGGCGTGCGGTAGGTGAGCGCGGGGCTCGAGCCGACCCATTCATAGGTCGCGAGGTGCCGGTTCATGGTCCGCGGCCGGATCTCGCCGGGCCAGCGGCCCGCCTCGCCCGCCGTCTTCCACGGCGGGCTCTGCAGCACGGCCGCGCTGGCGAGCTCGTAAGCCGCGATGTACCGCGGCTCGGTCGGCGACGGGTTGCGGTAGCGGGAGCCCCGCACGACGCCGGGCACCGCCTGCAGCAGCGGGAGGTGCTCCTTGTCGTACACGTCGTTGAACGTGGGCTCGAGATCGTGGGCGACGTCCATCCGGACCAGGAACAGGGCGTGCGGGCTCATGGTGGGCCTCCCGGCCGAGCACTATCTCACAGTCCGCTTCGACCCGCTTGCTCCGGACCTTCTTCCCCAGTATCTTCACTCGGGGCCGACAGAGGCCGCAGCCGCGCCGGCCCCGCCGTGCCCCACCCACTCTCACAGGAGACGACCGATGCCGCCAGTTGACCCGAACGAAGTGATGATGACCGGCGAGAACTCCTTCATCCGGCTGAGCCCGGACGGCGGCAAGACGCTGACCGACCGCGCGAGCCACTGGCGCGTGCTGTGGTGCCCGGCGGGCGGCGGCCACGCGCTGTTTCTCCAGAGCACGCTCACCGACGGCCGGGTGCGCATCTACAGCGACAACATCGCGGTGGCGCGCTGGCTGCAGAAGTCCATCGAGACCCTGCTCTTCCCGGCCTTCGCGGACACCTCCATCCCGGTGATCGGCGCGCGCTTCGAGCGTCAGGGCGGGCCCTGGTCGAGCGCCACCGAGACGGTCCAGGCGGTGGACGCGCGGGTCACCATGACCTGGTACGACTGCATCGAGCCCTTCGTGCTCAACGCGCCTCCCGGCTTCAACGACCGGCCGATCGGCGTGTTCAGCACCTTCTTCCCCGCGCGCGCGGCCCAGCTCGAGATCAACGGCAAGGTGGCGACGAACAGCGTGTGGGCGGAGATGCGCGGCGACCGGCAGGGCAGCAGCGCCACCCTCGCCTGGTCCGAGACCTGGGTGAAGCCGCGCGGGTAACCGGGGGCGCGGGTGAGCGGGCGGCTCGACGGCAAGGTCGCGGTCATCACCGGCGGGGGCAGCGGCATCGGCCGCGCCACCGCGCTCACGTTTCTTCGAGAAGGGGCCCGGGTGGTGATCGGCGACCTGAACGAAGCGGGGCTCGCCGAGAGCGCCGCGCTCGCCCGCGCGCAGGGTGCAGCCGAGCGCCTCGCGACGCTGCGCGGGGACGTCTCGGCGGACGCCCACGTGATCGGCCTCGTCGAGCTCGCGGTCGAGCGGTTCCAGGGGCTCGACTGCATCTTCAACAACGCGGGAGTCGGCGGCGCGTTCGGCCCCATCGGCGAGACGACCGCGGAGGAGTGGGACTTCACGTTCGCGGTGCTGGCGCGCGGCGTGTTCCTCGGCATCAAGCACGCGTCGAATCGGATGAAGGCTCAGGGCCGCGGGGGCAGCATCATCAGCACCGCGTCGATCGCGGGCGTCGGTGGCGGCGCCGGCCCGCACGCCTATTCCGCGGCCAAGGCCGCGGTGGCCAACCTCACCCGCTCGGTCTCCACCGAGCTGGCCGCCCACCGCATCCGGGTCAACGCGATCGCCCCCGGGATGATCCGTACGCCGCTCGCGACCGGCCACCGGGAAGAAGCGTGGGACCGGCTGGTGCGCGAGAAGCAGCCGTGGCCGGAGCCGGGCCTCCCGCAGCACATCGCGGACACCGCGCTCTTTCTCGCGGGCGAGGAGTCCCGCTTCATCACCGGCCAGGTCATCGTGGTGGACGGCGGGCTGACCGCCCAGGGCCCGGATCTCTTCGGCCACGACCCGGGCAGCCGGATGCTGCGCAAGGCCGGGCTCAATACCGGTAGCACCGGCCTGCCCGGCACCGTGCGCGAGGTCCGGCGGCCCTAGCCGAGGGGCCCCGGACCCTCCGGGCGGAGTGCCGTCGCGGCCTCGGGCTTCCTGCCCGGCGGCGAGCAGACCCCTCAAACTCCACGAGCACTTGCGGCGCGGTACGACCTGGCTCGCCGCTTGCTCCCTGACCTTCCGTTCGGCGAGCTCACCATCCGAACCAGGAGGCGTACGCGATGACGGAGCCCCGCAGAAGCGTGGCGGCGATGGTCCTGATGGTGTCCCTGCTCGCTCCGGTCCCGGCGATGGCCCAGGGGAAGGTGACCACCGCGACCCTGAGTGTGCTGACCGCGCCGGTCGAGCGCATGGCGGGCGACGCGGCCGCGCCCGAGCCCGGGATCACCGGGATGAACCTGGCGGAGGGCGACCGTATCCGCACCGGCGCGGGCGGCGGGGCGCTCATCACGTTCCTGAACGGCAGCACGGTGACCCTCCTCTCCGAGACCGAGGTGACCGTGAAGCAGGTGCCGGGCGACCGCGCCAAGAGCGCGGGGATCCGCATGCTGATCCACGCGGGGCGGGTGTGGGCGCGCGTGGCCCAGGCCGCAGGCAGCCGCTCGACCCTGACGCTCGAGTCCAACGACTACAGCGCGACCGCGCACGATGGATTGATCGGCGCCGAGCAGTCGGCCGGCACCTTCGTGTGCTGGACGCGACGGGGCTCGCTCTGGCTCACCGACAAGAGCGCTCAGACCGACACCGTGCTGGTGGCCGGGCAGCGGGCGCGCGCGCGCTTCGGCGTGCCGGTGACCCCCGAGCCCTTCGTGGCGGGCGCGAGCACCCTCGAGATCCGGACCACGGGGCCAGTCGTGCCGCTGGTGCGGATGCCGGACGGGAGCGTGGCCGCGGGATTCCTCACGCCGGAGATCGAAGTCAACCAGGTGTTCGGCTCGTTGACCGAGGCGAAGGGCGGGCAGCGCTGGGTGGTGGAGGTGCCGGGCGGTCACGAGGGGCCGTACACGCTGATCCTGACCGGCATCGACGCGGGACCGTTCGCCGCGCGGATCTCCGGGCGCTACGTGGGCTTCTCCAGCTACCGGCAGGACATCCGCGGCGAGGCGCGCCCCGGAGAGCGGCTCTTCACCCGCATCACGCAGACCGTCCGGGGCGAGGACCCGCGGACCGCGCGCGCCGTCGAGGCGAGCGTGGACGGCCTGCGCGCCTGGGATGCCTCCGAGCCCGCGGCGACCGTGGCCTCACCCGGCGCGGGAACCAGGCCCGGCGCGAACAACTAGCCCGCAGGGCGAGGCGCAGCCGCGGGCGAGCCGAGCGCATTCGGTCCGCGGAACCGAGCGAGATGCGTCAGAGCGAGACCTGACCGCCGTCCACGTAGAGGGACGCCCCGGTGACGTACGACGCGTCGTCGCCGGCCAGGAACGCGATGCACGCGGCGACCTCGGCCGGCGTTCCCGGCCGTCCCAGCATGGTCCCCCGCCCGAACTCGGCCCGGAACTGCTCGAAGGTCTTCCCCGCGGTGGTGGCGCGGCGCTCGTGGAAGCGCGTGAAGATCGGCCCCGGGCACACCGCGTTTACCCGGATCCCCTCACGCGCGTGGTCGAAGGCCATCGCGCGGGTGAGACCGGCCACCGCCGCCTTGGTGGTGTCGTACTGCACCATGTTGCCGCCCGCGACCACCGAGCGGATCGAGGCGACGTTCACGATGCTCCCGCCGCCGGTCTGGCGCATCAGGGGGATCGCGGCCTTCGCGCAGAAGGCGTAGCCTTTCACGTTCACCGCGAGGATCGCGTCCCAGCTCTCCTCGCTCGCGTCCACCACCGTCTGGTAGAGCCGCATGCCCGCGTTGTTGACGAGGACGTCGAGGCGGCCGAACTCGGCGTGGGCCGCCCGGACGAAGCGGACACACTGGTCCTCCCGCTCGGTATGCGTCTCCACGAAGATCGCGCGACCGCCCTTGGCGCGGATCTCGTCGACGACCGCGCGCCCGCGCTCCGCGTCGATGTCCGCGATGGCCACGTGCGCGCCGTCCTCGGCCAGGCGCCGCGCGGTCGCCTCCCCGATCCCCGAGGCGCCCCCGGTGACCGCCGCCCCTTTCCCCTCGAGCCGGGGCACGCGCGCCCGCCTCAGCGCGCCAGCGCGGCGCGCATCACGGACAGCCCCACCCGCAGCGCGACCGGCAGGCCCCCCTCGTTCATCTCGAACTCCGGCGCGTGATGGGGTCGGGCCGCGCCGGTGGCCGAGCCGATTCCGACGCGGAAGTAGCAGCCGGGGCGCTCGCGCAGGAAGAGGCTCATGTCGTCGCTGGCCATGACCACCCGCCCGTCGGTCACCGCCTCGCCGCCCACCTCGTCCACCGCGCACGTCCGCACGAACTCGGTCTCCTTCGCGTGATTCACCACCGCCGGGCACGAGCCGCCGTCGAAGCGCGTGGTCGCCTCCGCGCGATAGGCCTTCGCGATGTCGGCCGCGAAGGCGCCGAGCCGGGAGACCAGATGATCGCGCACCGATTGCTCGAAGGCGCGGATGGTGCCGCGCATGATCGCGCGGTCCGGGATGATGTTGCCCTTGGTGCCGGAGACGATCTGCCCGACCGTGAGCACCGCGGTGTCCTGGGCCGGGACCTCGCGCGAGATGAGGGCCTGCATGCCGAGCAGGATGCTGGCGGCCGCGGTGATGGGGTCGACCGAGAGATGGGGCATCGCTCCGTGGCCGCCGGATCCGCGCACCTCGACGGTGAACGCGTCGGCCGAGGCCATGGACGGCCCGGGGCGCACCTGGACCTGGCCGACCGGCTGCTGGGTCGTGAGGTGCAGGCCGTAGATCTCGTCCACCCGCGGATCGTCGAGCACGCCCGCGTCGATCATCGGGCGGGCGCCGCCCAGCACTTCCTCCGCGGGCTGGAAGAGGAAGACGGCGGTGCCCGGCATCTCCGCGCGCCGAGCAGCCAGGATGTCCGCCATCGTGATCGCGATCGCGGTGTGGCCATCGTGCCCGCACGCGTGCATCACCCCCGGCGTGCCGGAGGTGAAGGGCGCCTCCAGCAGCTCGGTGAGCGGCAGCGCGTCGATGTCGGCCCGCCACGCGATGGTCGGCCCCGGCCGGTCACCGTGGAGCACGCCCACCACTCCGGTGCCCCCGACGCCGGTCCGGACGTCGAGCTTCGCCGCGTGCAGACGCTCCGCGATGATCTCCGCGGTGCGCCGCTCCTGGTGGCTCAGCTCGGGATGGCGGTGGAAGTCGCGACGGAGCGCGACCAGATCGTCTGCCCGCTTCGTGATCTCCTGGCTCCATTCCGATCGCGTCTTGCTCATCCGGGTGTCTCCTCGCGGCGGTAGTTTTTACGCGGCCCCGATGCTGCGCCGTCGCGGGCCCCCCTGTCAACCGTCGCGTGCCCTGCCAAGATTGAGCCACCCGGTGACCATGGTGGGAACCCGGCGGGAACCGACCAGGGGGTCTCGCGCGGGCAAGTCGCCGTTTTCCTCGGTTTCTCGTCTGGTGACGTCTGGCCTGCCGCTTGCTCCTGATCGTCGGCGACATGGAAACCAAGACCATCCCGCGCACCGCCAGCCGCCGTCTTCACGTCCGCAAGAACGTCTCATGGACCGCCTGGGTCACGGCCGGCAAGACTCGCGTCCGGTGTCACACCGTGGACCTGAGCGCCAACGGGGCCCGCCTCAAGCCGCGCGGAGAGGTTCAGCCCGGAACTCCCGTCGCGCTACAGCTCCAGCCGGCGGACGGGCCGATGATGGAGGTTGCCGCGGTCGTGTGGCGCGTCGAGCCGGACAGCATGGCGGTCATGTTCCTGCAGAGCGTCGCGGTGCAGGTGGCCGCCGCCACGCGGACGCCGGAGCACGGCCGGCGCGGCTGGCGGTAGCACCAGCTCTCCCCCTCGACCCCCGCGCCCCACGAGGGCTCCCCCAGACCGGTCGCGCGGGCCCTGCGCGCCCCGCATGGCCCTTTGACAGCCGGCTCCCCGTCCCCTAGACTCCCGCCATCCGTCGATCCTGACCGGCCACTCATCCCGACCGCGCTCAAGTGAGAACGCCATGAACAAGCTCATCGTAGCCGCCCTGGTGCTGCTGGCCGCCATCGCCCAAACCTCCATGGCGGCCGCCCAGGTGGTCAGCGCGCCCGCGCCGACCGCCACGAACTCGCAGGGCCTGCCCTGGTGGTTCGTCAAGCACCAGTACACGCCGGGAATGCCGTGGTTCTACCGGGCGCCCACGTCGCCCGGGCCGCGCCAATGCCGGATCGCATACTGGTACCCGGCGCAGCATTGGCACACGGACCAGTGGGGCAATACGATGACGTGGGTGGAAAACACGCCCCAGTACGTCTGCGACTGACGACCGTCTGGATCTCTGCTAGCGTGCCCGTCGTGAGCGAGCAGACCACGTGGCGCGAGGTGATCCCGGAGGGCGAGGCGGCGCGGCTCGACGCCCTCGCGAAGCGCCTGCTCGGCCCGGGCAAGCTCCACGGCCGTCCGCTCCACCGCAAGGCCCTCGCCGCGCTGCACGCGCGCTTCGAGGTGTCCGAAGCCCCGCGCGATCTCCGCCACGGCCTCTTCGCGGAGCCGGGAAGCTACGACGCCTTCGTGCGCTTCTCCTCGGGCGCGGGGCAGGCGCGCCCCGACCGCGTGCCGGACGTGCGCGGACTCGCGGTCAAGATCCTGGGCGTCACCGGCCGGAAGGTGATCCCCGGCCTCGAGACGGCAACCACCCAGGACTTCCTCGCGATCCTCTCCCCCACGTTTCCGTTCAAGGATCCGGCCGCCTTCGTGGACATCGCGGTGGCCTCGCGGCGCGGGAAGCTCGCGGTGATGGCCGCGGTGCTGAGACACTACGGCCCGCTCGGCCTGTTCGCGGCCCTGCCCCGGCTGCAGCGCACGCTGGACTCCTCCATGCGGAGCCTGGCCGAGCGCACCTACTTCACCGCGGTCCCCCTGCGCCTCGGGCCCCACGCGGTCAAGCTGCGCTTCCGCCCGATGGACGTGCCCCCGCCGGTACCGCCGGTCGGAGGTCCGGACGCGCTCGCGGTGGAGCTGCAGGCCCGGGTGCGCGCGTCGCCGCTCTCGTTCCGCGTGGAGGCGCAGCGCTTCGTGGACGAGTCCCGCACCCCGATCGAGGATCCGACCGTGGAGTGGGCCGAGCGCGACGCGCCGTGGGTCGCCCTGGCCCGGCTCGCGATCCCCGCGCAGACCGCCGAATCTCGCGCGGGCCGCGCGCTGGCCGCCTACGTGGAGCGCTTGTCCTTCGATCCGTGGCACGCCCTGGTCGAGCACCGCCCGCTCGGCGTGGTCATGCGGGCGCGCGCGGTCGCCTACCGGCACGCGGTCGCCGCGCACGGGGCCATCTCCGAGCTCGAGGTCAAGCCGCCGGCCACCGTGATGGCCTGAGCCCCGAAGGCATATACTGCGGGCCAGCGAGTCACCCAATTCCTAGGAGACCACGATGAACGGTGCGGAGAGCCTGGCGCGAACGCTGGTGGCGGGTGGGGTCAACGTCTGCTTCACGAACCCGGGCACGTCGGAGATGCACTTCGTGGCCGCGCTGGACAAGGTGGACGGCATCCGCTGCGTGCTCGGCCTCTTCGAGGGCGTGGTCACCGGCGCGGCCGACGGTTACTGGCGCATGGCCGACAAGCCGGCCGCCACCCTGCTCCACCTCGGCCCCGGCCTCGGCAACGGGCTCGCCAACCTCCACAACGCGCGCAAGGCCAGCTCGGGCATCGTCAACATCGTGGGCGAGCACGCGACGTACCACATCAAGCACGACGCGCCGCTCACCTCGGACATCGAGGGCATCGCGCGCCCGGTCTCCGCGTGGGTGCGCACGTCGCCCAGCGCCCGCGCGGTCGCCGCCGACGGAGCCGCCGCCATCGCGGCGGCGCGCACCGCGCCCGGCCAGGTCGCCACGCTCATCCTGCCCGCCGACACCGCGTGGAACGAGGCGGACGGGGTGGCGCCGGTGCCCCCCGCGGCCGCCCCCGCGCGCGTCGCCGCGGAGACGATCGAAGCCTGCGCCAAGGCGCTCCGCTCCGGCGAGCCGGCGATGCTGATGTTGACCGGCCTCGCGGTCCGCGAGCGCGGCCTCGCGCTGGCCGGCCGCATCGCCACCGCGACCGGGGCGCGCATCATCGCCCAGGGCTCCAACGCCCGCATTCAGCGCGGCGCCGGCCGCGTGCCGATCGAGCGCCTGCCGTATCCGGTGGACCAGGCCCTCGCGGTGCTGAAGGACGTGCGGCACCTCATCCTGGTCGGCGCCAAGGCTCCGGTGGCGTTCTTCGCGTATCCCGACAAGCCGAGCGTGCTCACCCCGGACGGCTGCCAGGTGCACCGGCTCTCGACCATGGCAGAGGACGGGATCGGCGCGCTCGAGGCGCTGGCCGAGGCGGTGGGGGCCAAGAAGAACGGGGAGATGGTCCAGCAGCCCGGCCGCCCCGCGCTGCCCACCGGCGCTCTCACCCCCGACACGCTGGCCGCCGCGCTGGGCGCGCTGCTGCCGGAGGGCGCGATCGTCTCGGACGAGTCGGTGACCACCGGCCGCGGCTTCTTCAAGGCGACCGCGGGCGCGCCGCCCCACGACTGGATGAACAACATGGGCGGCTCGATCGGCCTCGGGCTGCCGCTGGCCACCGGGGCCGCGGTGGCGTGCCCCGACCGCAAGGTCGTGTGCCTCGAGGGCGACGGCAGCGGCATGTACACGGTGCAGGCGCTGTGGACCCAGGCGCGTGAGGGACTCGACGTCACCACCGTGGTCTTCGCCAACCGGACGTACGCGATCCTGCGGCACGAGCTGACCGGGGTGCGCGCGGGCACGCCCGGGCCCAAGGCGGCCGACATGCTCGACATCGGCCGCCCGGATCTCGACTGGGTCTCGATGGCGCGCGGGATGGGCGTGCCCGCGAGCCGCGCCACCACCGCCGAGGAGTTCAACAAGCAGTTCGCGGCCGGGCTCGCCGCGCCCGGACCCTACCTGATCGAGGCGGTGCTCTAGGCCGGGCTACGTGCGTCGGGGGGCGGCACGTCGAGCCCCGGATTGCGTCGAAGAACCCGACGGGCGGCGTCGAGTTTCGCCGCCGCGCCCCGACATGACGACGCGTCTGAGGTCCCGAGCATTCGGCTGGAGGGCGCCACCCGAGATGAACAACCTGCTGTCCATCACTCGATCACTCGATCCGCCCGCTGAAGGAGCGACGGCGGCATGGTCAGGCCGAGCGCCTTGGCCGCCTTGAGGTTGATGACCAGCTCGAACTTCGTCGGCTCCTCAACGGGTAGGTCCCCGGGTTTAGCCCCTTTCAAGATCTTGTCCACGTAGACGGCGCAGCGCCGGAACACATCCTGAAAGTTCACCGCGTACGACATCAGGCCGCCGGCATCCACGAACTCCCGCGCGGCGTACACGGCCGGCAGCCGGTTCTTGGCCGTAAGGTCCACGAGGTGCCGCCGCTCACTGAAGAAGCCGACGTGTCCCAACAGAATCAGAGCGGCCGCGCGCGCCCTGACCATTTCCGAGAAGGCCCTATCGAAATCGCCGGGCCCTCGCGCCTCGACGAATTGAAGCCGCATACCCAGTGCCCGGGCAGCGACTTCTGCTTCCTTCAGCTGGTCCCTTTGGGCACGTTCGTCGGCGCTACCTGGCTGCCAGAGGACCGCGACCCGACTGACCCCCGGCACGGCCTGCTTGAGCAGTTCCAGACGCTTGCCGACGATCTCCGTGGCGAGGACGGACAGCCCCGTCACATTGCCGCCCGGCCGTGCAAGGCTGGTGACGAGCCCGCTCCCCACCGGGTCAGCCACCAACGCAAAGACAATGGGGAGGGTCTTGGTTGCTTGCTTGGCGATCGGGGCGGCGACTGTGCTTGGCGCGACGATGACATCGACCTTGAGCGCAACCAGCTCCGCCGCCAGAGCGGGGAGCCGGTCGAGGTTTCCCCCGGCATCTCGGAATTCAATCACCAGGTTACGACCCTCGACGTAACCGAGGTCACGCAGTCCTTGAAGGAAGGCCTCTTGCAAGTGGAGACCGGCCGCTCGATTGGCCGCCAGGTAGCCTATTCGCGCGGCCTTGGAGGCCTCCTGCGCCTCGGTCGCGAGCGGCGCGGCGAGGAGGCTGCCAGTGACAACCGTGATGAAGACTCGGCGATCCATCACTCGATCACCTGGTCCGCCCGCGGCACGAGCGACGGCGGGAGCGTCAGGCCGAGGGCCTTGGCGGTCTTGAGGTTGATCACCAGGTCAAACTTCGTCGCCTGCTCGACGGGGAGGTCGGCAGGATTGGCGCCCTTCAGAATCTTCACGGCGTACATCGCCGGCTGCCGGAACACGGCGCGCAAGTCGGGGCCGTAGCTGATGAGACCTCCAATCTGCGTCCATTCCCGAGCCGCCGTCACTACCGGTAGGCGGTGCTTCGTCGCGAAGTCCTGGATCTGTTGCCGGTGAGGCCACATCGCGAGATGGGGATAGAGCACGTCAATGCGCTCGCGGGCAAACCACCCCAGTCGGTAGACCTTCCCCGCCTGGTGCGCCTCGGCGGCAAGCGCCGCGGCGAGGAGGCCGCCCGTTACGGCCGAGAGGAACACTCTCCGATTCATGGTCCCTCCTCCCCGCAGCTTCCTCAGCGCCGTTTCTAGGATCACCTGGATCTCCCGATCCCGCGCTCGCCGCGCCGCCGCCTCCCGCTGGCGGGTCCGTGCCCGGCGGCAGCTGGCCGAGCAGACCGCTGGCGGCCCGTCAGGTCCATTGCCCGGCAGACCCGCCATCGCCGCCCCGACCCTAGCACAGGCGTGCGCACGCTTTCTGGCTGGACCTCGGACTCGCGAGGGACGTGGGACCGCTGACGAATCGCGAGCGCGTTCATGACGCGCGCCTTAGCCTGCGAGCAGATTTGATTTTACTTGCGGGAACCTTTCGCGTGCCGGCGACCAGTCGGGCGCGCTCGTGCTCTTGTCGACCAAGGCGGGTGCGCCTCAAGATGCTCCAGGACCTCTTCGAGCCTCAGGTCGAGCTCCGAGTGAGAGAGCGATGGATCCTGAACAAAGACGAGCCATGAGGCCTGCAGGGCGTTGACCTGGGCCGCCGTGACAGATGCCCATTGCGGCTTGGCCCGTTGGAGGCGCAACAGCGCAACGGCAAAGAGGCGAGCCCAGGCCGCTGCGGGGAGGCCGTACGGAAGCGGACCTGATCCGACAGGCCGCGGGATGCCACTCGTCACGAGGAATGTTGGATCATCAGCCTGGGACCGCTTCGGCATGAGTTCCTCCCCGCAGAATATGAAGACCCTAGTGGCAGCATTCCCCGTGCGGCGTCGGTCTTGGCACATCTAACGCGGGGTTGCGATCGAAGAAGCCGACCGGCTTGAGCATGAAGCCGATCGTGGTCACCGGCATCACCGGCCAGTCCTCGGGACGCACGATGTGGTGGGCCCCGAAGGTGTACCAGAGGACGACGTCGGTGTTCTCGAGCGGCGCGTCGTCGCGCACGTAGGCCGGCAGGCCGGCGCCGCCCGGATGCTGGTTCGGGTACTCGCCGGCCGCGTACCGCTCGCGCGGATCGTGGCGCGTGACCCAGAGGTGCCGGGTCATGAAGGCGGCGCGCTTCGTGACGGAGGCCTCGGGCCCCGCGAAGGGCCGCACGTTCTCGCCCGGCATCAGCTTGTAGGCGACCGGCTCGCCGAGGCGATTGCGCACCGAGGGGTTCACGACCTTCCAGAAGCGCCCCGCGAGCGGATCGAGCAGCCGCTGGGCCTGACCCTCGGAGGCCAGCAGCGTCGCCTCGGCGTGGAAGGCGTTGTGGTGCGGGTTCTCGGGCCCGGGCGCGTCCGCGACGGTGTTGACCTCGTAGACCGAGTTGTCGGGCCCGTCCACCATCATATCGAGCCGGGCATTGAAGAAGTGCTGGTGAATGGGCCCGTACACTCCGGGCGCGACCATCTCGCCCCACCGCGGCTTCGCGTCGAGCGGCTCGGCGCCGTTCGAGATGACCCCGGTCAGCTTGACTTCACATTGGATCGTGCCGTCGAGGTAGAAGTACCAGTAGAACCCGTACTCGTAGTTGCCCACCGTCGAGATCGACGACACCACCAGGCGGCGTGAGCGGCGCACCTCGGTCGTGCCGAGCCGCCAGTCGACGTGCTTCCACAGGATGCCCGCGTCCTCTTCGTGGACACAGATCGCGTTGGCCAGGGCCACCGGGCGGCCGCGCCCGTCGTTGACCACCGCGTCGAGGTAGCGGATCTCGCCCAGGCAGTCGCAGCCGTTCTCGAGGGAATTGGCGAGGGTGCCGATGCCGTACTCGCCCACGTCGAAGGCGTTGCGGTGGAAGTAGGTCGGGCGCGGGTCGCCGTAGGGCACCACCATGTCGGCGATCGAGGCGCGGTAGAGGATCGGCCGCTCGCGCCCCTCGTCCTCGTACGAGACGGTGTGGAGCACGAGACCCTCGCGGGGTGTGAAGCCGATCCGCATGCGCCACTTCTGCCAGCGCAGCTCGTGACCCGCGAGCTCGAAGCTCGGCCCCTCCGGTTGGCGGATCTCGACCGGCTTGAGCCCGGTCCGGGTGCCCGCGGCCTCCGGCGTGTAGTTGCCGTCCTCGGGCGGCAGCGGGACCACCCCGCCGTCTTCCACCGCGACGACCTCCATCGCGTTCAGGTCCACCACGGTCAGCAGGTTGGCCACCGGGCGGGCGTACCCGTTGTCCTGCGCGTGGCGGCGCATCCAGGTGAGCGCGCGCACCAGGCGTCGCCCCTCGTCCTGCGGGAAGCCGAAGTTGCCCGCCGACCAGGAGTCCACCATCGCGAGGCTGAAGTCGGTGACCCCGCGCCGGCGCAGGGCCTCCTGCCAGCGCGGGTCGGCGCGGACGGCCGCCTCGCAATCCACGAACTCGTCCTGCACGATGGCGGGCTGGGCGCCGGGCACGTGCTCCCACGACCGCACGCGGTCGGAGGAGAGCGAGACGACCGCCTCGTAGGTCTTGCCGGGCCCGGAGTCGATGAGCACGACGAAGGCGGCCCGCTCCACCGCGTCGCCCGGCCGGTGCGCGAGCACGACCTTCTTGGCCGGCTCGTGCAGCATGATGAAGATGGCTCGCACGCGCGGCCCCAGCGCGCGCTCCGTCCGCACGATCTCCCACGCGCGCTCGATCTCGGCCGCGCTCAGCGGATCCAGGGGATGGACCGTCGATGCCATGCGTGGTCTCCTCGGTGGCTTACTCGATGTCCTGGTCGGCCCGGGCCAGGATGGAGCCCGGCACCGTCAACCCGATCGCGCGCGCGGTCTTGAGGTTGACGGCGAGCTCGAAGCTCGGCCCCTCCGGTTGGCGGATCTCGACCGGCTTGAGCCCGGTCCGGGTG
>Ga0134127_10000993_pt1 | contig 22307 bp, 21 predicted proteins | sample KB31753_FD_96459 | JGI IMG/M metagenome (GOLD analysis project Ga0134127, IMG submission 96459) | Terrestrial soil microbial communities with excess Nitrogen fertilizer from Kellogg Biological Station, Michigan, USA - KB3-175-3 | ecosystem: Environmental > Terrestrial > Soil > Unclassified ... | reverse complement strand
TGCTCAACTCAAGGAACATTAGAGGTAGGGAAGGGTGGCTTGCCCCCGCTACCCCAAAGCGCGCTTTTCAAAAGAGCGGGGGCAAGCCGCCCTTCCCTACTTATGCTGCTTTCTCTCGCCTTCCATAAGGCTCTTGAGTTCTATGCGTCTCGCAAACGCACGGCCTTAGAAAGCCGAGTCCGCACCAGTTCCGAAACACTCCGGTACAAATCGTCGAGCAGGGCTCCTCGTTCAGATTCTGTTTCGAACCCAATCGACTCAAGCGTCAATGAGTCCAGCTGGCGGCGGTCGGCGCGCTTGACTTCTTCGAAGATGGAATAGATTGGCCGCCGTGATAACTCAACGAGCGCAGTCTCAAGCTCTTCCTTCAGCCGTGGCGACAGCTCACGCGGATCGGGAAGCAGAATCTGTTCAGCGACCACAACATCGATGTCGGCGATCGCCTGCGCGCCGGTCATCTGGCGACAGGTGACTTCGGTGTAATAACGCGCCCAGGTCGAGTTCAACAGGGCCGCAAGCAACACTGTTGACACGCCCGCCGCAGGAAACAATCCGTACAGCTTCTTATCCTCGAAAACACTCGCAAGATTCAAAGCCACCAGCCAGCGCTCTCCGACTTTTGAAGGAAAGATTAGCGGAGCCGGTTTCATCGTCCGCGCGACTGAATACCACGGCTCGCGATTCGAGCACGTGGGCCGGTGATGATATCCCGCCAACTCGCCGGTGCGGACATAATCGAGGGCCCGAGTGCCCTCGAGCTCGACTGGCGTAAGCGAGCAGTTGAACAACATTCGCCCAGTTTCGATCCGTTCGATGAAAATTCCGCCAATCTCCTTTAACGAAAAGACCACCGGTGATAGTAGTTCGGTTTCGATCTCTCGTTGAGTGCCCTCTGAGTCGCGAACTACGGTAAATCGATCGGAGAGCCCCGGCGGCGCAATCTGGTCTGCCGTGGCCTCTCGGCGGAGATAGAAGAACTCATTAGCGCCTGTAGTAATTCCGCGGCGCACCGAAGCAATATCGACCAACGGGCGCATACCAGGCCCATTGCTAGTCGTGTCACGTCCCTCTCCCTTCAGGTAGAAGAACTCGTTCGCGCCGGTTTTTACCCCGAAACGAACGTCTGCAATCGTCGATAGGCTTCTTAATTTCGCGCCACCACGCTCTATAATTTTAAAGAAGACGTCGTCAGCTCGCAGGTATTTCCCCCAACCCTGGTTTACAGCGGAAAGGCTCGTCCAATCAGTCCCTCCCGAGAGTTCCGACTGCGGCACCTGGCGAGTTCGGTAAGAGTCCGTACTCGCAGCCACGTCGCCGCTCAGGATCTGATCGGCCAGACGACTTGCGGGATCGGGCTCGACTGCTGTGTGAACACGCGGATCCTGGCATACTTGCAAAAGAGTATCTTCCGATAGAGCAGGCATGTTGCCTGCGCTTTCGGGCCCTCCGAGAATCTGACTCAAATCTCGTTTGAAGAGGACGAATCTGGTCGATTGTTTGTCCCTGGCTCGCGGATCGGCCTCCCGCTCCAGCACAGTGATGCAGGTGTTGATTGAAGCATCGGCGAAAAAGCTCTCGGCGCCGGATTCAATCACTGCGATCACCCTGAAATTCTGCAGAAGAAAGTCGCGAAGCGCCCGGCCGTAGCCCGTATCCAGCCAACTGCTCGCCGTAAGAAATACCAGCCGCCCGTTCTTTTTGAGGAACCGGATCGAATGCGCAAAAAAGTACACATAAATGTCCGAGCGGCGTGACCACTTCGGCCAGTGGACCCCAGTTGATGCGGCGCGATCGCGCGCGAGTCGAACCTCGATGCGCTGTTTGTCTTTCGTGCCAATTACTTCCTGACGGATGTACGGGGGGTTGCCGACAATGGCGTCGAATTCGATCGGCAAGGTCCGAGGGGCGTCATCGGTGCCGAGACTCGACGGCAGCGAGTTCAAACTCGCGCCCGCATCGACATCAAAGAAATCAGCCACCGAAACACACGCTCCGGTTCGTGAGGCGGCCCGTGCCGCGTCCTGCGATCGCTCAATTCCGAAGACCTGCTCCGATAGATTCGCGTCTATGTGGCTTTGTGAGCAGAGCTGCTGTTTCCGCCTCAGTGCTTCCCTGAGCAATCTCCCGTCTCCGCAACTCGGGTCGAACACAAGATCGTCCGGCGCGCGGACCGCCAAAGCCGCGAGCAGCCTCGCCACTTCGTGCGGAGTGTAGTGCTGACCATAACGATGCCGATCGTCTCGCGCGTTTGCCATCGGGTCTCTGAAGAGCGGCGCCGTTAAGCTTGTGGCCTCAACGGCTGGTCCCTACAATCTTTAAAGCGTAACTGTCGAAAGCGGGCATGATGTCTGCCTTCCAGGCCGCTGAGTTTACAGTACACACAACAGGATGAACAAAGAGCTCCTACTTGAACGCCTCTCGCGGATGCCGTTTAACGCTCCGCCTAAGCTGAAGAACGCGCACGCACAGACATTGGCGGGAACAGTGATCCCCCGGCGCTTCAGCGCGATCTTGAAGAACTCGGAGCCGCGGTTCTTCGATACAGCGGCCGCGGTGAGAGTGTTAGCCCATTGCTCCTGGCAAGAAAATCGTCGCGAGCGGCCAACGCTGGTTATTCTGCACGGAATGGAAGGTTCCACGGAATCGCGTTACATGCTCGGCACCGCTGAAAAGGCTCTCGCAGCCGGTTTCAACGCCGTCCGAGTGAACACGCGAAACTGCGGTGGGACGGAACATTTGACGCCCACGTTGTATCACGCGGGGCTGACTGAGGACCTGCGGCAAATCGTGGCCGAGCTCGCGGAGCGCGACGGTCTTGAAGAAATCTATATCGCCGGCTTTTCGCTGGGCGGCAACGTAGTCCTGAAGCTCGCCGGGGAGTATGGAAGCGCTGCCCCTCCGGCGTTGAGAGGCGTGGTCGCCATATCACCATCAATCGATCTCAATGCTTCCGCCGACGCGATCGAATTGCGGTCAAACTTGATTTATAACATGCGATTCGTTTGGAGCTTGAGAACACGAATGCGGCGCAAGGCTCGGCTGTTCCCCGAGCAGTATGACGAGTCGAGGCTGCGTGGCGTGTGGTCGATACGAAAATTCGACGATGTTTACACTGCTCCGCATTCGGGCTTTGGCGACGTTGCAAACTACTACGCGCGCGCCAGCTCGCTTCAGTTCATCAGCCGCATTACAATTCCAACTCTGCTGGTTCACGCACAAGATGATCCCTTCATTCCGTTCGAGTCATTTCAACACCCGGACATCGAGGCTAATCCCAACGTTGCGCTGCTTGCTCCGGAGCAGGGCGGACACGTGGGATTCATTTCAGCCGATAGGGAAGGCGAAGAACGCTTTTGGGCTGAAAGAGTGGCCGTGGAATTCGTAAAGGTGATCAGTACCGGCCACGTTTCACAATAGCGATAATTCGGCTGTTTTAGCGTGTTCGCCATCAGGTCCTATTTCACGACAGGGTTCGTCCTATTTCACGACAGGGTTCGCGCAAAGACGCCAAGGACCGCAAAGACGCTAAGGAAAGAGTTGCAAGAACACGCTCTTGGTGCTCTTCGTCGCTTTGTGTTGAAATAGAAAAATGCTGAACTTTGCCATACGAGTGGCTCAGGACGCGGGCGGTCTGCTTCGCGACCGTTTCGGTACCCGCATCGACATCGGGCACAAAGGTGTGATCGACATCGTCACCGATGTCGACCTGGCAAGCGAGAATCTAATTCGCGAAGCGATATCGAACTACTACCCAAGACATGAAATTCTCGCCGAAGAAGGCGGGCTCTCTGAAAGCGGTTCCGAATATCGCTGGATCATCGACCCGCTCGATGGCACGACCAACTTCGCCCACGCCTATCCGATCTTTTGCGTTTCGATCGCTCTCGAATGGAAAGGCGAAGTCGTGATTGGAGTCGTCTACGATCCAATGCGCGACGAGTTGTTCGCTGCCGAGCGAGGATCCGGGGCGACGCTCAACAACAAGTCAATTCGCGTTTCGAAAACAGCGGAGTTGATGCAGGGATTGCTTTCGACAGGCTTCCCTTACGACATCAAAACGTCTCGTCTTACAAATCTGGACCATTGGGAGAACTTCGCAATGAATGCCCAGGCGCTTCGGCGCGATGGGGCGGCCGCGTTGGATCTCTGTTATGTCGCGTGCGGTCGTTTTGACGGCTTCTGGGAGTTGAACCTTTCGCCCTGGGATACCGCGGCGGGCGCGCTGGTGGTGGCTGAAGCGGGTGGGCGGCTAAGTGATTTTTTCGGCGGCGAGTTCTCTAACTATGAGCGCGAGATTGTCGCCAGCAACGGCTTGATACACGATCGGATGCTGGAAGTGCTGAACCTTGGAGAGCGGTGAAGAGAGAGGGGGAGAGTGGGAGGAGGAGAAAAGGAGCAGAGGGGACGGGATGGAAGCAGGAGCGCAGAAGATCCTAAGTAAGAAGGCAAGATGGCGATAGCTGAGATCACAATTCCGGCGTCAACCTCAAACCTGGGAGCAAGCTTTGATACTTGCGGACTTGCGCTGGCGCTCTACTTAAAGGTCCGCGTTGAGAAGAGCGCGAACGGGTTTGAAGTTGTGCCGTCGGGGGAAGCCGCCGACCGAATGCCTCGCGACGAGTCAAATCTGATTCTTAGAGTCGCTCGTTCGGTCGGTGATCTTCGCGGGCATAAGATCGACGGCGCGCGGTTGTTGGTCGATAGCCAGATTCCGCTTGCCCGCGGGCTGGGAAGCAGCAGCGCGGCGATCATCGCGGGGCTTTCTGTATACGAAGCGCTTTCGGGCGAGCGTCTGTCTGAAGAGGAGTTGTTCGGTTATGCGTTGCGCTTCGAGGACCACGGAGATAATCTGGCGCCGAGCCTCCTCGGTGGTCTCGCCGTCGCATGCGTTGTGGAGCGGCGCGGGCAACAACGATCGCTGGTCACAGTGAAGCGCAACTGGCCGGAAGTTGTGAAAATTGTGCTGTGCATTCCTGAATACGAAATGGACACCGCGAAGATGCGCGGCGTCTTACCGCGGGAAGTGAGCCTGACGGATGCGGTCTACAACACGCAGCGGGCGGCGCTGTTTCAGGCTATCATCGCCGAAGGCCGCTTCGATTTGTTCAGCGAGGCTCTTCGTGATCGTTTGCATCAGCTGCATCGCGTACCCCACGGTCCGGGCCTCACCAATGTGCTGAAGATGAATGACCAGCCGGGCGATTATCCGGGCTTGCTCGGCGTTGCGGTGAGCGGCGCCGGCTCGACTATGATCGCCTTCGCAACTAAGAACTTTTCGAAGATTGCAGCCGAGATGGATCAACGCATGGCCTCGGCAGGAGTGGAGTCGCGCTCGATCAAAGTCGACGTGGACAATCGCGGTCGAGTTGTTAAGGGCGTCTCCCGGGCGAAGTGAGACGGTCGACACCCGATGGTCATCGTTTATGAAACCAAACGAATGCATAATCAGCATCACAATCGCGCTCGCGATGCTTCACAATTGCGATGCACGCGATCGTTGGCCGCTCCTTATGAGCCAGGCTCAGGTTCCCGCGCCGAAGGTCAGCGCCGAATTCGAGGGAGAGCTCACGCAACTAACCGCCGGTGGTCTGCGACTGAAAGAGGCCACAGAAGCCAGTTTGGACGGAACAAACAGACATCTGGCTGCGATTTTCCAGCGCGAGAAACCGAAAGCGCCAAATGAGGCGTTCGAATTCAGGATCATCGAGAGCGACGGCAAGACTTCCAGGACAATCTTCAAGCGGACCGACTTTTACTTTTCCTTCACCTTTGCGGGCCAGCCTAACAAATTGAATGCAACCGACATCAACGGCGACGGAAGCAAAGAGATCATCGTTCAGAGTTCCAGCGGCGGAAATTGCTGGAGTTGTAATCCGACGGAGATTTATCAGGTCCGTAATCAAAAAACGGAACTGCTCGCAGCGGGTCCGGTCCAAAAGCTCGCCGATCTGAACGACGACGGCATCCAGGAGCTGTTGATAACCGACACCCGATGGGAATCCTATGCAGATCTCTCGCACGCGGCGTCACCCGGCGCGGTGATGGTCTATGCCTGGCGTAATGCGAAGTACGTGTATGCATCGCGCGACTTTGCGCCGTTTTACCAGAGTGAGATCAGCCGGTTGCGTGCAGCTATTGAAGAAGCGAAGTCTCAAATAACCGCCGCCGAGTATTCCGATGAGGTATATGTAGGATTATCGATCGGACTCGCGCTGACTTACGCGCATGCGGGCGAGGCCGAGCGCGGGCTGAAAGAGATGGAAGCGCTGTTGAATTCGAATGCGAAGTCGGCGGCGCAGACCAAACAACGGCTTGTGATCATCGATGATTTTCGCAAAGGCGAAAGCAGCAAGAAACTTCAACAGATGAAGTATGGCGATCCGCTACCGCTTTAATGCCATGCACGGACGAGCTCCGCGGCAGGGAGCGGGATCCCTGATCGGCGGAGCATCTAGAAGCGGCGGCGTGTTTCCAGGCTGCGAGCCCGTAGGCACGAAGCCGTCAGTAGCCGAAATGTTCAGTATGTCCCCCGAAGTAAGGGCCACGTCGTTTTGAGACCCACCTTTTAGGATTCCTGAGATATCTATTCGAATAACTTTGTACACATTGCCGGGTACGACGTCTGGGTTCGCCGGGTCCGCTTGAGGCGTGTCACGCCGAATGATAAAGGCGGTGCCCGAATGGAGCTCAGATAATCCGCCCGCGAGCGCAATTAGCTTCAATACCGAAGCGGGACCCTCAATCTGATAAGAGCCTGGCTTAGTCACGGCTCCTAGAATCAAATACGAGTTCTGTTTGATGTTGGCGGCCGATTGCGCGGCGCTGGTGACACTCGGCTGGGTGAAACAGCAAAATATCATCGCGAGAATGAGCATCATTGCTGAAGTCATAGATCTGCTTTCCTCAAAGTCTCAAGATGAACGATCGGACGACGCGACTGTGAGACTTATAACTCTGTTAACTATTCGTTTCAAGGGAGAGGCTATCGGCACGTTCATCATCGGGCAAGCTGGCCGGGTCAAGCGCGCTGGCGACAACATCGTGAGTCTTCCGAGCGAGCTGCCTAGCCTTCTCTTTCAGCTCCAGCCGGCTTGCCTCTTCCTCGATTTGCTCCACTCTGATTGGAGGATGATAAGTAATCGTAAGCTTGCCCGGCCGAGGGAACATTCGCCCAACGGGCCAAATAGTCTCTGCTCCTTTTATCGTCACCGGCACGATCGGAATGCCGTTAGAAAGGGCCAGGCGAAACGCTCCCATCTTGAAAGGCATCAGCTTGCCGCTCTTTGTGCGGCCGCCCTCCGGAAACATTACAAGCGCGCGCCCCTTTCGGAGCAGCTCAATCGCCTCGCGCTGCGCCGATGCGTCGGCGGCGACATCAAGGTTCACCGGAAATGCGCCGAACATCCGCATCAGCAATCCGAGCACCGGTATTCCAAACGGTTTGTGCCACGCCATGTAATAGATTCGTCTAGGCATGGGTATCGTGATCCAGATCGGATCGGCGTAAGTGATGTGATTCGGCGTTATGATGCAGGCGCCTTCGCGCGGAATGTTGTCGACGCCATGAAATTGAATCTTGAATGCCATCCGGCAAAACCACCAAACAAAGGGCGTGAGCAGGTTTATCAGGAATCGCATCGTCAAACATTTCCGCCGTCGTTAGATAAGAATCCCATCATATTTTGAAGAGGATCGGAAAGAGAACCACAGAGGACGCTATTGCATGCAGGGTGAGCTTAACTGCGTTCCGGAGTGTCCTCTGCGTCAAAGAGCCTTCACGGTACTATGTTGTTTAGTGCCGGTGCAAGACGATGCACCGTTCGTATCAAATCCGTTGCTCACACGGAATTGAGCGCGATCGTTTGCTCTGTGTTACATTGAAATTCGGTTGCGATGAACGACAAGTCAAACTTTGAATACCTGATCGATCGAGTGACGCCACATATTGCCGCCGAGCAGCGTTCCCAAGTGTTTGACGCTTACGAGGTCGCCAAACAAGCTCACGCCGGACAAACACGCGACGAAGGCACGCCCTACATTGTTCACCCGGTTCGCGTCGCGGTTGCAGTCGTCGATGAGCTTAACGTCTACTCACCGACGCTGATTTGTTCCGCGCTGCTTCACGACGTTATCGAAGACAGCGACGTCACGCGCGAGGACATAGGCCGGATGTTCGGCGAAGAGATCGCCGAAGTAGTCTGGCTGCTTACAAAGCTGGAAGAGGTGAGGCTGTCAGAGTATCTCGCGCGCATTGAAACCGCGGCTCACACCGGCGCGCCGCTCGTTAAGCTCTGCGACCGCCTCGACAACTTGAGGTCAGTAGTTCACACGCCGAAGATCGAGAAGATTCACCGCTATATTCGCACGACTGAGGATCTTTATTTACCGCTTGCGGCGCGCACCAACCGCTACCTTCATGATGAGCTTTTGCGTTGGCTCGACGCGGCTCGAAAACACGTTGAAACGCTAGCAACCGATAGCGCTCCGTAGCCGATCGCACCCCTGGTTCTATGTGCTTGGCTGATCCGCCCCGAACGCCATTGCCAGGGGCCTGGCCGGTGCCCGTAACTCGCTGATTTTGCTGAGAGTTTTCTTTCTATCCGCCTTTGAAAAACCTCGCGTGGTGTAGTAATATTTCACTTGCTTTTAAGGGCACAAAATCATCTCAAATCGCTCCGCAGGACACAGCCTCACAATGCGGCAAAAAGGCTCGGCAACCGGGCGTTTCGAGCTTAGAAATCTATCGGCTGTACAAAGATTCGGAGAGGGTTTGACTACTTAGAACCAGCAACAAAATGGAGAGATTGAAGAATGTCTGAAGCGGCACACAGGATACCGGTCAACATAGAAGAAGAAATGAAGCGCAGCTATCTGGATTACGCGATGAGCGTGATCATTGGGCGCGCGCTTCCGGATGCCCGAGACGGACTAAAGCCGGTCCATCGCAGAATCCTTTTCTCGATGCACGAAAGCGGGCTGACCCCCGCCAAACCGTTCAAGAAATCAGCCACGGTCGTCGGCGATGTTCTCGGTAAGTACCATCCGCACGGAGACACCGCGGTTTACGATTCTCTTGTCCGCATGGCGCAGGACTTCTCGATGCGCTATCCGCTTGTGGACGGCCAGGGCAACTTCGGGTCGGTCGACGGCGACCCGCCGGCCGCCTATCGATACACTGAAGCGCGGCTCACTCGCATCGCGACTGAGATGCTCGCCGACATCGACAAGGACACCGTAGACTTCATTCCGAACTACGACGAGTCCCGCGAGGAACCGACAGTGCTGCCTACGCGGTATCCGAATCTGCTGGTCAACGGATCGGGCGGCATCGCTGTCGGCATGGCGACCAACATCCCGCCGCACAATTTGAGTGAAGTAATTGACGCAACTATCTACTTGATTCAAAACCCAACCGCGAAGCTAAAGACTCTGATGGGGATGATGCCCGGTCCCGATTTTCCAACCGGCGGATTCATCTACGGCCGCGAAGGCATTTTGAACGCATACAGGGATGGCCGCGGGATGATCATCATGCGCGCGCGGGCTTCGATAGATCGCGCGGGGAAAAACGGCGAACGCATGGCAATCGTAGTCACCGAGATTCCATTTCAGGTCAACAAGGCCACGCTGCTCAAGCGCATAGCCGAGCTGGTGAACGACAAGAAGCTCGAGGGGATATCCGACTTACGCGACGAATCCGACCGCCAGGGAATGCGCATAGTCATGGAGCTGAAGCGCGATGCGATACCGGACATCGTGTTGAACAACCTCTATAAACTCACCCCGATGCAGCAGTCATTCGGCGTGATCAACCTGGCGATTGTGAACGGCCAACCGCGAGAGCTTTCGCTGATCCAGACGCTGAACATCTTCTTCGAGCATCGCCGCGAGGTCGTAATTCGCCGCACTCGTTACGACCTGAAAAAAGCCGAAGCCCGGGCGCACATTTTGGAAGGGTTAAAGAAGGCGCTCGACAACCTGGACGCAGTGATCGCCCTCATTCGGAAATCGAAGACCACTCCCGAAGCCCGGGAAGCATTGATGGAGCGGTTCAAATTCAGCGAGCTGCAGGCCAAGGCGATTCTCGAAATGCAGCTCCAGAAACTGACCGGTCTGGAACGCCAGAAACTCATAGATGAATACAAGGAAGTCATTCAGCTCATCGCCGAGCTCGAAGAAATCCTGGCAAACGAATCGGTCCTTCGCAATCTGATCATCAAGGAGCTACGCGAGGTCCAGAAGGAATACGGCGACAAACGCAGGACCGAGATAATCGAATCTGGCGCCGAGCTAACCCTGGAAGACTTGATTGCTGACGAAGACATGGCAATCACGGTGACGCATTCGGGCTACATAAAACGCACCCCGGTTTCGGTTTACAGGGCGCAGCGGCGCGGTGGGACGGGCCGAAAAGGCGCAACCACCAAGACGGACGATGTGGTCGATCACATCTTTGTCGCCTCGGCCCACAGCTATGTGATGATTTTCACCAGCAAGGGACAGGTTTATCGGTTGAAGGTCCACGAAATCCCGGATGCGGCGGCTGCCGGCCGGGGTAAGGCGATCGTAAATCTGGTGAACATCCCGCACACCGAGAAGTTCGCGGGCATCGTGCCGGTTCGGGACTTCGAAGAAGGCCAGTTCGTGGTGATGGCCACTCGCAAGGGAACTATAAAGAAGACCGAGCTTTCGGATTTCGCCAACATCCGGTCGGGCGGAATCATCGCGATGGGAATCGATGACGATGACGAGCTGATCGCCGCCGAAATAACCGACGGGAAAAAGAAGATTTTTCTTGCGACTCACGAAGGCATGGCGATCTGTTTCGACGAATCAGATGTCAGGCCGATGGGGCGGCCTGCCTACGGCGTGCGAGGCATCACACTCGGCAAAGGAGACTACGTTATCAGCGTTGCCGCGGTGACCGACGATACAGAGATGTTGTCGATCTCAGAGCACGGCTACGGCAAGCGCACAGAGCTCGAGGAATACCGCTTCCAGTCGCGCGGCGGCAAAGGCGTGATAAACATGCGGACCAGCGACCGCAATGGGCTGGTGGTGGCCGTGCTCCCAGTCAGCAACGATAGCCAGGTTTTGATCATCACCAATCAGGGCAAATTGATTCGCGTTGAAGCGAAGGGGATTCGGGTGTCGGGGCGTTCGACCCAGGGGGTGAAGCTGATCGATGCCTCGGATGATGATTTGGTGACTTCGGCTTCGTTGATCGAGCGGCAGCAGGACGCGACGGAGGAACCCGAAGCTTAGACGCGTCGGAACGAAAAGGCGACAGGGCGAGTGGGAGACAGGGCTACAGGGCGAAGGGGCGAGAGGACGAAGGGGCAAATCGCCGCCCCGTTCGTTTTGTGCGTCTTGCTGGCATCGCTCCTGGGGCTTGCATGCAGTCGGGACGTCGAGCAATCGCTCGAGCGCGCGGTTGAAGCGTGGGACTCGGGTAACTATAAGCTCGCGGCTGAAGAGTACGAACGCTATCTCGAGAAAGAACCCGCCAGCGATAAGGCAGCGGAAGCGCGCTTTCAACTCGCTAATATCTACTACTTCAAGCTGCAGCGTTACGATCAGGCTCGCTCCCACTACGCACTGTTCTTAGAGCGAAATCATTCACACGCGAACGCGCAACTGGCGCGTGAACGTTTGGCGGAAGTGCTCGCGGAAATGGGTCGCTCATATGAAGCGATCGCCGAATACGAAAACCTCAATCCGCAAAACGCAGACGAGCGCCGGCGCATTCGGCTGCGGATCGCGGATCTCTACTTTCGCCAGCGAAACTACAGCCAGGCGCTTACCGAGTACGAAAAGGTCATCGAGAAGGTCGCATACGACGAACTGAGCGAGCAGGCGTATCTGCGCGAGGCGTCAATCTACCACATCGAACGAGGACAGTATCAGCAGGCGGTGCCGGTCTATCAAATGCTAGCTTCGGCGAGCGGCGATGCGGAGGTTCGGGTCCGTGCGTTGTTTGGTTTGGCCGATTGTTACGGCAGGTTATACCTGTTCGATGACGCGATAAGCGCTCTGCGGTCGATCAAAGAGGATCATGAGCAGGCTGATGTAACGCGGAAAGTGGCCGAGCTTGAGCAGCAGAAGCGGGAAGCGGCTCAGGCGGGTAACGGAGCGCCTAATTGAAAACGAGCGGGAGGAAGCATTTTTTATTTGTAATTTTCCATTTGTCATTTTTCATAATTTCCCGTTTGTAATTTCCTTTTGTCATTTTCTATTTGCGATTCTCTATTTATGATTTTCTATTGTCATTTGATATTGAAGCCGCTCGCAGGCCCACAGGTTCTCTCAAATAGAAAATAGAAAATCACAAATAGAAAATCGACAATGAAAAATGGCAAATGGAAAATTGCAAATGAAAAATGTTTCCTCCCTCCCTATTTCTTCCCCTCGCTAATCCCCTCCGTGTTCTCTACCCATACCTCTCCATCCTCGAAGAACTCCTTCTTCCAGATCGGAACAATCTTTTTCAAGCGATCGATTGCGTAGTGACACGCTTCAAACGCGATCTTGCGATGGGCTGACGTCACAACGATCACCACGCTGGACTCCAATATGTCGATGTGACCAAGTCGGTGAATGATTCCCAGTCTGTTAATTGGCCAGCGTTCGTGTACTTCGCGTCCGATCTGTCCCATCGTTCGAAGACACATTGCCTCGTAGCCCTCGTATTCAAGGTAGAGCGTCCGCCTGCCTTTGGTATTGTTGCGGGCAACGCCATCAAAGATAACGACCGCGCCCGATTCACCTTCAAGCAGCCTCGCTCGCAGACCTGTGATATCGATCGGTTCCCTGGTTATCTCAAAAATGTCGCGCATCTCAACTTCGCCGCCGCTTACCGGAGGAAGCACCGCAAGCCGGTCTCCGTCAGAGAGAGAATCCGAAGGTGAGGCGTAGTCTTCGTTTACCGCGAACAGAAGGCTGCGCTCCATCTCAACAAGTCTTGGATGTTTTGCTTTTAGTACGGCGAACGCGCTTTCGACCGTCGCCGGGGCGTCAAGAGTCAAGTCAAGGGTTGATGCTCCGACCCATTCCCGCGCCTGGCCGAATAGGAGAGCTGTAATGCGTAGGGTGGCCGGCATATTAGTTAGGAGTCAGTAGTTAGGAGTCAGTAGTCAGTAGTCAGTAGTCAGTCGATTAAAGAGCTGGGTGCAATCTACGGACCGCGGACTACGGACTACTGACTATTTCAACATCCTCAATCCTTGCGTCCTCAATCTTGAAGGCCCGCAACTCGATGCTTGGCTCCAGTGAAATGATAAAGTAGTAGGCTTCGGGGTAAAAAGCCATCTCGACGTCGGACACTGAAGGATACGCGGGAGTCCGGGGATGGGAGTGATAAACCCCCAGCAATGACTGGCCTGATTCGCGTATGCGACGCATTGCCGCGAACAACTCCTCGGGCGTTGCGAAGTAGCGCGTCTCGGGTTTCTCGGCGTCGTTCCTGAGCTGGTGTATGTCGGTAATCAAACCGTTGCTGCCGCTGAGCAAGCCGCAGCATTCCGCTGGATGCTCGCGACGAGCGTGGTCCGCTATCGCACCAGCGATAGCGTTTCTAATTTGAACGCGCTTACCGTTCAACAAGCGTCCTCCACATGGTCATCAATCGTAGTGGTCTCCGATGCAACTGCTGGCTTGCGCTCATAGTTCGGATCCGGATCAAGAGAGGCAAACCGGAACTGACCACCGCCAAATTCTACCACAAGGCAAGCGAATGGCTTGGCAGCGACTGTTAGGCAGCTCCGAGCGGGTGAACCTGTCGCAAAACGACTATCGCAATTGAGCGTCAACGCTTTGAGCGTTAACATAGAGTGGGCGACGGCGGCGTGAGTCCAGCGCCAGCCCGCGGATTGCCCTCTCCCCCCGAGGAACGAACCACTGAAGGAGTAACCATGCAGCGGAAAATTCGAGCGATCATCATTCCAGCATTTCTGTCGCTAATCACGTTCGTCGCGTTCGGCTCGAGCGTCAACTCAAACTCCACCGCTCCGGTGACCTTTACCAGAGATGTCGCGCCGATCTTTTATAAGAACTGCGCCTCCTGTCACCGCTCGGGCGAGATCGCTCCGATGTCGCTGATGACATTCAAAGATGCGAGGCCGTGGGCCAAGTCGATTCGCGAAAAGGTTGCCGATGGAACGATGCCTCCCTGGCACGCCGATCCAAAACACGGCAGCTTCAAAAATGATAGACGACTGTCGAAGAAAGACATCGATACGATCATTGCGTGGGTTGACGGCGGCGCCGCCGAAGGAAATCCAAGGGATCTTCCACGCACCCCGCAATTCACCGAAGGCTGGCAGATCGGAAAACCCGACGTGGTGTTGACGATGGGTAAAGAGTACAACGTTCCAGCCGAGGGCGTAGTCAATTATCAATACTTCCTGGTACCGACGGGATTCACCGAAGACAAGTGGATTCAAGCCGCCGAGGTAAGACCCGGCAATCGGGCGGTCGTTCATCACGTAATCGTCTTCGTCGTCAGCACCGAGTCCTTGAGACAACGCCTGTCGTTGTTCGGGGAGGGTGGAATCGACGGACTCGTGGGAACGGCTCCAGGTGAAGCGGGAATGGTGTTACCCGATGGCGTTGGCCGGTTGTTGAAAGCGGGTTCAATCCTGGTACTCCAGGTGCACTACACACCGAACGGGACCGCCCAAAAAGATCGGACATCGGTCGGATTCATCTTCAGCAAAAAGCCGATCGAGAAGTCGGCAGGCGGCGGCGCTGCCATGAATCGCAGGTTCGCGATTCCACCAGGCGACGGAAACTATGAAGTCCGCTCGAGCTTCACGTTCAAAGAAGACTCGCACATCTTGAGTCTGATGCCCCATATGCACGTGCGCGGTAAAGACTTCGAGTACAGTTTGATATATCCGGACGGCGCCTCGAAGGTGATACTCTCCGTTCCGCGGTACAGCTTCAACTGGCAGACTCGTTACGAATTCAAGGAGCCGGTCGCGGCCCCCAGGGGCAGCCGTCTCGTGTGTGTTGCGCACTTCGACAATTCCAGCAACAACAAATGGAATCCCGACCCGTTGAAGACGGTTCGCTGGGGGCCGCAGACCTGGGACGAGATGATGATCGGGTTTGTAGGCTTCACCGTCGACAATCAGGACCTTCGAGGCGGGAATCCATCTTCTCGACCCTAGAGTCCTGCTCTACTCAGGAAAACCGGGCTGCGACTTCATTCTATTGATCTGCGCGGCATGGCGGGCCTCGTGCGCGCCGGCGACCAGAATCCATTGATAAGCGTTCAAGGCGCCCGCCAAAGGATGAGGAAATGTGAGCCCGCTCAGATCAAGTCCATCTAGCTGTTCGACGTTGGCTAACATTCTCTCTCTCGAGGATGTGAGTCGCGCCATCGATTCGTCGACGGGTGCGTTTGGTTGTGGCGTTACGAATTCGGGCGCCTGGAATTTCGCGCCGTCCATCCGCGGAAAGATCTCATCCATCGAATTGATCACAGATTCCGAGGGTGAAGGATCGGGCGGCGGGCTGGTCGCGCGTGCCCGCTTCAGGTAGTTCGACCAGAGCTTTGCGTTTGCCTCATCAGCCAGCGATACGTGATTGAGGACATCGCTGATTGACCACTCGGTTTCGGGAGCTTTGTAATTGAGCTGGGCGTCGGTCAACCCGGAAACGGATTCAAGCAGCTTTTCTCGCTGACGCGAAATCCTATCGACGAGTTCCTGAAGCTTTTTTGACAGTGGCATTGGCCTTCCTTCCTGACAATTAATGGACCGGCTAAGATGCTCAATAGTAGTGACCAACAGGCCGCCAGACAACTCCAATACTTGATTGCCGGAAAGGACAGGGATCTCGAGCTGGCACTCATGCTCGCGCGGAAAGCGGTTCATTAGAGCTAGCTCATTTCTGCTTTCGGATTTCCGAGAATCCGATGTTCAGAATGGGATACTCCTTCCAGTCTTTGTAATCGTAATGCCACCACTCGGGCTCGTAGACTACGAATCCTTCGGCTTCCATCGCCGCCCGCAGCAGGTCTCGAAGCCGGCGCTGCTCCTCGGTTCCGCCGGCGTAATTGATGTGAGATCGCTCGGTCATCTCATCATACCCGGAAGGCATCACCACCACTTTTCCGGTCTTCAAATCAAAGAGAGACAGGTCGACAGCGCAGCCTCGATTGTGCCGTGAGCCCTGCGCGGGATCGGCAACGAATACCTTTTTGTCCGCGGGCGTTGCGTCCCAGAAGGCCTTTGTCACCGACCAGGGACGATAGCCGTCGTGAATAATCAAACCGTAGCCTTGTTTTCGAAGAGCCTGATTCGCGCGCGCGAGCGCTTCGGCTGCTGGGCGCTGCATGAACGCCCGAGCTTGTTTGTAAACAGGCCGCCCCAGGAAGTTGTTTGAAGTTGCGTACCGAATATCGAGCCGAATAGTGCGATCGAGCTTAACCAGTTCGACGAGCTCCGGCTTGCGGAACGTGCCGATCTCTTTCGGAGGCTCCTGTCCGCGGCTGATCTGGCCAGAGCTGAGTATCGCCGCAAGGACGATTGCACGCAGGCCAAACATCAAAACCTCGTGATTTGGCTTACCCGTTTTTTTCATTCCACTCTAGGAGCCCAGAGAGGGCCCGGAAGATTTCCTGAGGTGCCTCTACGATCTACGGCGGAAAATGCGCATCGTAAGCATTGCCGCGCACCAGATCAATCCGGAAGTAGCCATGATCGCCCAGCCGAACCTCTCGACCAGCGGTGAAACTCGGCCGGCGATCCCGCCCACCAGCCAGGCGCTGAAGAACGTCATCGCTGAAAGCCGGCGCGCCCACCGAATCTGATTCGAAATCCGTATTCGGTGAAGCTCGGCCTCCAGAAAATCGTCGTCCCCCATCAAGCGTTCATAATATCGAGCTTCACGCCCGGCCATTCTGGCCAGCGCCTCGTCATCGCTCGCGGCGGCGGCATTATAGAAGTGAGCGACGTGGGCCAGTTTCCCATCCCGAAGCGCGATCTCCGCCAGTCCTATGTTTGCTCGAAACCGCGCCGGGTCAAGCTGGAGCGCTCGTCGAAAACAATCCGATGCACGCTTGAAATCCAGACGCTCAAAAAAAGCTTCGCCGATTCGTTCCAGCAGATACGGCTCGTCACCCGCGAGCCGCGATGCCAGCCTCAAACAAGCATCCGAGCGCTGCAGCAAGCGCGTGTCCTCCCTTTGCGCGGAGGAGTGGAAGAACCTGGACATCTCGTAGAGCAATTGCGGATTGCGTGGTTCCTTTTCGTATGCGAGGCGGAAATAGCTCGAAGCCTGAGCAAGCTTGCCTGCCAGCCTCAACGAATTGCCAATGCGCCTCAACAGCGGCCCGGGCATTGCCGCGATATCACTCTTTAGCACCGGCGAGCCCTTCAGTGCGGTGCCAGACTCGAAGTATTCAAATATCTCGGACGAGCGAGGATCGAGCTTGTGAGGACCGGCGGCACGAAACAACGCTTTGATGAACTGGGCGTATGACGCGCGGTGTGACCGAACTACGATGTCCACCCCGGCGCCGGAGATTCGGGTGTGATAGCTTATGCGGACATCGCCGGTGGCGAAGCTTACCCGAGTCGTTTCAGTGGTTATAGCCTCGATGTCGGAGACCGAGAGCTCGCGCCGCATGCGGAACAGATGAGTCAGCAGAAATGCCAGCGGCCCCCGATGTCGAATAGTGCTGCCATCGAACTCAATGCTGTCGAACGCGGCAGCCAGGATGAGCGGAGCGAGCAAGGCCCAGCAACCAAGCGCCGAAATCAGCCAGCCTTGTTTGAGCAGCGTGGACCCGATAGTCAGTACAACCGCTGCGGACAGCGTGTAAGGCACCAGGCCTGGCCTTATTCGAATTGTCTCCATCAGCCAGCTCAATTCTATGGTGCAGTGGGTTGGGAGGCAACACTATTGCGGCGGGGGATAGTCTCTAGCTTCTGGTTTCTAATTTCTCGCTTCTGGTTTCTAATTCAAAACTACAGTTTCTGTTTCTCGCTTCTGGTTAATCAGTAGTATCAACCAGAAACTAGAAAACCTAACCCAGCCCCGGGCTAAAACCAAAGAACCGCAACATCGATAACTTTCAGATCACTATCCAGCTCGACCTGCATCCTCAAGTCGAAGCGAAGATCCCGAAGCGCGACTACCGTCGTTCCGTCAGGCCGTTGTTCGACGTTAGCAGTGCCGTATCGCATGAAGTCCAAAAAACTCCGCGCTTCATTTGAACTTCGCAGCGCATCTGAGAGCTTGGGATCGAGTGCCGGCAGCTCACGCCAATCCTCACGGTGATCAAGGAGCTCGATGTTGCTTATGTAGACCGCGTCGCCGGTCGTTGCCACTGCTTGCCATAAGAACGGGTTCGCCGGCGTCGGCCACGCGGCCACTGACGATATTTCAACGTTCCAGTAGCTGGAATTCCGAGCCTGCTTTATTGCCGACTGATGGGCCATCCACATCCCTCCGTAGTACAACGCGAGCAGGAAGAGTGAATACCGCGCGAGCCGCGCACCCCCGCGCCCCCAGCGAAGCAACGCGCCTGCGACGATCACCGCCAGTCCTACGAACCAGACTACCCGCGCCGGAGTCGGGACCGTCAACGAATTCGAGCCGTAAGGGTGCTTGAGCGCCATTGCCACAACCAGAGACAGGACTACCCCTATTACCAGCCAGAACAGGGTTCGCGCGGCGTCAGTCGTGGTCAACCAAACAACCGCAGCACCCAGAATCAGCCATATCCATGGATCGACCACAAAAACGAGATCGCCATAGAACCATCGATTGCTGAACGGACGGAGAGGGCGCACACCATACGAGTTCGTGAAATCCATGAACGCGTGCCCGAGCCCGCCCAGATACGCAAGCAGGAAGATTCTCACGGGTCTGAGGGGTCTCCTGAACACGTCCCGGCGAAGCCGAAAACGGCGATCGACGAACATCAGGATCAATGTCAGCGCCAGCGCCAGAATTGCCAGCCCTACGAATCCGTGAGTGAAGCCGCGATGTTTGTCGAGATAGGCCGCGGTACCGCCCTGCAAGCGTCCGAGCACATCGATATCCGGCAGATTAGACGAAATAACGAGTGCTGTGGTCGCAAGCGGAGTGGCGCGTTCCAGCCCCCCTTTCGCAAAGGAGAGTCCCAGAAGTGTATGCGCCAGGTTTTCCATTTAACAGAGTCGATCCAGGTCGGCGCAATACGCTCAAGGGATGACTGGCATATTAGTCGGAGCAGGCAGATCCTTGAGCCGATCAGGAGCGATGTCCGAGAGGCGCTTCTCCGCCTCTTGGCCGGCCCCGGAAGATCGGTCAGGCTTGGCCGCCTCCAAATAGGCTTCCACAGCCTTTTCCAGGTCGCCGGTCTTTTCATAGACCCGGCCAAGGCCGACCTCGACTGCCGGCTTCAGGCTCGTAGAGGAAGCCAGGAGCTGCTGGTAAAGCGATATTGCTTTCTCATGCTCGCCGGTTGCCGCGCAGCTTTCGGCTATCGCCAGCCGGGCCAGATCGGAGGTCGGCTCCTCGTTCATTTGGGCAACTTGTTCCAACAGGCCCAAACCCTTGTCCCGCTCGAAATGCAAATAAGACGCTCCGGCATAGTAACGGCCGATGGCGCCGTAGTAGCCGGAATAATCGCTGGCCAGGCGTTCGAACGCGTCGGCAGACTCGCGCCATTTGGTTTGCTCGTCTGTGTAGTACTTGCCTGTTGGCGGCGTGGTGGTGGGAATGGTTGGATCTTGAACCGGCGCGATGAACTTCTCGATTGCTTGGGCGAACGCGGCCTCGGCGTTTGACTTCCGATAATCGAAGTAATAGCTACCTGCAACGTACAGGAGAACAAGTCCAGCAATAATGCCGACTGCCATCACCAGCGGGCGGCCTCTGTCCTGGAGCCAGTCCTGCGTCTTGTCGTAGAACCGGATCATCGGATCGTGTTTGTACTTCATCTCTTTGACAGAGACCTTCTTCTTCTTTTTGGGTGTTTTCGCCAAGCTATAAAGCCTCCCTTGGATCTGTGTGACTGGAGCAAAGCCTGAAGGACGTCTGCGCCGTCTGTTAGAGCAAAGAAGAAAATAGCGGCCCGCCTCGCGGGCTGTCAAGAAACGCCGGAACAGACGGGTAAGGTTCAGGGTTCAGCCTTCGGAGTTCAGAGTTCAGGGTTCGGAGTTCAGGGTTCTCGGTCAGATTGCTTTCTCAGCCGCAGTGAAAGCAGGTTGAAGGAACTCTGAACGGCGACATGCACCCAGGAACTCTGAACCCTGAACCCTGAACCCTGAACTCTGAACCCCGAACCCTGAACCCTGAACCCTGAACTCGGAACGCTAAGCCCTGAACCCTGAACCGGCGCGAGATAATCGGTGATAGCTGAGGCGCTTTGTGCTAAAGTGCTAAAGTTGGAACATTTCGACCGGAAAGGGTGTCTAAGACTAGCGACAAGTGAGGTGAAGGGCCACCGCCCGTTCCACTTGGAGCTATACGGCGCTCGGCTTCACACGGCCGGGCGATGGCCCACTCCGGTCAACGTCAGCTGAGGAGTGCCACAAGATGTCAGCGGGAGACATGGCCGCCCTTGAGCAAACATCTCTTGCCGGGCTAGAGCTTGATACCCGGGCAATAGAGTACCTCCCTGAGGCCAGGTTGATCTCGAGATTGCGCGCGGGTGATCTTGCCGCATTCGAGGAACTGGTGAATCACTTTGAGAGGCCGGTCTACGCGTTGTGCTTCCGCCTGCTGGGCGATGCCGAGGAGGCGCGTGATGCCGCGCAGGAAACCTTCTTGAAGGTTTATCGAGGGCTCGGGGGCTTTCGCGGCGAAGCGGGATTGAAGACCTGGATCTATCGTATCGCGATAAACCAGGCGATGAATCAAAAACGCTGGTGGCGCCGAAGGCATCGCGACGAGACGTTATCGCTGGATATCTCGCGCGGCCAAAGCGAAACGACCCTCGCCAACCTGCTTCCCGGCCGATCCTGCTCGCCGGAAGCAGAAGCGATATCCAGTGAGCGCGAGCGCTGCATAATGCGAGCACTCGGCGAGATAAAAGAGGAGTATCGGATTGCATTGATGCTCCGGGAGATCGAAGAGCTTTCTTATGAAGAGATTGCCGAGACCCTTTCGATCTCTATTGGGACCGTTAAGTCTCGCATTGCGCGCGGGCGCGAAGACCTCCGGCGCCGCGTAAAGGATCTGATATGAGGGTGATGCTTGAGTCGTGAGTCAGGATCGCATCATCAATCGGTGTCTTATGGAATGCAACAAGTTTGGACCTGCAGCCTCGGCGTACATAGATCGGCAACTCCGCGAGCGGGAAGCGGTCGAGTACCGCGAGCACCTTTCCATCTGTTCTGGTTGCCGTCTGCACCTGACCGAGATCGAAGAAGTATCGCTCACACTAAGAATGGCGGGTCGGCCGGAGGTCCCGCGCGAGCTTCGCAGCTATGTAATGACAGAAGCAACGAGGCGAGCAAGGAAGGAGATCAGCCTGGGTGAGGCGCTGTTCTCGTGGTTGCTCAGACTGAACCCGCGGCCGTTGTCTTATGCGACCGGGCTGGTGCTTTCGCTTGTGTCGTTCACATTACTGTTTTCGAGTTTCAGACCGATTCCACTAAGCGGGACTGAAAGCCGTCAGGTGGCGATCTATCCGATCATCAGCGGGTCGGATCGAGAGTTTCATAGCTACAACAATCTTCCTCCAGACGCCTCTTCGGCCACTGAACACTACTATCAGCTTCCGCGAGTGCTTGATAACAGCGCGCTTGTGAGCTTCAGCCACATCGCGTACCAGAAAGCCGGAAACCAGGGTATGTCGGCGCTTGTCGAAGTAGATTCGGACGGCCGCGGGAAACTGGTTGATGTTATCGATGCGCCACAGGATCCTTACTTGATCGAGCAGCTATGGTGGTCGCTGCGCAATCGGACTTTTCAACCGGCAACCGTCCTGGGTCACCCGGTCCCAACGCGTATCATTCTGCTGGTTGAGAAGGTCGATGTGAGCGGATAAGAAATTGCCGGTGTTCGGTTGTCGGTTCGCTTTTTAGAACGGCGGTTACTGACAGCCCCTTCCAAAGAGCGTCTTACTTTCCTGAATTCCAGGAGCGCCACGACACTTCACTAGAGCGCCCGATGCGGCGGCTCCGGTCTCGTCCATGGACCGACTGCCCCGCGAAGGAGAACCCATGTTTGAAAGGCTAGTTGTGTCTACTTCTCAAAGGCGCCAAGGAAGAACCCTAAAGTTCTTCGTGTTCACGTCTTTTATTTATCTGTCGGTCGTTGGGATTGCGATTGCGCTGTCTGTCTTTTTTGAGTCGCCGAAACTG
>Ga0134127_10000992_pt1 | contig 22313 bp, 42 predicted proteins | sample KB31753_FD_96459 | JGI IMG/M metagenome (GOLD analysis project Ga0134127, IMG submission 96459) | Terrestrial soil microbial communities with excess Nitrogen fertilizer from Kellogg Biological Station, Michigan, USA - KB3-175-3 | ecosystem: Environmental > Terrestrial > Soil > Unclassified ... | reverse complement strand
TTCGCGATCGTGCACCTGAGAAAGCGCTGTCTCGCGAGCGTTCAACATTTCCATGTTGCGCGCCTCGAGTTGTTCGATGCGTGAGAGCGTTGCGCGCATTACTTCGAGCATCGGATCGTGTAGCAGATCAAACATGCGTTGCATGTTGTCCTGTGCCTGTTTCACAAGTCCCGTTGCTGCGAGCAGCAAGTCTTGAGAGCTGAGCTCGTCCGTGCTCGCAACACCGTTGGCCGCGATGTTCTCCACTTCCTCGAGGTTGAACTTCCACACTCCCTCGACCAGCACGGAGCTCAGATCGCCCCGCGTCTGCATCCTTCGGACGACTGTCAGACCCACGCCGAGCTTCTTCGCGACGTCGGATCGGTTTAGCGTGTACTTAGAAAGCTCCGATTTCTCGGCAGCCGCTTGTTCAGGGGTGAGGCGAGGTTTTCTTTCATATACACCGCTGGGCATTGGGCCGGAGGATCTCCCGGGAAATGTTTCACGTGCAACGATTTTTATTGAAATGCCCAAAAACTGCAGAGATTCTGAGGGGCGTTACCCCACGAAACCGAAAGGGACCGAACGACCATGAGCACTCACCTCGCACTTTCCCCCAAAGCCAAGAAGTACATCGAGGGCCTGAAGCGTTGGAAGGAGAACCGGAAGATCGAAGAGAAAACCGGTGAGGTGAAGGCAACGCTCGAGTTCCAAGCGGCCGTACTGGGGACCGCGTACATGATGGGTCGAATCGAGACCAAGACGGGCAAGCACCTGGAGCTCTTCGGTGTGCCGATTGAGATCATGCTGGGCGGCGCACTCGTCATCACTGCGATGGCCGATCTCGCCGGCAAGTACGATGAAGACTTGCTGAACCTCGGTAACGGCATGGCCGCTGCGGGCCTTGCTCGCCTCGGGTACAGCTACGGCGCGAGCGCCGCGAAGGAAGGTCGCTTCCTTGGCGTCGCGGGTTCGCCGCGCTTCGGTTACGGCACGATGCCGCGATCGAACATGGCCGACTCGGCTCTCGCGGACGCGCTTCGCTCGGTCTGAGCGTGCCGATCCTTGACGCCATTTTGTCGGCGGCGGCTTCGACCGCCACTAGTGAGCTTGTCCGGAGATCAATCTCCGGCCATGTATCGAAAGGAAACACAAGTATGCCTGACGTAATTTACGGCTGGGATGATGACGAGGGGTCGATCGGCGGTCGGGAGGAGATCGTCGGTGGACATGCCGAGCTCATCGGAGCCGATGAGGATCTGCTGGACGCGCTTGCGATCCATGGCAGAGCCCGCCCGGGTCGCGCACGTCGCGTGAGCCGAGCGATTCAAAACCGCGCCGCGATCATGGTGGACGACAAGTCCTATCGTGACAAGCGACGCTTTCCGATCGGGTTCGTGGTGACGACCGTCAATGCGACGGTTACCGCCTCGATCACGAGCGCACCGCAGGATCTCTTCCGCCCAGAGCGGCTCGTGATCCCGAGTGACATCGCGTTCGATTTTGGCCTTGTGGATTACAAGGTCGGCAACGATAGCCAGCTGGTTGCTGGTGGTGAAGTGCCGGCGGCGTTGTTCACCGAGGTCGCGATTGACACGGATGTTCATTTCAAAACGGCACAGGTGGGCAATCAGATGATCGCCCAGGTGCGCAACAAAGACACGGTCAATAACATCGATTTCACCGCTGGTGCGATCGGTTCGGTTGTGAAGTAACTCGCATGAGATTCGAGGTTAACCTAGGCGAATACACGTCGTTGCGCGGGTCGCGGTTCCTAGGCACTGTGATCAAGCCGCATCTGGACGCGCTGGTGATGGTTAATCTCGTCTTTCTGCGAACGCACACTGTTCCGCCTCTCTATCGGTCCGGCGTCATCTACCGGCCCGAGCCACCCGGCCAAGAAGAGTTCGCATCGATCCCCGCCGTGCTCGCGCGCGGTTGGGGAGACTGTGACGATATCGGCCCGTGGAGGGTGGCGGAGCTTCGACTGCACGGGGAGCCAGCGAAGATCAGGATCCAGTGGAAGAAACTCCCCAACGGAAAATTGTTTCACGTCCTTGTGCGCCGCGCGAACGGTGATCTCGAGGACCCGTGCATCAAGTTAGGAATGCCATGACCCCGCTATTGCTACTTGCGTTTGGTGTTGCTGCGCTTGCCGGCGCTGGATTGGCTTCGTCGAGTGCGAAGAAGGCACGCGGTCATGGCACGGACGACAACGTGCGACCGCACGATCTGGACGAGGGCTTTGCAGCGGCGCAACGCAATGCTGAGATGGGGCTGCGCGCGGTGGCAAACCGCGTTCCGGGAAGCGTGTTCGCCGGAGCGCTGCTTGCAGCGGCGAGCGCGGTGGCTGCCGGCAATCTGCCCAACCGCACCGAAAGTATGAGCGGCGCAATGGTCGCGGTGGTGACAATGCTCTACGCGCAGCAAACCGACCCGGCCGCGCTCCGCGCCTACGCAGACGCGCTCGAGCGGATCGGCTTGACGGCGTTCGCAAAACGATTCCGCGACCGTGCGGCGGTGGTCGCTAAAACTCCGGCCGCATCGGCCGCAGGTGTCCCGCCGGCATTGCAGCAAGCAATCGCGGCCGCCGAAAAGCTCGGCACACCGGAGGCGTATTCATCCGTCGCCTATCAGCTCGAGGAAGCTGGGTTTCCGGAAGCGGCGCGCGTGTATCGCGACAAGGCATCGGCCGCCAGCAAAGCGCGCGGCACTCCTCCGGCCGGTACGTGGCCGAATCAGACGTTGAATCCGCAAATGCCGCCCGAGCTCGCCTCGGAGGTTGCACGCGTTCTCCGCGACTCCGCGGATCCGAAGGTGCTCGACGCGCTGGCGATCAAGCTCCGTGAGCTCGGCTATTCGGCAACGGCGGATCAGGTGGCCGCGAAGGCCGCGCAGGTCCGCGGCATGCTCGACGCGGCAACGGCAATGCAAAAGGTTGACACGGTAATGAAGTCGCCGACGCTTGCTAAGACGCTGCCCGAGGAGCCGAGCGGACCGCTGCCGACTGAGCCGCTCCCGCAACCCGCTCCGATCGTCAAGACGAAAGAGCAGGTTGCTGCCGAGAACATGCAGCGCAACTTGTTCGCGACCGTTGCGAAGTACGGCGGAGTGAGAGCAGCGCGCACGCATGAGGACGTGACGCTCGTTAAGAAGCTGCAAACGATGCTCATGCTCACGGTGGACGGAAAGTACGGGCCCAAAACCGCGCTGTCATCCGCGCGCTACATCGACAAGCTGGCTCCCGTGTTCTGGTGGCCCAAAAATGCCACGACGTCGAGCGTCTCGGCGTATCACTCGAGCCTCGAGACGCTCGCGCTCGACGCTGAGCAACAAGGCAAAACCGATCGCGCGAACGAGCTTCGCGCTAGCGCCGCCATCGACCAAGAGATCGGAATCGGTCCAGGAGAACACGGAAAATGAAACTCACTCCGCTGGGTCACTCGGTCCGCGTGCGCACATGGTCACAGGGTGCGCATGTGAGGGGCTGCGCACACCTGCAGCTCGCCGGCGGCGCTCCCGTCGTGCTCCAATTCGCGGTGGACCTGCGTCCGATCGCGCATGCCATCGCAAACCGTGTCGGCTGTTCGGTGGGCTCGACGTACAACGGGAGCGTCCGCGTGTCGGGCTTTCCCGGCAACGTGTGGAGCGCGGCAAAGAAGATCGGAAAAAGCAAGCTGATCAAGAAGCTCCGCCGCGCCATCAAAAAGACGCTCAAAAGCAAGTACGTCAAATATACGGTTTACGCCGCCGCGGTCGTGTATCCGCCGGTGGGCATTCCTGCCGTTGCGGCCTACACAGCCGCGAACGCCACGCTCGACCAGATCGAGACGGGGGAGAAGGTTGCGAGCGCCGCCGTGCATGCGGTGCGCAGCGGAAGCCGTGAGACGGTCGTGCAGCACGCGCCGGAAATCCGTGCGACGCAGGACCAGCGCAATCGAGCCCGCGCGGGCATTCGGCAGATTGCGGCTCGAGCTCGAGCCGGCGATCCGCAAGCGAAGGCGGCCGCTCGCATTTTTGCGATCGTGTACGAAAGCCGCCAAAAGATGCAGCGAGCGGCGACCGCGATCGATCGGTCGATTCCTGGTATTCTCGTCACCCATGGTGGCAAGATTTTACCCGGTCGTTATTTGCCTGCTGTTGCTGGTCGGTGAGGTGTGTTGTTCGCCAAGCGTTGAACCCGAGCCCGAATCAGACATGACCCGTCGCGTTGTTGTTTACGATCATCCGCCCCGAGCGTTGGATTACGCCAATCCGCCGCGCGCGACGCACAGTCGCGTCTACAGTGAGCCGCCGACGGATGGTTGGTGGAAAGGGTCGAACCAGCTGGGGCAGGGCGTTGCGTTTCAGCAGAACCAGAACAACCGTCAGCGGATCCTGCAGATGCCCGAATGGGGCCCGCCCGATCGCTGGACGATCTCGCTCGGTGTGGAGTTCGGCGACGATCTCGACGCCAACCATGTTTTTGAAGCCCAAGGGAACATCAAATTTGGTGTGGGCGGCGCGCAGAACCAAGTTGATGTGGATTGGGTGACCGGTACCACTCTGTCGGTGGTCGCAAACACCATTACAATCGATGCGGTGTGGACCGCGTTGACGGTCAACGGCCCGCCGGCAAATGTGCGTCTGCTCGCCGAGGTGTGTCGCGGTAACAGTTCGTATCTGGTGAGCGCGACGAACACGGTGGCGACCGGATCGATCGCGGCCGCCGCGACGTTCGGGCCGCGCCGCATTCCGAACTTTGCGCGCCGCGTGCACGTGCTCCCGTTGACCGGCTCTTTCAGCAACGCGTACAACCCCGCAAACTTTTTGCGCTTCTCGGGCGACTCGGTGGGCACCACGAGCTCGGGCGCAATCTTCGGCGATACGTTGAAGGAGCAAGTGGGCTCGGGTGTGGTGATCCCGGGACAGAGCAAATTTTGGTTGTTGACCAACAACGACGCGAACCCCTTCGCCTCGATGGTGGTGTTCGACATTGAGCCGTGATGCGCCACGTAGACGCAAAACTGATCGTTGACTCGCTTGGGCTCTCACCGGCCGAAAGCCTGTTTGTGCGCGCGGTGGGCTCGGCTGAAGGTGGTTACGGCGGCGGCTGGGCAAACAATCCCGTCGGCACGCTCGGCGCGCAGATGGGGCTGAACGGCAGCGAGGGAGTGGGCTCCAACAATTGGGGCGCGATCCAAGGCACGGGTGACGCCGGCTTCTTCATGCACCTGGACCACGACGCGGCGGGCAAGGAATACGTCGCGAAATACAAGCGGTATTCCTCGCCGCAAAAAGGCGCGGCCGATCTCGCGCGTCAGCTGCTCAAGCCTGCGGTACGGCTCGCATTGCAAACCGGTGATCTGCAGGGTGCGGTGAGCGAGCAGATCAACACGTACCATTACACCGGCGACCCGCCGGCCACTCCCGCCGACGTGTACTACTCGCGTGTGAGCCGAGCCGTGCGCGACATCATAGCGGCGACGGGTGAACCGAACCCTTTTTTAGCGCACCAAACTCCGGTGGCCACGGGTTCGGCCTCGGTCTTGTTGGCGTCGCGCTCTTTGCTTTCGGCGGCCGACTGCTCAAGGCTAAACGATCTTCGCCGAGGCGTCGGCGGGCCTGATGTCGCATTCGTGCAGCACCGATTGGGCAACTGCGGCCGCATTGATGGCTCGTTCGGTCCGCTCACTGAAGCGGGCGTTCGAGCGTTTCAACGCGAAAAGAGCATACCCGTGACGGGCATTGTGGATCGCGTGACGTGGGAGGCGATGCGATGATCGGTTTGCTCGTACTGGCTGGCGCGGTCGTTGCGGTCGCGATGCTTTCGACCCATCGGGCCGGAACTGTGACCAGTGTTCCAGGCCCAACCAAGTTGACGCTCCAAGCGGGGCACCGCTATCTGTGGTCCGGCTTCTGGACGGTGCGGCCGCCGTACGTGGAGTTGCAAAACTTCAAGCAGCAGATCATCGCGCAGGGCGGAAAGGTTTCGGCCCTGAGCTACGAGGGCGCGATCTGGTCGAACGTCGAAACCGAAACTCGAACGGTGGGGCTCCCGTGGCTCGTTGACGTGAATGCAGCGGTTCATCTGGGGATGCAGGTAACCAAAATTGTTGAAGTGAAAGCGAGTTGATATGGCGCGCAAAAAGAGTCGCAAACGACGTCGGAAGCTTCATGGTGCAGCGCTGGCCGCATGGCGGCGCAAGCACCCTCGCCGCCGCAAGAAGGCGCGTCGGCGCCGCCGAGCGACCAAACGTCGCGCCGCTCCGGTTCGTCGGCGCAAGCGCCGCTCGCACAAGAAGAAGCGGCACCTGATTACCCTGGCGCAAGTCAAGGCCGTTTAAGTAACCCACAAATACGAAAGGCACGAAAATCATGGGCTCTAAAATCCGCTCGTACCCCACCGGTCCGGTAACCCGAATCAAAGCAGCTATGGCGATGGCCTCGTTTGTGATCGCGACCACTGCGGGTGCGACGCAAACGGCAACCTTCGCGGGCGCTAAGGTTGGCGATGTGGTGGACCTCTCGCCGCAAGCGAACCTGACCGGCTCGGCTGTCGCAATCGCGTTTGCGCGCGTCGTAACCGCAAACACGGTCGTTGTCGGCTTCACCAATCCCGGCGCGTCCACCAACCAAGCCGCGGTGACGTTCGACGTCAGTCTCTCCCGCGATTTCTGAACCACGCCCCGCGATGAAATTCGGGGTTACAACGGCCTACTATGGGCCACGTTCACCGGCGCACGCTGAATGCGTGAGAGCGCTCAAGCGCGCAGGTGTGCCGGTGAGCGAGGTTCACGGGTCGCCCTACCCTGAGATGGCGCGTGCTGAGATGGCGCGCATGATGCTTGAAGCCAAGCTGGACGTGCTCGTGTTCCTCGACGCGCACGTGACGGCCAGCGTGGACACTGTAATCGAGCTCGCTCGACATGCGCACAAGTTGCAAGCGGTGGTGACGACAGCGGAATACATTGGGCCGCGCGGTTGGGACCCGTTGGCGCGCAACAAGCTGTCATTCGCTGCGGTGCCGCTCTGCGTGCTCGAACGCCTCGCCGAGCAGGACGATCGGTACTACGGAAACTCCGCCGTGCTCGACACTGGCTCGGCCAAGGGCAGTCGGCCGTTTTTCTCGCCGTTCGACAAGGCCGGTAAGGTGCTTGTGGACGGCGTTTACTGCTCCGAGGATATCGCATTTTTGCATCGCGCTTCGCTCGTGAGCGAGATTCACTGGCGCGGCGACCTCGAGTGCGATTCCATGAGCGTGCCGCGCTATACGGAGCGCGTGACCAATCCGACCCCGCGTGAGGGCTTGCCGCGCTACGCGATCTGCATTCCGAGTTTCGGCGGGCAAATCCACGAGCAGTTTCGAGCGCTGTGGGAGCTCGAAAAACACGGCATGACGATCATCGAGTGCAACGGCTGCCCGTACATCGATGTCGTGCGCAGTCGGCTGAAGCAAATCGCGATTGACGAGCTCGGCTTGGACGGGTGTTTCTACATCGATCACGACATCGTATTCGCTCCGGAAGATGTCCTGAAGCTCTGCGAAGAAGCGGAGCGCCGCCAAGCGATGGTCGGTGCGGCCTACTGCATGCGCACGAGCGCTCGAGCGGTAATCGGCGCGCTCAGTCGCCCGCGCGGCGATGAAGTGTTGTTTTTCGAAGGTGGCGACGTCGAGCCGGCGCTGTATACGGGAATGGGATTTACGGCGGTTCCGAAATCGATCTTCAAGCGTCTGGATCCGACGCTGCCCACGCTGCGCTCTGCCTCTTGGGAGCTGAAACCGTATTTCGCACTCGACGTGACCGGCTCGTTTTACTGCGGCGAGGATGTTTCGTTCTGCAATCGCGTGCACGGCCTGAGCGTCGAGCAGCTCAGCCCCGAAGATTGGAAGGTAGAGCACACCGGCGGTGACTGTCGCGTGTTCCTCGACACTCGAGTGCGCATCTTTCATCAAGGCTCGTACGATTACGGATTGGAAGACGCCGGAACGCTCGTTCCGCGTGTGAGCACGCTCCGGGTGGTGCTCTGCGAGACGCGACAAGAAGCGAACGACATGGTGCAGGACACAACCGAGCTCCCGGTGCAGGTTCAGCGCGACGCTCTGAACATGGTGCGCGAGTCGATCGGCGGCCTCGATGCGTAGGCTCGATCTCGGCGCCGGCCGAACGCCGCGCGAAGGCTTCGAAGGCGTCGATATTCTCCCGGGCTCCCCTTGGCTCGTGAACCTTGCCAGCGGCTCGCGTTGGCCTTGGGATGACGAGAGCGTGGACGAGCTTTACTCGTCGCACTTCATTGAACACATCCCCGCCGAGCTCGTGGTGACCCGGCACGGGTATCAAGACGCGCTCTTGTGGTTCTTCGACGAGGCGTTTCGGGTGTGCAAGGCGGGCGCGCTCTTTACGTTGCGCTGGCCAGCGTACGATCACGTGTGGGCATTCCAAGACCCGACGCACCGGCGTTTCATTCCGCCGCAAACGCTCCACTACCTCTGCCGCGTGGGCCGCGAGGAGCTGCGCGTGCAGGGCTACAACGTGCGCTGCAATTGGGTGACGCGCGGCGATGTCGTGGGCTACGGCGAGAAGACGCCCGCGCGAACGGTTGTCAGCGAATACTGTGCGGAGCTCGTAAAGGAGCCATGAGTGGCACTCGAGCGTCGCGATCCATTGCCGCCGGGCTTCTACTCGATTGACGTTGTCAACGAGAACGAGGCGGAGTTTGAGAGCTGGGCGGAGCTCAACGCGAAGATTTTGAAGCGTGCTCCGCTTGAGTCGGGGCTGTTCGAGCTCGGCACCTGGTACAACTTCCAGACGCTTGCCGCCGCACCGTGGCCGCGGGAGATGGCGTCGCGGCTCGGCTGGCCGACGATCGAGCAGGCGAAGCCCGTCAATGCTCCGGCCGCTCCGTTCACGATGACGGACGCGGCGCAAGCGAGCGCCGAAGCGGTGAAGGAGGCTGCAGTCGCTACGGGGAGCGTCGCGGCAGACATCGGTTTTGGTCTTGCAATCCTTGGCGCGCTCTATTTGGTCGGCAGGATTGTAAGCAGGACATAGGCAATGCAAATCCCTCGTTTCGGTCCGTCCGGTCGTCGCTTCGCATGGCAAGGCATCCGTCTAGAGGCCTCGATCCACAATGCGAGCAACACCCAGAGCAAGTGGGCAAACACGGGCAACGTGGCAGGCCACTGGAGCGCCCTGAACACGATCCAGTCCGGCTTTTCAGTCAACACCGCAACGGGCCGGCTCAGTTACGGCGGCTCGGGTGGGCAGTTCATCGTAATCGCCTCGCTCACTGCCTTTTATGACACCCAGGTCGCGACGATTAACGCGGATTTTGTGGTTGATCGAAACGCTGCATTAGTCAACACCACGACGTCAACCAACGACGCGCAGCGTTTGACGCTGGTGCAAAGCGTGAGCGATGTCCTGCTGCAAAGCGTGGTGGTGCTGCAGCGCTTCAACCTGGCGCGCGGAGATTTTCTGGACATCCTCGCGCGTAACGTCACCAATGCGGACCCGGTTGGGCTCTTTGCTGGAACGCTGATTGTGGAGCCGGTCTAGTGGCCAATGAGCGGGATCGGACAATGGCTGATCGACAAGGGAGGCGTGTGGGGCCTTATCGCGTTAATTTTGGGCGCGACGGTTCTGTATTTAGAGAACAAGGCGAAGTTAGCCGAAGCGGCGCGAGTGGCGGAGCTCGAAAAACAGTGCTCGGAATTGAAATCGGAGCTGAAGGCCGAGCACCTGCAACGGTTGGCAGACCTCCGAGCGATGACCGACGCATTGCAGAAGCAGGCGGAGGAATACATCGAAGCAATGAAGGCGGTGGGCCGTTGGGCGCGGAAGTAGAAGACGATGAAGACACCGGCCAGCATGAGGTGTCGTTTTATCTCGTGTGCAGAGCCAGCGTTGCCCGAGTGCGACAGGCGGCGGACGAGCTCATTCGAGAGGCAATAGAATGATCAGCCAAGGACCCTTTCTAATTGCGACTGCGCAGGCGCTCACGTCGGCCTATGCCGCGTTCAACACAACTCCGGATTTGAACGTCAAGGGGTACGACTTCGTGGGGCTCAATATCGCGTACACGTCCAACGCGGCCGGCGCCGGCGGCGGCTATCCGACGATCGAAATCATCTGGACGTTCATCGACGGCACCAGCACGCCGCTGGGGCTGAAGAGTGCCGCGGGTTCGCTTCAAATCGAAACCTACGATCTGCCCGGTCCGGGTGTCGTGAACACGACAATCACGTACTTGCTCGAGCCGAAGATCCCGACGGGCGCGATCAAACTGTCGGCCAAGATCAAAGAGACCGGGGACACCACAAACGTGGGGACCGTAACCATCAAGGGAGCGCTCTCGTGATTCGCGTCACCGAGGTGGGCGAGTGGACAAAGGCGCTCCAGAAGTACGCGTTCCGCGCCGCTCCGGGCGCTGGCGAGTTGCCGCAGCTGTCCACCGCGGCCTCGTCGTTGTTTGTTCCGAGCACGCCGCGCTTCATTCAGCTGCGAAACATCGGGTGCTGGACCGATAGCGGAGATCAGATCGTCGGGGCCGGCGGAGCGACGCTCTTAAACCTGACACTGCGCATCTCCGGCGGTGGCGCGCAGCAGACGCTCATCTCTGCAGCGATTGCCACGTACAACGATGCAAACCTCAAGGGCGGCGGATATTCGTTTCCTTCGGCGATCGGGAATCTTGAATTTGTCGTATATGGCGCCGGCGCAATGACTCCGGGCCGGGTGACGTCGAATCGCGGTTTGTGGCTTTCGACGGACGCAGGCACCGCGACGGGCGTTTTCTATCTGCAGTTTGAGTGGAGATCGTTCACACCGGCCGGGATTGGTACGCTGCCACTATGACGACTGCTCGGCTAAGACTCAGCCCCTCGGGGCCGACGATAACGGCCGAGCTGCCAAACTTCGTCACGCCCGAGCAGTTCGGCGCGATCGGTAACGGGATTGCGGATGACTCGGTGCCGTTTCAGGCCGCAGTCGATGAAGCGATCTCGAGCGGCGGCATTTTCTACACGCGCAGCACTTCGTATCTGCTCACGCAGCAGATCGAATTTACCCGCGCTCGCCGGATCACTTTCTTTGCGGACAAGACAACGATCGTTTGGCGCGGAGCGGCAGCCGGGATCGCGAGCGTCTTCTTTTTTTACAATTGCCAATACTGCATCACCGAAGGTTTCACGTTTTCGCTCGCGAGCAATCCGCCCACGAGCGTCATTGAAAACCAGGGCGACGATACCGACCCGAACCTCGGTGGGCTGTCGTCAACTAAGATGCAGTGGCGCAACCTGTATCTGCTGGGCACGGGTACGACGCAAAATGGGATCCTCAATTCGTACGCCACCGGCAGCGGCAACACGGGAAACGATTTTGGGATCTATTACAATTGCGTCATTCAGGGGATGACAGAGGGTCAAGTCCAGCTTGGAACGGCGGCGCTGTCCGGTTCCAACATGAAAGGGCACTGCTTTTACAATTGCACTTTCGCGCAGGGCAAATCGGGCGTGAAGGTTTGGAACGGCTCGATCAATTGGTTTTTCGGGTTCATGGCCCAGCACACGACCTCCGATTTCTGGTACCCGCAAAACGCGGGCTCGGAGAATACGCAGATTTGGGGCTATCAGAGCGAAGGGAGCACGCGCTTTCTGATCACCACCGACTCGGACGCGCGCCGCATCCCGTTCTCGTTCATCGGTTGCCGCTTCGCCACCAACGCGCTTCACGCGGACGGCTTCGGCATTGTGCAGGGGCACTTGGGGCCAGTGGCGATGCGTTCGTGCGAATACGGGCAGGTGGGCCAGAAGATCCCGCAAATCTCTGTGCAGGGCAATTTGACGCCGGCAATGATCATCGTGGAGGACTGCGCGCTAAACGCCACGCAGGCCGGTACCGGCTCGTACGATGTGCCGTTGGTTGTGATCTCGAACGGCTTAGCGGTTCAGCAATTCCTCAAGGGCAACATCTACGTCAAGGACGTCGCCGGCAATCCTGCAACGCGCTTCAAGGTCGAGCCGTGGGGCACCTATTGTGGAAGCTTCACGATCGCGGGCGCTGCAACAACGACGGCGGTGGTCACGCTGCCGTGGACCTACTTCGACACGAATTATTTCGTGCAAGTGACCTGTCAGACGTTCAACGGTGCAGCGGGGAGCAATCGCGTTGTTTCCGTTGCCCGAACCACAACCAATTTCACCGTAACGATCGAAGTTGCACCCGGCGGTGGCCTCACCAACACCTATGCGTACCAGATCACCCCGAGCTCGTAGACCGATGACCGACCGAGACACGCCGCGCCCCGATCTCCGCGCGGAGCCACGGCTGGAGATGCGCGACCTCATGGAGAAGATCGACAAGCAACTCGAGTACATGGAATATGACCTCGATTTGATGTCGCGAGCGCTGGGGCTGCTTATGAAAGAACACAACCTCGAGCGTCAGTGGAACGAGCTGAAACAGTACTTTTCGGAACGCCGCCGCTCGATCGTCTGAAAGGACCCCGACCTATGAGCCTGAACCTGACGTATTTGCTGGTTACCCTGCTGGGCCTCACGCTCTATTTCCTGAGCATTTGGGTGGAGAAGGCGTTCGCGAATTGGCGGACCCCGGGCCTGATCTTGTTCGGGGTCGGCTTGTACTACTGGCTGCCCGCTGGTGCGCATGCGCTGTCGATCCGATGAGTGGTGACGTTTACAAGCTGGTCGGCCCGCAGGGCGTCATCCTGACGACCCCGAGCTACGCGGCGGCGCAACAGGCAGGCCGCGCGGTTCTGGCGCTCGGCGGGCGCGTCGAGCTGGCACGCGACTACGCTTGGCAGCCGTACCCCGGGGTTTTTTCACCCTATGACCCCAATAAAACGAGCTTCCCGGTGGCCGCGATCGTCAACGGCACCCGGATCGCCTGGGGCTACGCAACGAGCCGTGCGGCCGCTGCAGCGATTGCCAACGCGCTGATCGCCCGACGGCTCGTCTACAAGGGCGTTCGGCTGTCTGAAGGGCACTTCAGCGCGGCAATGGGCGCTCTGCTCTGAAGCTACCGAAAGTCCTTCATCGGTCGGCGGAGCTTGGCCAGGGCGGAGCGCTCGAGCTGCTGAACCCGAGCTCGCGAGCAGCCGAGCTCCCGGGCGATCTCTTCGTGCGTGGCGGCGTGGAATGGCTCGCGCTCGCGCGTGGGGCGCTCGTAGCCTTCATCGAAGCACTCAGGCGAGCAGAACTTTTGACCGCTCCGCCCCGTGAACGTTGCGCCGCAGTTTTCGCAGCTGAGCCGGTGTCTCACGACTCGATCGACAGTCCCCAGAGGACCGCCTCGGTGAGATGTCCGCCGGTCGTTTCGAGCGAGATCAGCATGCCGACCTCGCAGGCGCGAGTGTGAAGGTCGAGCCACCAGAACGCGCGCACGAAACGATCGCGCAGCAGCCAGCGCTCGAGCACTTCCGGTCGGGTGACAAACGGCAGCGTGAAGACGGCGGCGGGAACGCTTGCGCAAAGCTGTTCTTCCAAGCCAACGCGCAAGCTGGTGATCGTGCTCGAGCTCGTCTCGCCAAACACAAGCATTCCGGTCGGCTTGAAGATGCGTTGCGGCGCGGCCTCCAGGATGTGCGGCGACTCTCCGCGCGGTTTGAGCGTCAAGGTGCGTTGCACAGTCCGAACGGGCTCGCGCGCGAGGAGTGGCCGCGCGTAACGACCGACGTCAAACGTCTCCGATCTGCTTGCTCGCAGTGCCGTGTAGCAGTCTTCGCAAAGTGGTCCGTGCACCACGCCTTGGATCGTCGCTTCCTTGTCGCAAAATGAACACTTCGTCATGCGGTCGCTCCTTCGTCCTGGATTGCCATAACGGCAACCTTGCCATCGTGCTCAAGTCCCACGCACACGAGCAATCTGAACATGCCATCAACTACAGCGACAACGCCTTGCCCGACCTCAATCCCCGCGGGGAAGAATGTGCAGTTATCACACTCTTTCATTATCGCGCGCAGCCGGCACTTGTGCTCTTCCGTCAGTTCGCCTTCCGGTGTTCCGAATCCGATCAGATAAAGCCGGTACGTGCGCGGTTTCACAGTTTCCCCATTCGCGCGTACGACCGCAGCATAAGAACGCGCGGCCTCGGTGTGGTTAGATCGGCATGACTAAGATCGGTCGTGCTGAGTGTGTGTTCCCAATTGACGCCCCGGATCGCTGCTTCGGCAACGGCAAGATCCATGGCCTCCTCGGCCGAGCGGGCGAGTACGTACGCGAACCCATCGGCCCCCCACACTTCGAACAAGCAGATCGGATCCATTACGAGCTCGGCTCGTTGAGCTGCTCAAGTCCAGCGCTCAGAATGGTTTGGACGATCGTATTAATCTGTTCGTCCGTGTAACCCTCCTCGCGGAGCATCGCACAGGCAATGCCGAGCACGTATCCACCGGTGAAGCCGTTTGCCTCTGCCACTTCGTGGATTTTGTCTGCCAGCTGACGGGCGCGCAGTACCAGCTCGGGATTGGCGTTGATGTGTGCGCGCACGCTGTCCTTGAGGTCGCTCACTTCGCGACTCCGAGAAAGTGGCCGGCGGTTTGGTGGCACGCGGCGTTCAGTCGCGCTTTCGCGCGTTCGATCTTCTCGTTCAGGTAGGCCAAGCGCGCTTCAACAAACCGCGCCTCGTCTTGGAGCTTGAGCAGGTGCCGGCGCGCCGCGCCGAGCTCGAGCATCGAATCTTCTTGCAGGCGATCGTTTTTCATGGGGCTCCTAAAAAGTGGTTTTGACCTGAGCGAGTCGAGTGCAAAGGTCTGAACAGTACAAACGGCCATGTCGGAGGCGAAGAATAGAGAGCGGCGCCCCACAATGACGGCAGCGCTGACGGAGTAGGTGGACACGTGCTTGGACGTTCAGCGGTGATGGCTGCGCGTCGGGATTCGGTTTGCCGTCCCAATGCGGGCACCCACGCACGACGCAAAGCGTGGGTGCCATTCCGTGTTCGCAGCGCGGGGTCATTGCAGGTTATCGCGTCTTCGTGATTTGGATCGCGTAGGTGCCGGGCTCGTGGAGCGTGCGGATTTGCGCGACAGCTTCCGCGGCTTGCGCGCACGCTTCGGGCCAAGCAACAGGCTCTCCGACGTGGGGTCGGATGAGGTGGGCTCCGTACCGAGTATTGAGCCAAGTTGTGACCCGAAAACAATCGGATCGAACGCCAGGAACCATCGGCCCCCGAGGATCCGCTGAGCCCATACGCCCATTGCGATCGGCCACATCGGGCCCACCGGATCCCGCGCTCGAGCTCGTTCCGCTCGGCGGCGTAGCGTTGTCGGATCCATTTGGAGCACCTGAGCGCCCCGACGGAGTGTTAGCCATTGCACTTTGCCTTATCCTTCGCGAGTTGAATGAGGTGAAATTGACAGAGTCGATCGATCGTTAGAACTTGACCGACGCGGCCTCCGGCGCCGTAGGCGTAGCCTGCGCAGCGCTTGCCGTTTGGGCGTTGCGCGGTACAGCGGCGATCTTCGGGCGGTGCGCTGTCGCGCTCCGGGCCAGTGGGGCGGATCGACGCTTGTTCGTGCACCCAGCAAAAAAGCCCGCCGGTGCGGTAGGGCCGCGACTGACAGCGTGTGCCTTCAAGCGCGCCGCTCTCCGGGTGGATGTCGGTCTTGAGGATCGCCGCGCAGCGCTGATCATTCGGTGGGGGTAGCGCCATCAATGCGATCCTTTTGCGGCAGCGGCCGACATGAAAGCGGGAACCCCATCGCCTGAGCGACGTTGCGCGCGCGCTGCGCGCAAGGTCGGACAGAACCGCATTTCCTGCCCGGGCCAAAAAACGAGCTCAGTCGCCTTGTTGAGACAAGTGGTGGTTTCGCAGTCGTCCAGGCTCTTGATTGGAGAAATCATTTGCTCTCGTCCTTCTGTTCGCGTTTGCGCCGCTCGCGGGCGGCCCATGGGTTCAGATCGTCGGTGTGAAGCTTGCGGAGCTCGGCGAGCTCGCGTCGGGCTTGGCGCGCCGCGAGGCGCGCCTCCCGTAGAGTGTCCTTCGCAGGTTGCTGCGCGAAGTAGTTGGTTTTGATCATCGAATCCACCACATCACAAGCGCACCGATCGCTATGTTGATCATCGCAAATGCGAACAGGTCGCCCGCTCGCACCAGGTAAAAGTTTTTCATTCCTCGTCCTCGCTTCCGAACATCCGCTCGCCGTAGCTGTCTTTTTCCTCGTCCGTTGCGCAGTCGAAACAAATCGGCTGCCCGTTGCCGAGTACATCGCGGCACTCGGCGCGCATGCCGCAGCGTGCGCATGTGCACCACGCCTCCGGCTCGATGATGACGACTTTGCCAATTCGCCGTGTCACGTGTCCTCGCTCCCGAGCGGATAGGTTTGTTTTTCGAGCAGGTCGAGCTCCTCGAGCGCGTCTTTCAGACGAATGCGTGCAACCCGGAAAGCGCCAGCGGCCAAGCTCGCGCCGCTGTTGCCTTTGGCCGGCTCGCAGAGCTCGACGTCGAGTCGAAAGGTGCCGTCCGCGATCGTGATCTGCGCGGTGAGGATGTCGTGCTCGTCCGAGGACCGAAGTTCAAAACGGCGTTTCATTCTTGCCCCTCCGTTTCCGTGCCGACCCCGGCGACTGTTTCTCCGGCGTATGCGGCCTTGGTCGCGTTCAAAAAGTGCGTGAACGACTCGCTGCACGTTGGGCACAAAACAACGCGCGTCGTCTCAGCAGCGTATCCACGTTCGCTGCCGCAAACGAACCGGTCCACGAGCTCCCACTGCTGGCTGTAATAAAATGCGCGCAGCCCGCAGCAGTGACAGGTCCACTCCTTCGATGTGTTTTGAGCCATCATCGGCGCCCCGTGCGATCGTCGTTGCGAGCGCTGTTGTCGCGGATCGCGATCTCGAGCACCTGCGGCCGGTTCGGGCCGAGCCATTGCACCGGCAGCGCGTTAACGCGTCCTGTGTGAAGGTCCTTCTCTGCCGTCTCCCAGAGCGCGCCGATTGGGATCCATGACGTGACTTCCTTTGCGTCGCGGCCGACGCCGGAAACGCTGCGCACGAGTGCGAGAACGGTGAATGCGGGATTTTTGCTTGCCATGTGCTGTTGTCCTTGTCCGTCGACGGGAATTAGCCGACACCTTGACAATGTAACAAAACGTAACAGGATGCAACTGGTACGCGACAACAGCGAGGAGGCTCCCCAAATGCGCATCAAAACCGCGATTCCGGCCTATATTCCCTATCAAATCGAAGGATCTTTCCCGCGCACCGTCCTATTGGGCCGATGGTACGTGCTTTTTGACTGCGGGCATCAAACCGCACTGATCGGAACCCAGCCTCCGCGGCCGGGCAACGAGGCGATCTGCTGGCGGTGCGTGCGGGAGCTTCAATTCCCGCTCGGCGAGAAAAAAGTGGACTGATCGACCCCGCAGCGTGATCCTCTGCCGCACTGTGCGGTTTTTCCCCCGCGCGGTTGGAGTGGTCGCACAGTGCGCTGCGCTGTTTCCACAAAAGACGTCAGCCCCGGGCTCTTTTTGCTCGCTTTCCCTACGAGCACCCGGGGCTTGACGGACAACAGTGCGCTCGTCAATAATAATCGAACCCCCCGGGACCGCAAGATCGGTCACCGAAAAGAGCCCCGGACGCCTAGGGAATTGCCGAAGCGTCCGGGGCCTTCGCTATTTGGGGTTGGTAAAGATTCCATGGGCCGGGCGCGGATTTGCGCCGGTCTACTTTTTACTAAGGAATCCGGGCGCGCCGAGGTGGGGACTTGACGCACCGTTATTCGCCGGTCGCAAGGCCGGCCATTCTGCCCCCAACACACCGAGATGTGGGACCCGGGGGGCTCCGTAACTCTGCGAATGCAAACGACAAATCCGCACGTCGGGAGGACCGCCGACCGGCTCTTGTCAATACAAGGATAAGTGAGCGCGCGCCGGAGCCGAGCATCGCGAGGGGAGCCGCCCCATCGGGGCGGCCGGGCGCACGCGAGCCCCGTCGATCGCCACGTGTCGGGGTCACGAAGCGTCGGCCGGCGGCTGCTGTTAAAGAGTTTCTGCCGGGGCATGTGCGGAGCTGCAAAGCGCAAACTTGGGCGCTCTATCTGTGGGAACGGCAGTCAGCGCAGCAACTCTTGCGTGTGCGGTACCGGTGCGGCTCGTGGCGACACGATGGCGAGTGTGCGCGTTATGACGCATCGGTCGCGTTTGCGCGGATCACTGAAGCGATGACGAGCGGGCCGTACACAAAGGACGGCTGGGTGTTCTTCGTGCTGACGCTGGATCGCAACGGCTATTACAGCGGCAAACCGTGGACCGATGTGCAGCACGCTTTTAAATCGTTGTCTCAGATGTCGCGTAACTTCATGGCTCGACTGAGGCGCATTTCAAAACGCAACGGGTGGCGTAATCCGGCGAGCGATTGGGTTGCAGCTGTCGAGCAGCATCGTAGCGGCTGGCCGCACATGAATCTGATTGTCTACGCGCCGGAGCTTGCAGCGGAGCTCGAGCGCGGTCGATTGGCGGTTTTGCAGCTCGGTTTGACTGCGCGCGAATCGATCTTGGCGCGTGGTGAGATACGGAAAGCACTGATTGAGACGGGCTGGGGATGGGAATCAACCGCCGAGAAAGCAAAGTCGTCAGAAGCGCTAGCTGGCTACATAGTGAAACTGGCTGGCGAATTTGCAGCGGCGTCCGGTGAGCTCGCGAAACTTACGCAAGCGCCGAAGAATGCGGCGGGGAAGTTTCGTCGCTTGCGTGCGGGTAAGGGTTTCTTGCCACCGCGACGGAAGAATTCGAAGTTTACCGGGACGCTGATTCGGCCCGAATGGGATCCACAGAAGAGTGCTTACGGCGCGATGCCGTTGCACAATATCAAGCGTCTCGAGGATCGCGCGATCGCAGCTCAGTGCTGTGCATTGGAAGCGGACAGGATTGGTCGAATTACGATGGCGCGCGGGCTTGCGAAGACGCTCGGTGTGGGTGTGCAGCAAGTCGGGCCGCCGATTGTCGAACGGTACATCAAGGTCGGGAGCGGCTTCCGGCTTTTGGATTCGAGTTGAGGCTTACGGGTCCCCCGCCAGTTTGAATGTGTAATAGCGGCCATCGCCTTTCGGTAGGTGCGTGCGCCATTCACCATTTGTTTTCTCGAGTGGCAGCCGACTCCAACGGGTGATGTGCATCCAATAGAGCGCATCTAAGATGAAGTCCGTTCGGCCGTGTTTCGCTAAAAAGCCCAGTTCGTCCATTTGTTGCCTTTCATTCTGGCCGCGCGGCCTTCTCGATCTCTTTCATGAATGCCTCGAATGCCTGTGTGCAATCGATGCAAAGAAGGATGACGGGCTCCGTGAGTGTGGGCTTGTAGATGTAAAACTCCGTCCACCCATTCGGAAGTGAAACGTCATTGTCCTTGCGGATACTGCAGCGGTCACACTGTGAAACGTTGAGGCGGGGCATTAGTGCTCGACCAGAATTGAGACCAGATCGCAAAGTGGGACTTGTGCGCACTTGCTACAAATGACGACCGATAGTTTTACCGGTTCGTCGATCGTGATCAGCAACCACCCTCTGGGCCTGCCGATGAACATGACTTCATCTTTGCAGCTGTCGCAGGTGAAAATGCTCTCAAGCGATGCAGGTCTGATCATTGGTTCTCTCCGTAGAGTTGGTGGGGCTGGCTCTTTCGGGTTTAGCCTTGCACGAGCCACTTAGCCGCCGGGCCGCTTACCCAGTGGCACCCCATAGTTCAAAACGGTACGGCGGCGCGGCGCGCTGCTCGTGCTCCGCGCCCGCCGTACGCGAGTGTGTTGTGTTCGCGGACGAGCTCGGCGAGCTCGCGATCGGCTTGCGCTTGTCGCAATTGCCAAACGTCGTCCGGATGTTCTTCGACCCAATGAAGGAACGCCTCGGTGCGGCTTATTCCGGGTCGCGCTTGGATGCGATGCTTAACGGCGTTGAAAACCGGAACGAGCTCCGCGTCCAAGTCCGATCGCACCATGTCGTCTGATTCGCTGGCGCGTTCCGCGCGCGTGGTGCGTCCGCGGTAGTGTCGCTCGCGAGTGTCCAGCGCTTGTAATGCGCGCGTCAGTGTCTCCTGCTCAGCGAGCAAGCGGCGCGTTTCCGCCAGTGCGTCCAGGTGCATCGATTGCGCTTTGGTGGTGCGGCGTTGGCAAAGCGTGGCGGCTTTGGTTTGCGCTCGAGCGGTGCGCTGCGCGACAACGCGATACGCGATCTTGAGCCGAGCGCGTTCCGCGCGGATCTTCGCGAGCGTGACTTTGCGTAGGCGCTTGAGCTTGAGTCGCATCGTGCGGCAGAGCGCTCGAGCTCGCCGGATGCCTTCGGCGCGTTCGCGTTTGCGTGTGCGAATGAGCGCGCGGAGCTCCCGCAGTCGCGAGCGTTCCGCCGCGCGGCTCCGCTTCGCGTTCTCCTTCTTGAGTCGCTTTTTGAACGCGACGTTTTTCGCTTGCTCCGACATTGCTATCCCCAGAGGTTCATAAAGGCCGCGCCGACAACGAAGCCGACCACGAAGCCGATAACGAAGGTCACGAACAGTGCACCGGTCCAGCCGATCATGGTTTTTCGACCGGCAAGCGTCGGGATAGTTCGGTCGCGAGCCGCGCAAGGTCTTGATTCAGTCGATCGATCTCCGCCTTGAGCGCGTGGCTTTCGTTCTCGTGGCGAAGCTGCATCTCGAGTAGCTCTGGATCGCCGAGGTCGCAAAGAAAAGCGCCGGACGCAATGACGTGGTTGTCGCTGACGTTCGCGATCTCAGCGGACAGCATTGCGCTGTTGTGAATTAAATGTGGAGTAAATCGCTCGGCGCGTAGCGTGAGGAGTGCACCGGGGATTGCTCCAACGGTCTTGAAAAGACTGTTTTGCCCGGTGCGGAGATCGCGGAGCTCGAGCGCGGGAGCACATTCGGGATTGAAAACGAACCCGATTAGGCGGCCGTTGTTGTCGTCGCCCCAGAATTGCTCCACGAATCGGGAACACGCTCCGAAGGGGATCGTGTGGGGCGTAATGCCGATCAGGTGGATTCGTTCTTTCATAGCTTCGCCGCGTCGATCAGTTCCTCATACGGGCGATCGTCGCGTCCTTTGGTGGTGCGGATGTCTCGAATGAGTCGGTCGAGTCGTTTGGGGTCGGCGCGGTGAAGCGCGCGAACTGCATCCTCGAGGTCGGTGGCGATCTCGAGTTTACGATCTGCGCGTTTGAGCTTGTCGGGGTCGAAGCCTTTCCGCGCTTCTTCGTCGCCGAGCTTCCAAGCGGCCGCCGCTCCGGCCCGATAGCAGCAATAGGCGTGGTGCGTGTGTTGCCCTTTGAGCCAATAGGGGCCTTGGATGTCCGGCTCGAAAAAGTCGCGGCAGTGGCACTCGTCCGGCGCCGGGTTGTTGTCGGCGCGCCAAAGCGGGTAACGCACCTGCGGCGGCTCGAGCAGTCGATGCGCGCCGCTTTTCGCGATGATTCCGATCGCGACCATTGACGCGCTGGTGATGATGATCTCTCCGCTCGCGTACAGCGATCGGATGTGCGTTGCGAGCTTGGCCCGCGCGTCAGGATTGCGGATCCAAACGCGACTGTACGAGCTGCTGAGTCTGTGGAGCTTCGCTTCGTATCCCATCGTCTTGGTCCTGTTCTTCGTCTTCTTCTTCCGCTTCTTCTTCTTCGGTGGGAGCGACAACGATGTCGCGCACGTAGTACGCCTTGCCGTCCGGCAGCTGCACCGCTCCGATTTTGCGCGGGTCATTGGCAAGCGCTCGCTCGAATAGCGCCGACTCGTGCGGCTCGAGCTGGCGCACCGGCTCTCCCGTCGTGAGCAGGCAGAGCATCTTGCGCACCTGCGGCCCGACGGGCTTGATGGGAGCGGTGAGCGTCGTAGCTTGCCCTCGCACTACGCGAATCACGAAACCGTTGGGCTGCCGGAGTTGCACTCCCTCCGGGAACACCGTTTTGACGGCTTCAAGATACGCTGCTTTGTTCCGGCGGTAGCTCCGAAACTGATTCCCCGTCATGTGAATTATTCGCATGGTTCTCTTTCTGTTTGTAAGCGGCCCGGAGCGCCGCGAGTTTTGAGATTTGCTCGGCGCTGAACATGTCGCTCGCGACAATGAGGCCGAACTGCTCGTCTGTGATGCTCGCGATCATCGATGCGATCTCGAGTGAGCCTCCGCCGAACTTTTCCACGATGCGCGGGCCGACCTGCGGCCAAACTTGGCTCTTGAAGAATGTTACCGCGCCGTCCTTGCGTTGCTCCGCCGCAATCGCGCGCATGCGATCCATTTCGCGATCGTGCACCTGAGAAAGCGCTGTCTCGCGAGCGTTCAACATTTCCATGTTGCGCGCCTCGAGTTGTTCGATGCGTGAGAGCGTTGCGCGCATTACTTCGAGCATCGGATCGTGTAG
>Ga0134127_10000991_pt1 | contig 22315 bp, 21 predicted proteins | sample KB31753_FD_96459 | JGI IMG/M metagenome (GOLD analysis project Ga0134127, IMG submission 96459) | Terrestrial soil microbial communities with excess Nitrogen fertilizer from Kellogg Biological Station, Michigan, USA - KB3-175-3 | ecosystem: Environmental > Terrestrial > Soil > Unclassified ... | reverse complement strand
GTCTTCAAAGTGATGATGGCTGCCGCAGCATTGGAAACCAAGACCGTGACGCCGTCGACATCCATCTTTTGCAATGGAGGATATCAGTTTGGTCGCCGCGTGTATCATGACTGGAAAGCCGGGGGGCATGGCTCGATGGATCTCCGGCATGCGCTTGTGCATTCGTGCGACGTGTATTTCTATACCGTTGGGCAGCGGATGGGGATTGAGACCATGGCTTCCTTTGCCCATCAGTTTGGGTTGGGAGAGGAGACGGGGATTGAACTGCCGTCTGAACGGGTGGGGATCGTACCGTCCGAGGCCTGGAAACGGAAGGCCAAGAATGAAGCGTGGCTGCCGGGCGAAACGATCTCGGCGTCAATCGGTCAAGGCTATGTGAATGTGACCCCGCTGCAGATGGCGACCTTGATCGGCACTGTCGCAAACGATGGGGTTATGTTCCGTCCGCGATTGGTTCAAGCCGTAATGGATCGAGCGACAGGAGAACTACAGCAGCGGTCTGTGGTTCCCAAGCGTACCTTGAATCTGCGGCCTGGGATCTTACCGGTGATAAAAGATGCGCTGGCGGGGGTGGTCAAAGAGGGGACGGCTACGAAGGCGCAGTCGACGCTGGTGACGATCGCCGGGAAAACCGGCACAGCCCAGATGACGGCATTGCGCACCGGTCCGGAAAAAGATATTCCGAAGAAATTCCGTGATCATGCTTGGTTTGTCGCATTCGCCCCGGTTGAGGCGCCCACCATCGCCGTTGCGGTGATAGGTGAGCATATGGGGCACGGGGGATCCGCCTCCGCACCCCTTGCAAAAGAGCTGATCGAGACCTATGTGAAATTGAATCTCTCCGCTCCTTCCAGTGTGAAGGACGGCGCTGTCGCGCGGGTCGGCGAGGCTGGAGATCAGGGAGCACGATGATCGACCGGGTGTTCATGAGCCGGGGCTTCGACAATTTCGATTTCCGGTTTATCGGGCTGGTCTTTGCCATCTTGGGGATCGGCGTCCTGTCGATTTATAGCGTGACGCATGATCAAGAGGCGGCATTTCCGTTTTATGCCAAACAAATCGTGTGGATTCTGCTTGGCACGGTCGCGTTTCTCGTGATGTGGCTCTCGGACTATCATCGTATCGCACGGTTAGCGTATCCTGCCTATGCGATTATCTTGATCCTGCTCGCAATCGTGTTGTTTGAGGGCAGGAGCAGCCGAGGGGCGCAACGATGGATTCCGATGGGGCCATTTGCATTCCAGCCATCGGAATTTGCAAAGCTGATTCTTATTTTGACCTTGGCGCATTACTATTCGCAGGCGCCGCGAGTGGGTTGGCTCCAACGAGTGGTGTTTCCGGGGTTATTGGTGTTGCCGGGGCTGCTCCTGATTCTGAAGCAACCGGATCTTGGGAGCGGACTGAGCTTCGTGGCGGTCTATGCCGCGATGTTGCTGATGGTGGGCATGCGGTCGAAGGCGGTGGGCGTCATCCTCTTGTTTTCATTGATGCTGTTTCCCTTTGCGTGGGAGATGATGTGGGGGTCATTGCATGATTATCAGCGGCAGCGCATTATGACGTTTGTCGACCCGGTCTACGATCCCGGAGGCAAGGGCTATCATGCGCTTCAATCGAGGATTGCCATCGGAGCGGGAGAATTGACGGGGAAGGGGCTCTACGGAGGGACGCAAAGCCAATTGAAGTTTTTGCCCGAGGGGCATACCGATTTTGTCTTTTCGGTGTTTGCGGAGGAATGGGGATTTCTCGGCGTGCTGGTTCTCTTGCTGTTGTTTGTCGGGTTGATTTGGCTGTCGTTGGAAATTGTGGCGCGCGCGAAGGATCAGCTTGGAGCGCTGCTGGCAGTCGGCATCCTCTGCATGTTGTCTTTTTGCGTCGTGATCAACATCGGCATGACGGCGGGCATGTTTCCCATCGTGGGAATTCCCCTTCCACTCATGAGTTACGGCGGGAGCGCGACGGTGATGACGATGGCGTCGTTGGGCCTGCTCTTGAATGTCAAACGCCGTCGATTGAGTTTCTTTTAGCGAGTAGGGCTGTCATAGGGTCTCGAATGGATCGGGATCAAACAAGTGGTTGTATGTAGGGTGCGAACCGTCTGCTCGATGAGTTGTCGAATAGAGGCCGAAACCTGGGGGTCCCCGCGTTCGTCCTGCACCTCGGTGCGGCGGTTCTGCTCAATGGAAGGAGTCAGTATGGGGATAGAAATTGCGATCACCGTCGCACGCGAAGAAACTCGCGTCGCGGTGTTGGATGGCGGAGTCGTCACGGATCTCTTCGGGGATCGCGCGAAGCATAAAGACTTTGTCGGGAACATTTATAAAGGGAAAGTGGCCAAAGTATTGCCCGGCATGCAGGCGGCGTTTGTGGATATCGGTCTCGCGAAGGCAGCCTTCATGCACGTGTCGGATTTGTCGTTGGATTCCGAGCCGGGCGACACACTCGTCGATGCGGATGAGGACGACAAGGATGCCGATAAGGATGGAGATATGCTGGGCCCCCGGCGGCAAAGCTCCAAACCGATCGAGCAGTTGCTGAGCGAAGGGCAGGAGCTGATGGTGCAGATTTCCAAAGGGCCTATCGGCACGAAAGGTTCGCGGGTGACGACCTATGTGTCGCTTCCCGGCCGGTATCTCGTGTTCATGCCCAACGTGGAGCATATCGGTGTTTCCCGCCGCATCGCTCGTGACGAGGAACGGGCTCGATTGAAGGACATTATGAAGCGAGTGCGGCAACCGGGCTGCGGGTACATCGTCCGCACGGTGAGCGAAGGGGTCAAAGAAGACGAGCTAAAATCCGACGTCGATTTTTTACATGTGCTTTGGCAGGACATTCTGGCGAAACGTGAACAGAAGGGGGCGCCGGCATTGCTTCATGCCGATTTGAGCCTGAGCTTCCGCGTTGTGCGCGATCTTTTTGGAAAGAAAGTCGATCGATTATGGATCGACTCGCGGGAGGAGTACCAGGCCGTCCGTGATTTCGTGCAACGATTCTCGCCGGAGCAAACGTCGCGCATCCATTTCTACGATAAAGACGAAAGCCTTTTCGATCATCTTGGCGTGGAGCAGGAGATGGCGCGGGCTCTCAGCCGCAAAGTCTGGCTCAAGTCCGGAGGGCACCTCGTGATCGATCATACGGAAGCCATGACTGTCATCGACGTCAACACCGGACGGTTCGTCGGGAAGCGCGATCAAGAAGAGACCATTCTCCGGAACAATCTGGAGGCGGCAAAGGAAGTGGCTTATCAGATGAAGTTGCGCGGAATCGGCGGCATCATCATCGTCGATTTCATCGATATGGAACGTGAGAAGAATCGTGACAAGGTCTATCACGCATTGCTCGATGCGATGTCGACCGACAAAGCTCGGACCAGAGTGTCGAGAATCTCCGACTTGGGATTGATCGAGATCTCTCGTGAACGAGTGAGAGAAGACCTCCTGCGTTCGCTCTCCGAGCCCTGTCATTACTGTGAGGGACGAGGGTATACCAAGTCTCCGACCACGGTGGCCTATGAGATATTCCGCGATGTCCGCCGGATCGGCAGCAGTCCAGAGCCGCAGCGGATCGTCATCGGCGCCCATCCCTCGGTCGTCGGGCTGTTGCAGGATGAAGAGCGGCAGGGGCTTGAGGCCGTGGAGCGCGAGTGCGCCGCGAAAATCATTGTCATGCCGGACGAACACTTGCACATGGAACAGTACGATCTTGCGGTGATCTAAAGCGCGTGACGCTGAATCAACAAGACGTATGCAATCGTTCAGTCAGCCTGTAGGTGCAGACTCCTCTCCTGGGGTCTCAGGTCTTCCCTCCGGCCAGCCCGTGATAAGGCAGGTGTTAGAGTCATGGCTTCGTCTGCGGGCGATCGATGGAGTGGGAGATCTGACGGTGGTTCGGCTAGTGCGAGCCTGGCACTCTCCCGATGCCGTTCTGCATGCTTCTCGCGATGAGTTGATTCAAAGGGGTTGCAGCTCGCAGTTGGCGGATGCGATACGACGAGGGCCTGATCGCGCCGCTTACCGAAGCATCGAACGAGAACTCAAGGCGATCGAGGACGGGCACATTGAAGTTCGGAGCCTGTTGGACCCCGCATATCCCGCTCCACTGAAGATGATCGCGGACCCTCCGCCTCTTTTGTACGTCACAGGCACACTGACTGAGCAGGATGAGCTGGCGGTGGCTATCGTGGGCGCACGGCGTGCGACGACGGCCGGACGCACCGTAACAGAAGAGTTGAGCCATGACTTGGCCGAGGCAGGCATCACGGTGGTCAGTGGACTGGCCCGTGGGGTTGATGCGGCGGCCCATCGAGGCGCGCTTGCCGCGCAAGGACGCACCATTGCCGTGCTAGGTTGCGGGATTGACCGTACTTATCCACCCGAGCATGAGCGGTTACGTCGGCAGATCGAAGAACGAGGGGCGATACTGTCCGAGACGCCGATGGGTTCGCCACCCCACAGCCATCACTTTCCTCGACGGAATCGCATCATCAGCGGGTTGTCCCTCGGCGTGGTCGTGACAGAGGCGGCTATCGGAAGCGGATCGTTGATTACCGCGAGACTGGCCGCTGAGCAAGGGCGGGAGGTCTTCGCGGTTCCTGGCTTTGTGAAAGAAGATACCAGCCGTGGAACGAATGCCTTGCTCAAAGATGGCGCGGCTTTGATCGAACGCGCGCAGGACGTTATCGACGCGATCCTGCCGCAGCTTGAGCCTGCGCTTCGTCTTCGGCTGCAGCCTTCTTGCGAGAAGAAGGAGCCGCACGATCGTTTAGGCAATGAGGAACAGCTGGTGTATGATGTCCTGTCGTATGACTCGCGCACAGTGGACGAGGTGATTGTCGCCACAGGGTTGTCGGTATCCACCGTGATGGCGTCGCTCTTGTCCCTGGAGCTTCGACAACGAGTCAGGCAGCTGCCGGGACAGCGATATCTTCGAACATAATCGTCGAACAGTTGCACAGATTTGTATTATTTGATACGGATGAGTGGGCCGTCTTTCTAGCGAACCGGAGTTTTCATGGCTAAGGCACTGATTATTGTCGAATCCCCGACCAAGGCACGCACCATCACCAAGTATCTGGGGCGTGGCTATACCGTTATGGCCTCGGTCGGCCATATTAAGGATCTTCCCACCAGCAAGCTCGGGGTCGATTTGGAGCACGATTTCGAACCGCAGTATGTCACGATCAAAGGGAAATCGAAGGTCTTGGCGGAGATTAAGAAAAAGGCAGAAGCCGTTGACAAGGTGTTCCTTGCGCCGGACCCCGACCGAGAGGGCGAGGCCATCGCGTGGCATCTTGAGCAGGAATTGCTGGGCAAATCCAAATCCAAGTCCAAGAAAAAGACCGAAGGCAAGGTGTTCCGTGTGCTCTTCAATGAAATCACGGAGTCGGCCATCAAGCGCGCGCTGCAATCGCCCGGGCAGGTCGATATGAAGCTGGTGAATGCGCAGCAGGCCCGACGGGTGCTGGACCGAATTGTCGGATACCAAGGCAGTCAGCTGTTGTGGACCAAGGTGCGCCGTGGGCTCAGCATGGGTCGAGTTCAGTCCGTGGCGATGCGGCTGATTTGCGAACGTGAACAGGAGCGAGAAGCTTTTCGCGCGGAGGAGTATTGGTCGATTGCGGTGACGTTAGCTGGCGCCAACCCTCCTCCATTCGAAGCCAAGCTGCACAGCATCAATGGGCAGGACGCGTCGCTTGCGACGGAGACCGACGCCCAGCGCATCGTCTCGGCTATTCAGGGGAAAGAGTTTGTCGTTGATTCCATTGAACGGAAAGAAAAGAAAAGGAATCCTGTCGCGCCCTTCATTACCAGCCGGCTCCAGCAGGAGGCTGCGCGCAAGCTGCATTTCTCGTCGAAGAAAACGATGACTCTGGCGCAAAAGCTGTACGAAGGGATCGAAATCGGAGCCGAAGGTCCGACCGGTCTCATTACCTATATGAGGACCGATTCCCCGCGCATTTCGAACGAGGCGATGACAGAAGCGCGTCAGGTGATCCAGGAGCGGTTTGGCGCAGAATACTTGCCCGCCACGCCGAATGTGTATAAGACGCAGAAGGCGGCGCAAGAAGCGCACGAAGCGATTCGTCCCACGGCGGCGGCGCGCGACCCTGAGTCAATCAGACAGTACTTGGAGCCGGATGTCTACAAGCTATATCAGTTGATCTGGAACCGGTTTATTGCGTCACAAATGGTCCCCGCTATTCTCGATGTGACTCGTGTAGAGTCGAGCCCCGTCGCGACAAAAGAGAAGTTTCTATTCCGTTCGACCGGCACCGTTGTGAAGTTTCCCGGCCATACGATTGTCTATATGGAGGGGATCGACAAGGAACTCTTCGCGCAGAAGCAAAAGAATGAGCAGGAAGTCGAAGATGAGGCGGAGCGTCAGTTACCTCTGCTCAGTGAGGGAGAACGGCTGCAGCTCGTATCCCAGGAGGGGCAGACGGTCCCAGGCGTGCTTTCGAAACAACACTTCACTCAGCCTCCACCTCGATATAACGAAGCCTTGCTGATCAAGGAATTGGAAGAAAAAGGCATCGGTCGCCCCTCCACCTACGCGAGTATCATCTCGACGATTCAGGATCGTAAATATGCCGAGAAGACAGAGGGGAGGTTCGCTCCCACCGAAACGGGGCGGACCGTGAACGATTTCTTGATGAAGGGATTTCCGGACCTGATCAACGTTGATTTTACTTCGCATATGGAAATGGAATTGGACGAAGTCGAAGAAGGCATCAAGCCGTGGGTGACGGCGGTGCGGGATTTTTACAGAACGTTTACTACGGATCTTGAGAACGCGAAGACGATTCCCGGCCCCAAGGATACGGTCGAGCCACCGACGGATATTCCTTGCGAGAAGTGCGGCCGGATGATGGAGATTAAATGGGGACGCAACGGCAAGTTTCTCGCCTGTCCTGCGTACAAAGATAAACCTCCCTGCAAGAACACGCAGAATTTCGAGAAACTCGAGGATGGCACCATTAAAATTGTCCCGAAGATTGAGTTGACGACGGATGAGAAGTGTGAGAAGTGCAGCAGTCCGATGGTGGTGAAGACCGGGCGGTTTGGAAGGTTCATCGCCTGTTCCGCTTATCCGGAGTGCAAGACGACCAAGCCGCTCTCGTTGGGTGTGAAGTGTCCTCAGCCGGGCTGTGGCGGCGATCTTGTCCAGAAGCGCACGAGAAAAGGACGTTCATTCTTTGCCTGCAGTAAGTATCCCGCGTGCGAATATGCCCTGTGGGATCGCCCTATCAACAAGACCTGCCCGACCTGTAGCGCTCCGTTCCTCATCGAGAAAGTGAGCAAGCAGGTTGGCCGCAGCGTCCAATGTCGCAGCGAAGATTGCGGCTATCGCGAAGCAGGATAAGCTCAAGCCGATCCATCCTCCATTCCATCGTACGTTCCTTTCATCCTGAAAATAGGACAAGGCATGCTGTGCCTCCGTTGTCGCATGATGCCGCCGCGAGATTGAGAACCAGTGTCGCCAATGATGAAAATCAAACTCAAGGAGACGCTACCGACCGAGTTGACGAAGGTCCCAGACGTGGCGATAATGCACTCAAAGAAAGTTTTTGGCCGCGAAGGTTTCTTGAGCGAAGCGCCCCTGAGGGCCTAGCAACCTTGAGAAAGGAGAGAAGACATGAAAGCGAAAGAGGGCGTCATCAACATACTCAATAAGATCCTGACGGCAGATCTGACGGCGATTAACCAGTATTTCGTCCATGCCAAGATGTGTGAGAACTGGGGCTATGAACGACTCCATCATAAAGTGCGGGAGCGGAGCATCGCCGAGATGAAAGACGCCGATGAACTTATCGGCCACATCCTCTATCTGGACGGTGTGCCGAACGTGCAACGTATGAATACTGTGCAGGTAGGAGAAACTGTTCCTGAGCAGCTCAAGCTGGATTTAAAAGCCGAACAGGAAATGCTCAGTCTGTTAAACGATGGCGTGGTGCATTGTGCGAAGGTGACCGATTTCACCACGCGGCACATGCTAGAAGATATGGCCAAAGACGTGGATCAACATATCGATTGGATCGAAACGCAGATGGAAACGATCAAACAGGTGGGGATCGAGAACTACTTGGCTGAACAGATTAAGAAAGAGTCGTAAGGCCTCCACACCCTGTATCCCAAGTTCTGCCAGCACGCTAATCTTCGCAAAGCAAGACGTGGGACCTCAAGAGAAGCGAGATCCCACGTCCTTGAAGGGGGCGGATCAGGCACCGATCGATTGTTCTCCTCCCGTTGATTTGCTCTATCGATAGTCCTCGTTCAGCGATTTGAGGAACGCCACAAGTGACGCGACGTCGCCGGTTGCGAGAGCGATACCTTGGAGTTGCACCGCTCCGTTACGTAACGTTCCTGCACGGGCTAGATTCGAGGCATCGATGTAAAAATTGATAATGTCAGTCAATGTGGCAAATTGACCGTTATGCATATAGGGAGCGGAATGGTTCAAATCGCGTAGGCCCGGGGTTTTGAATCTCGCGATGGCCCGATCCAGTAGTGCCGCACCGGAAAGCAGGCACGGCACTTGGTCATCGCACAGGATGGCTTGAATCTTCGCTTGAGGGTTCGGCATATCCGGGCTGGCGAAGACGTTCCACACACCCAATCAGTCAAGGTAGGGTCAGCGAGAATCGGGATGGCGCGGAAACGTTCTGAGGCATTGGGATGATCTTCCGTGGCGGGAAGTAACCCATTGTAGTTTAAGTCACGAATAGCAAGGGTGGGTATCGCGAGCGTCGTAAACGCGCCGGTACCATGAATGCTGTCGTATTCCCTTTGTGTAGTGCCGGTGTTGTGCATCTTGAAATCTGTGAAATTGGGTGCGGCGTGGCAGGCGATGCAGTTCCCGATACCGCTGGCCGGCAAAGGTGGGGGCGGCGGCTCCGACAGGAATATCTTGAGTCCTGCGAGCTCCGTTGCTCCAAACGCGAAGTTTTGTCCCGGGTGAAACTGAAATTGACCGCCCTGCCGGTTTGGGTTGGACGTGAGGAACCGAGGGGCGAAACCAGGCGCGTTCAGCAGCGTCCGGAGGCGGCGGCGGCTGTAGTCGAGCGGAGTTTCGCCACTGTTCGGCTGTTGCGAGAGGCCGTTGCGACTCAAAAAAACGTCGAACGGTGAACGAATGAGCGCTCCGCTATCTTCCGCCTGCGAAAAGAGGAGACCATTAACGTAGGCAGCGATCACTTTCACGACTGCATTGAATACCTCTTGGTCTGTACCTGATCCGATAAAGGCGCGAAATTCCGGCGGCAGACGGAGTTCGTCTGGAATGGCAGGATTTCCTCCCGTAAAGAGAATTTTATAGGATAAACCTCCATCTGTCAGATCGAATGAGCCATCGTCACCTTTTACCACTCGTGAGATATGGGCAATGGCCTGCGCTTGTTCTCCTGGGAGCCACCCGAAATTCCTCCCTGTCAAAGTGGCCGCGACCAAATCTTCCATCGAGTTGAACTCCGCATCGAAATGGAACAGCACTCCACCTGGTCGAGCTACCGTAGAGTTGACGAGCGCAGGTGAATTGCGTGCTGTGTGAGTCTTCAGATCGGCCCTCGCTGGAATCGGACTTCGGCGAGCGAAGTCGGCGTACGTCCGCATTCGGTCTCCTGTTGCCGTCAATACATCATCGACGAAGTGACAGGATCGGCAATTGATAGACATGCCTTTGAACGGGGCCTCATTCACGATCGGAGCTCCCAGTGTTTCCACTTGACCGACGACAGAATCTCCGGCTTTCGGATCATTGATGTCGCCATTGTTGTCCAGAAACACCTTGAAGGATTGCGCGAACCTGGTGTCAAGAAATAGTCGTTCGCCGACGGCGGTTTCGGCTCCAGGCGTTCCTGTAGCCGCAACTAAAGGTGGCGGAGCACTACTGCTGTTCCCGCTCCCGCATCCCACGACGAGAAGAGAGATGAATATCAGAGATGTCCCCACAACGACATGAGGCAACGCGTTGTGACGACGGTGAAAAGGAAACATGGTGAAATCTCCCGTACTTCTAATATGAATCAAACCAGTTTCTCGCCGTTGGTTCGACATGCATTGGGCTTGAAATGGATTCCTGGAATTGACGCAACGCTTCGACTAATTCCGGGTCAAATTGACTGCCGGCCGCGACTCGGAGAATTCTGAGTGCGATCTTGTTGCGCACGACCTGGTTCGAGACTTCGGGAATGCAGATGGCGTCGAATGCGTCGGCAATCGAGAGGATTCTGGATCCAAGGGGGATGAATCGTCCTCTGATGCCATAGGGATAGCCTGATCCGTCCCATCGTTCGTGATGGTGGGCTATCAGGACGGTAGGCTCTCGGAGAAAGAAGAACGGCTCGAGTAGCGAGGTGCCAAGCCGAGGATGGTTCTGCACGGTGATATAGGATTCAGAGTCGAGGGTAGGCACTCCGAAGGTCAGGTCGTGAGGAAGCATCAAGAGCCCAATGTCGTGGAGGAAAGCCGCGAGTTTCAGATCGTGCAACTCGCCCGTCGTCATGCCGACCGCTTGTCCGATCAACAACGAGATCGTGGCAGTGCGGCGGCCGTGACCGGCCTGCCAGGGGAGCGCGCGATCGATTTCTCTGCCCACCTGGCGCACGAGGATGTTTTCGACATGACGGCGCGATGCGAGAGGGAGCCGGAGGCAATCGATCTTCCTGAGCATTCCCTGTATCGTAATGATCCTAGGGTGAATCTGTTCAGAGATATGTGGGCGCATCGTGATTTCTCAGAAAAAACGCAAAGCCCAAGACCACATCACGTGATCTTGGGCTCTGGGTGAACAACCTCTGGCCGCAGTCTATGCCGAGTGTCGGTCGCGTTAGCTCATTCTTCTTTTCCGTGTTTCCCCGCCAACAGTGGCTGATTCAAGACCCACATCTCGTACAAAGGAATGGTCATCATAATAAGAAATCCGACCGTCATAAGGGTATCCCCCATTAGCATGGTGAGCACGAATATGGGAGAGATGTAGCTGATGAGCCAGGGGGACAGTAGGTCCAACGTTACACCACCGAATGACATCCAGGTTGTGATGACTTTTAGCAGGCTGCTGGCACTGGTGAGATACAGCACGTGCACCAGAATCATGAATACGACCGGCATCGTAAAGAGGTGGAAGTGGGTGATTTCTGCCAGCTCTCTGAACGACATCGGCTCGCCGAACGTGGCATCCGATCCTCGATAGTGGCTGGCGATGCCTTGCGGCGACAGCCCTGTCATGCTGTGGGCCCAGAAAAATGAAAAGGTGAAGCCGGCCAGCATCAAGAGGAGAAAGAAGGTGTAGACCAGACGGATGTGCCGATCTGAGTCGCGGAGGCGGAAGCGGGTGTTGAAGTTGCGCATAGTTGAGAATGTCGTCTGCCCCTGTTAGTTTCCGAAGATGGAGCCGAAGATCCCTTGCTCAGATTTCCTTGTGGCCACAGTATCGCTGCCGAGCCCCGCTGGTTTCAAATAGAACTCATCGACCAGCACAAGTACCCGTTTAATTCCTGCGGTCATTGAGCGGACTGACATGGTGGCGCCGCTGATGTTGATGATGTCTTTGTTGAGCCTGACCGGATCGGACACCGTCTTGCCCTCGTACTGCACATTGAAGCGCTTGGTTCGCACTTCACTGCCACGGGCTTCGCGAAACACCAACAATTCCACGTTCAAGACGTGCCCGGTATTATCGATCCCGACCATATACGTCATGGGCTTGTGCTTGCCAATGGTATTTTGGATCAAGGCATATCCGTCAATCTGCGCGCCGGTCTCGCCGATGTAGACTTCGAAAAATTCTTCAGGGAATTTCCAGCCGATCCGTTCTTCTATCTGAGTCTTCTTTTCTGGGGTCAGTCGAATGACATCTTTCCGAATTCGTTCTGACTTCGGGAACATAAGCTTTAATGCTTCGCCCTCTGTCAGAAAGACTTCGGCATAGCCCAGCTCCTGTTCTGTGAGATACCGCTTGAGTTCGGCGTCCCAGACTCGTTCGGCTCGGGCGGGGAGGGGAAGAACGAGAATGACGAGGAATGTTGCCAGGAGCCAACCTCGACGGTTCATGAGGCGACACAGCCTTTCTCTTTCAGCTTGTTCTGGATTCGGTTCACGACTGTGGCCTCAGCCTCTTCAGATGGATCGACAGGCCACCACTTGTTGGCTTGCTGCGAGACTCCGCCTTTCAAGTGCCACCGCTGCCGGTTTTCAAGTACACTCACTGAAGTGACGTCGTTTAGACGTTTTACTGCGATCGTCATGCGAGCCCGTTCCCGATTGCCGAACCCTTCACGCTCGAAGACTCCGTAGCTGCGCCCCGTACCCTCCATCTCGATCCAGCCGGTCTCGATGAGTCCTTTATCTTTATCCTGAATCTGCATTGATCGATCCTTCACGGATGCTAAGGCTGCATCCCACACCACGTCGTACGGACAGACAAAGAATTGATCGTTGCTGCCGCTCAGGGATGCACAGCCACTCCAAGCGATGAGTCCTATGAGTGCAATAAGTCTTGCTCGCACGTGGTGTATGCTCCTTGATGGATTCTGCGAACCCTCTTGCAAGAGGGTTCGCAGACCTCCGGGTTAGAAATACGTCGCAGCTGAGACTACCAACGCACTGTCATGGATTCGTTGGTCTGTGTTGGCATTAAAGGCCATTGGCTGATATTGATAACTGATTTTGAAGACCGTATCTTCGATGGGCCGATAGTTGAGACCGAAAGAAATCTGCTCCAAATTGCCCCAGCCACCTGTTTCATTGCTGTTATCCAAGTTGGTGTTCACCTTGTCGTACCGGATTACAGCGGTGAAGGTCGACCCCTCGCCAAACCGTTTCGGGGACCACTTGGTCAAGAACGCCGGCATGAAATGATAGTTGCCCTGAATATAAAAGCCGCTCATACGTTGCGGCGGGATGCCAAGTCCGCTGTTGCCCCCAATGCCAGTGAGAAGCTGGCCGGGAGAGAAAGGACCGGGAGGGCTAGCAATTGTGTTTGCTGAAATGGCGCGTGAGTTCCCTCTCGAATAGGCCCAAGCCGCTTCACCGATGAGCTCGAAAGGACCGCGTTGGAGCGTCCAATCGATGGCCGTAATACTGAGGGGGTTGTAGTTGCCCATGAAGGACGAATTGCCATAGTAGCTTGATCCTGCCACTTCAACTCCGAGCATGGGGCTAAAGGCTACACGGCCTGAAACCGCTTTGCCGTTATTGATGTCCAGTCCGTCATCGGATGCACATTTGCGTTGACGGGAGTTTCTCGTACCGCCTGCCTCATTGACGCGCGGGGAGCCATCACTGTTGTACCCGCAAGGGCCGGTCGTGACATAGAGTTCATAGTCGAGTTTACTGGTTCGCCCGGGGTAGAAGGTGCCATAGAAACCCGTGCCTGTCTCGGCCATGGTAGTAGGAATCAGAAGCTGGCTGACAAGCGGACGATCGGTCAAGTCATTCAACGGCGAGTCGTGAAGCAAGTTAAACTTGCCGATAGGAATGAGCACAATCCCCGCTCGAATATTCACGGGCTCATTGATGAGGTAGTCAATATGGGCAAATTCCAAGCTGATCTCGTTGTCACTTGTCTCTCTAATCCCGTGCTCAATCTCAATTTCAGAAGCGAACTTCACATGCTCAGTAATGTCCGCATAGATAAATGGGACAAACCGTTGCTGATCGAACCCGTTCGTGCCGCCTCCGTAGCCATTTTCGATACTGCCTTTGCTTTGGGAACGATACTGAATGTCCATATACCCACCGACAATGGCCTTTGGCGCCGCGACAAACGGTTTGGCGTAGACCAATCGTCCTGAACCAGTGGCGCCGAACGAGAGCGGCACCTTTTCTTCGCCAGGCCGCTCAACCTTGATGTCCGTCATGGGGCCGACCGGCGTGGGGTATTGTCCAGCTGGTGGAGCCGACTCTCGACGTTCCATGGTCCCTTCACGTTGCTCATATTCCTGCATCCGCTTGTTGACGGCTTCGTCGACTAACTTTTTAATGTCCTCGGGGGTCATGTTCTCAGCCCAAACCGACGTAAACGGCATAGCTGCAATCACGAGAGCCCCGAGGATTGACCTGATTTTCATCGGTATCCTCCGCGGTGAGTGAGATGGTTGAGGTCTGACTCGGGACTCTATGGTCTCTGGCCTTCTCTGAATAGACAACGGCAGATCGTGTTTTGGTGGACGGTGCGACGCCTCCTTTCGTCGACAGGGTGATCATGCTGTGACCGTATTCCATCCTTTGATGGAAGAGAATGGGATGACAATAATGCGTTTGCAGCGCTTGCACTTGAGTTCCAACCCCTGTCCGCGCACCTTGGCGATCAGTTGACCGCACTCGCAGCGGGTCTCGCCGCAGTCGGCGGAGTGACTCATAGGAGACGGCGGGCAAGCCATTGAGAGATATTTCCTCGGTGAATGAAATTGAGAACGATTATTAATATCCTAATCAACCTTCGATAGTCAAGATCTATCACGTAGCGGTCAATTCAGTGATGTGGAGTGCATTGGATCTGCTTCCGTCCTATAATTCGCTGTCTCTTTGGTTTAGAGGAAGGAGAGAGGAACGGTGCATTCCAACTTATTCAATCCGTCGTTTCGTATCCAGGCTTGTTTCGTAGCACTGTTGTGTAGTGCCCTTACCAGCTGTGTGGGAGTACCCACTAGCCACGAATCGGCCATCGTAACCAGGGCCCAGATGCAGATGGGTACGTTGGTCAAGATTACGGCGGTGGCGAGAAATGAGTCTATCGCGCAAGTTGCGGCGACTGCCGGGTTTGCCGAGATCCATCGTCTAGAAGAGCTCTTGAGCACCTGGATTCCTACGAGCGAACTTTCTCGCGTAAATACCTCGGCGGGTGTGATGCCCGTCTCTGTAAGTCAGGAGACGATGACGGTTATTCAAGGTGCGATTCAAGTTGCGGAGATGACGAATGGTGGATTCAATATCGCTATTGGCCCCGCGGTGGATGCCTGGAATGTGATTGAAGGCCGGCGAATACCGGCAGCATCTGAACTGGAGGTTCTCCGTCCCTTGGTGGACTTGCAAGCTGTTCATGCCGACGTGAGGAAGCAGACGATCTTTCTTGAGAAGTCAGGGATGCGGATCGACGTAGGGGGAATCGGCAAAGGCTACGCTGCGGATCAAGCAGTGATGGCAATGAAGAAAGCCGGAGCTTTGGCTGGAGTCGTAGCACTCTCCGGGGATATTAAAACGTTTGGCCAGTTGCCGGGAGGGAAGAGGTTTCCCGTCGGAATTCAGCATCCGCGCAAAGAGGGAGAGGTTCTTGCTTTCATCGACTTGGAAAATGAAGCGATCTCAACGGCAGGCGATTACGAACGATTTTTCGAGCGCGATGGTGTCCGGTATCATCATATTCTTGATCCGAAGACGCTTCAGCCGGCGCGTAGTTGCCAAAGTGTCACGGTGATTGCTCGCGAAGGCATCTGGGCAGATGGGTTGGACACAGGGATATTTGTGATGGGGGTTGAATCGGGAATGAGGCTTGTTGAAGCCGTACCGGGCGTGGAGGCCATCATCGTAGATCATGAAGGCGTGGTCCATGTGTCGTCGGGGTTACGGGATCGGATAAGTAAACCATAAGGCAGAGAGCTACCGGTCCAACTGATAGCTCATGGGGATTTTGATCGTCATGCGTGACTGTCCTAACGGGTGCGGTAGATGGAACGGCGCTGCTTGCCGCATGGTTTCAACAGCAGCCTTGTCGAGCGTTGGGTATCCTGAACTCTGAAAGACTTCTACCTCGCCAAGATTCCCGTCCTCGTTGATGACGGCTCTGACCACGACCTTCCCTTCGGCTCGATCTACTCGCGCTGAGGCGGGGTAGCGTTTCAATTCTTCCACACGACGTAAAATCGCTTCGGAAAGCCAGCCGTAGTCGCGCTTGGCCGGCGCGGCCGACGGTATCGTGGAGATGGCTGCCATCTGCGCCGGCGTCTGAACAGAATGCGCGGTCTCTTCGAGAATTGCGGCCAGTGCGCTCGATGGTGAAGTCTGGGCATCAGATTCCGTCGGGATTCCCGCCGGGACATCGACCGACTTCACCGTGGAGAGGGGCTCGGCGACCATTGGTGCGACAGTCTCATGTCTGATCGGTTCAGCTGGTTCTGTTGTGTGAACGGCGGATCGTATAGAGGTCGTGAGTTCCGCCGGGGTTGGCGTGAGGGATTCAGTGCGCACAGGAGTAATAGGTTGTTCTGAAATCGGGGGAGTGGTCTGTTGCTCAAGAGGCTGGAGTGATGAGAGCGGCTGCGTAGGAGGAATGGGAGTTCCGGGTGCCGATGGATTTGATCGGGTCGGAGCCTGGCTCTGAGCTTGTGCCGTTGACTGAGCCTGTTGTGCCGCCGGCACCATGGCAACGTTCCACTTAAACGCGTCGTCCTTCGGTATGATAGTAACCTGCTTCATCAGCAGGATTGCTGTGAATGCGACGGTGCCGTGTAGGAGTACGGAAACAAGCCATCCTTGGGCGTGAGCTTCCTTAGGGCGGTGGGATCGGTGTGGCGTAGCAGCGATCACAGTCGAATGACCTCCAAACTGACTTGCTGAAATCCCAACCCGCGCACTTCATCGACGACGGATACAAATCGTTCAAGCAGCGTGACTTTATCCGCTCGCACAATCACCGACGATGCTCGAGGCTCCGCAGCCAGTGCCCCCTGGAGCCCCCCCTCTGGAACAGCCCGGTCGTTGAGAAAGAGGGTGCCATCGGCAGTCAAGGTGATGACGATGGGGGCCTCTTTACGATTGCCGGCTTCCTTCGATTTTGCCAAATTGACGGGGATCTGTCCACTGCTGATAAAGGTGGCGGTGGTCAGCACGATGACCAACAGAACCAGCATGACATCCACGAGAGGGATGACGTTGATTTGATCAATGTCCCGTTGCATGCTGTTCCTTGTGCCGGGCGAGGAGTTCCGATACTTTTCGCCGGAGTACATTGTTCATGACGACGCAGGGAATGGCAACCATCAGTCCGACCGCCGTGGCTTTCAGCGCAAGGCTGAGCCCGATCATAATGGCATTGACGGCCATCGTGCCGGAAGTTCCCATTGTGTGGAAGGTGAGCATGATACCGAGCACGGTGCCCAGCAAACCGATGTACGGAGCGTTCGCGGCTACCGTGCCGATGATGACCAGGTTTTTGGTTAAAGCCATCTCTAATCCCAGGCTATTAGGATATTGATTGAGGTCGACTCGGCGATAAAAGAGCCACCGCTCCACAGCTACGGCCACCGTCCAGACACTAAGCCCTATGAGGAGTCCGATGACTCCATAATCGACTAAGTCTTGCAGCGCGTTCATCGACGAAGCCTCAGTTTCTTAGTAATTCACAAACCGGTAGGCTGGGGACTGTTGTGAACACCTATCAATGCCAGATCGTGAAAAAGCCTGTCAATGCTTTCGTGTGTTCGGTTGGGCTGGCCCGGACGAATTCGTAGACTCCTCTTGCCGAAAGAGCACGGTATGGGTCGCCAGGACACGAAGCTCCACCGCCGTGCCTACCTGATAGACGCTCGTGGAGCCTTGACTGCTATGGACGATTTGACCGGAGGGGAGACTGACCGTGTAGAGATTCTCCGAGCCATGGAATTGGCGAGAGAGGACACGCGAACGGGCGCCTTCCGTTGGGACAAGATGAATATCGTCAGGCCGAATCATGACAACCACGGCGGCGCCGTCCTTGCTGTCGATGGTGTCGGGAAACTCTCCCAATTCGGTGTGGACCATGCCGCGGGACACGGTTCCAGGAATGAAGTCCGCCTGACCGACAAAGTCGGCCACGAAGGGCGTGGCCGGCATGTGATACATCATTTCCGGTGTATCGAATTGTTCCAAGCGGCCCTGGTTGAGGACGGCGATTCGATCGGCCATGGCAAAGGCTTCGTCATGATCGTGCGTCACGAGGACGGTCGTCGTTTTCGTTCGGCGTAAGAGATCGTGCAGCTCCTGGCGCATCCGTCCGGCCATGTCAGGGTCTAAATTACTGAACGGCTCGTCGAGCAGCAGGACGACGGGATTTTGGACAAGGGCGCGAGCCAGCGCGACTCGCTGTTGCTGGCCGCCCGACAATTCGTGTGGATACCGCCGTTCGAACCCCTCCAGTCCTGTAAGGCGCAGCATCTCTTGCACCCGCGAGGCGCGTTCGCTTTGAGGGAGGTGATGGAGTCCGAAGGCAATGTTGTCCTGAACGCGCAAGTGAGGGAACAGCGCATACTCTTGAAAGACCATTCCTACGTGCCGGTTTTCCGTCGGAGTCATCAGGTCCGGCGACGAGACAAGTTGGCCCGATAAGAACAATTGGCCGGAGCGAACCGGCTCAAACCCGGCAATCGCCCGCAGAATCGTGGTTTTCCCACAGCCTGAAGGACCAAGCAGACAGAGAATTTCTCCTTCTCGTGCCGCGAACGAAATTTCCTGAACCGCAGGGCGTCCGGTCTCATAGGCACAGGAGACTTGGCGCAGTTCCAAGATCGACGAGGCAGGCGTGAAAAGGTTGCCTTGGAATGTGCCTTCCCCGGATGGGCGTGGTGTGGTGGAGCGGTCTGAAATCACAGAGTCACGATCCTTTTTTTAGGCTGCACGCCAATCCTTCGAGACCAACAAAGCCAGTGCCGGGAGACTCAGCAAGACAATGAGGAGCGCAGAGGGGGCGGCGAGCTGAAAATACTCCTCGCTCGCTTCCATCCAGACGCGAATGGCCAGGGTGTCGAATCCTACCGGCCGCAACAAGAGTGTCGCAGGCAACTCCTTCATCGTTTGCAGAAACATCAAGACCCAGGCCACGACAAATCCGTTTCGAACAAGGGGCAAGGTGACTCGCCTCCAGGTGGCGCGCATTCCAATGCCCAGGGTGCGAGCGACCTCTTCCAGATTCGGCGACATGTGCTGGAGCGCGGGCTCAAGCGACTGGAGTCCGGCCGGAAGAAAATGAATCACGTATGCCACAATGAGAATCAACACGGAACCATAGATTACCGGGGCCAGTTTGGTAAAGAGAACAAGGACGGCCAGTGCCGCCACCGGTCCTGGCAGCACATAGCCGGCATAGGCGGCTTGCAGACAACCTAGGTTCAGCATGGTGGGGCGGCGGCTGGCAAGGTAGGCAAGCGGTAAGCCGATCAACACGCCGCCTGTGGCGGCGCAGGCGGCCAGCATGCCGCTGTTCCAGATAAACCCGAAGAACCGGCTGTCGATTGTGGCGAGCGCTTCGGGCGACAGGCTCCATTGAATCAATAGCACAGCTGGAAGTGCGAAGGCTGCGCCGACGATCAGTCCGAGATAGCCGGTGACAGCGATCGTGCCGAGCCAGCCATATTGGCGTCGTTGGGGAGCCCGATAGCGACCAGTAGTTTGATAAAAGCGACTCCGCTGTCGGAACCACCGTTCAGTAACGAGAAAGATTAGCGCGAGCACGACCAGTATAAGACTCAAGATGCTCGCCGCGGTATTGTCGGCCCGCCCGGTCATCTGCTGAAATACAGCGTAGGTCAGTGTCTGGTAGCGAAGCAATGACACAGCGCCGAAGTCCGACACAACGTACAAGATGACGAGCGCAATTCCAGCGGCGATCGAGGGGCGCATCAGCGGCAGTGTGACGCGCCAGAGGGTTGAGAGTCGAGAAACGCCGCTGGCCCGCGCCACCTCTTCGAAGGACACGTTCATACTGAGAAGGGCGCTGCGACTCAGGAGATAGACGAAAGGAAATGTGTCCAATGCCATGACGAGTGTGGCGCCCCAGTAGCTATGAGGTGAAAAGATTCTTGCCTGGGGTCCGGCTATGAGTTGCCAAAGATGCTCGACGGGGCCGCCGAATCCCAACAGGTAGGAAAAAACATAGGCCAGCACATAGGTCGGCATCGCCAGTGGAAGGACCAAGGCGCCTTCCCACAGCCTCCGACCGGGAAATTCCACGCGTGTCACCAGCCAGGCTGTCGAGACGCCCAGGATCAGCGAGATGACCGATACGCTGCCAGCCAGGGAGACGGTGTTGAACAGCAGCTCTGGAATGCGAGTTGCCCACAAGCGGCTCCAAACGGCTGGATCGGCTGAAAGGGCTTGCGCAGTGACATAGCCGAGTGGCAGCAGGATGATTCCGGCCGTCGTCAGGGCAATGAGTTGAAGCGGCGAAACAAGTTGATGGCGAGTCGTACTCACGATGGGTCCCTTGAGTTACCGGAGACCCACTTGTTCGATCAGGGTGAGAGTCGGTTCGCGCAGTTCAGCCAGTTTGGACAGAGGGACTAGCGCAGCACGGAAACTCTTGCGTTCCACGAGCGCCGGGTCTGCTTTCACATCCTGGTGAAGAGGATATTCCTTGTCGAGTTCTGCAAACAACTTTTGTCCGGCTTGTGCGACTAAGAATTCAACAAGCAGCTTGGCGCTATCGAGGTGCTTGGTCGACTTGACCACGCCGACACCGGCGACGTTCATGATCGCTCCCATGCCCCCCTCTTGCTGGTCCGGCATCAAGACCGCGATCGGCGCCCCCGGTTGAGCGGCCAGATGACGGTACACGTAGTAGTGATTCACAATACCCAGCGCGACTTGTCCCTTGGCAACGGCGTCTACGATCTGTGAGCTTTTCTGGTAGACCTGGCTGTCCGCATTGATTTTGAGGCCTTGCAGGAACTGTTTAGTCTTCTCCTCTCCATAAGCGGCGCGGATGACCGATACGCCTGCTTGCAGATACTCGCTGCCGGAATTTGGAATCGCAATCTTATCTTTCCATTTCGGATCGGCGAGGTCGAGGAGCGACTTGACCTGGTCCGGTTTCACCATCGTGGTGTTGTACACCACGATCCAGAATCGACCGGAGAGTCCCACCCAGGCATTGTCCGATGCGCGAAACTGCGCCGGGATGGCTCGTTCGACTTCCCGCATGTTCAAGGGATGGAGGAGACCTGCTGTTCGCGCCAGTTCTAAGCTCCCGGCATCGTTGGTGATCAGGAGATCAGCCGATGTGCGGTCGCCTTCAGCTTTCAGCCGATTGACCAGTTCCGTCGTGCCTGACGACAACAGCTCAATTTGGATACCGGTGCTAGCCGTGAAGGCGTCGAGCACCGGCTTGATGAGCCGCTCCGAGCGGCCGGAGTAGATCGTGAGTGTGTCGGCGGCTTGAGTGAAGGGCGCGAAGATGCCGGCCGCAAAGAGTAGAAGAAGACCGGCGAAGATCGTTCGGGACAACGTCGGAAGGAAAGATGCGAATGACATGGGAATGTCCTCATGGAATTGAAATTGATAAGCTGTCTCAAAATGATACTAAAAAAATGGCGGTGCGTCAATGACGGCAGCGAGAACAGAGCCCGTAGAGCTCAAGTCGGTGGGTTTTGATAGTAAATCCATTCCGGGCGGCTACTTCTTCCTGGAGCCGCTCAATTTCTTCATTTTCGAACTCCACGATCTTCTCGCAGCCGGTGCAGATGAGGTGATCGTGGTGGCCTTTGTGAGACACATTGTCGTATTTCGTCTGAGAGCCGAAGTGCCTGGCTTGGGCGAGGCCGGCATCGCAGAACAGATTGAGCGTCCGGTAGATAGTCGCGAGGCCAAGATGAGGGTCGGACTTGGCCAACTGATGATACATGGCCTCAGCGGTAATGTGTTCTTGCCGAAGGAAGGCGTTTAGAATCAATTCGCGTTGGCGAGTGAGCTTGAGCTGATGCTTGCCTAGGTGCTCCTTCAGTGCCTGCATTTCTTTCACATGTGTATTCGCCAAGAGGGCCTCCGATTGAGTCCATTAAAGACGAAACTGGCCGACTGGTCAAGAGGGGCCCAGGGCAGAGGGAAGGAATTGACGGAGATCGCAGGCGCTGTCTATAGTGCAGTCTCCCATGAGGCGGAAGAGTCGTGTGGCTACCTGCATGCGGAAACCCAATCAGATTACAGTCGACCGAGCCCTCCTGCTCTATGTACTGCATCTGGCGGAGCCTCACGGCTTGCTCAGCGATGTGAAGCTGCAGCAACTGTGTTTTCTATGCGAGCTGCAGATGTTCGGCAAGGGGTTTAAGGGCTTTCACTTCGAGTTTTTCCGGTTTGCCTATGGGGCTTTCAGTAAGGATCTCGATAACGATCTGATGTCGCTACGACGGAAAGAGCGGGTAGAAAACTTCACGCTGTCCGACCAGGCGCAAGAAGAGATCATCCCCTTGTTGGAGAAAGGCATCGAGGGGGTGGAGACGAACGAGAAGGTTGCGGAGATTCTGAAGGCGGTCGTGACGGTCTATGGGCCTCAAGATAGCGGAACGATCACCCAGTCGGTCGAGTCAGTTGAATTGAGCACCCCTCAGCAGCCGGAGTTCAAGATCCCGATCCGT
>Ga0134127_10000990_pt1 | contig 22328 bp, 48 predicted proteins | sample KB31753_FD_96459 | JGI IMG/M metagenome (GOLD analysis project Ga0134127, IMG submission 96459) | Terrestrial soil microbial communities with excess Nitrogen fertilizer from Kellogg Biological Station, Michigan, USA - KB3-175-3 | ecosystem: Environmental > Terrestrial > Soil > Unclassified ... | reverse complement strand
TGATCATCGGCGGCGGCACGAACCAATCGCTAGGAACATTTTTTGAGAACTGCGTTTTTGATTGCTCTTCGTATACATTCAACTTGGCCACAAACGTAGTTTTCAAGAACTGTCAGTTTGATACACAATACGTAACAACGGTAACGGTAACTTCAAGCGAGGTGGCGTATTTCAACTGCTTCCACATCGACGGCCGGAGAGCATACGACCCGAAGACTTTCAATAAAGAGTACGCCAAATACCACCAGGCAGGGACGTTCCAAACGACCAACGCTACACAGTCAACAGCAGTTTCCATTCCTCTGGGCACAAACCACGCAGGTAATTGGGAAGTAAAAATAGTTGCCAAGAACACCGCAAATAATGACGCATGGGTAGCTAAAAAGATCGCGGTAACGAATATGACCGCAGCCGCTTCTGGGGCCATAGTCGGGGCTGTCGCAGACATCTTTACACCGATCGCTTCGGCCGGCATGGCTGCATGTGCTGCTACACTTGACGTCAGCTCTGATGCTTTACGGCTCCGGGTAACCGGTATCGCAGCAACTACAATAAACTGGGATTTTGAAGTTTCACCTCTTGTAAACTAATGATACCATATGGCGCACAACTAAGACGGAAAAAGAATGGCGTGAAGCTTCAATCTTCTGGAGGTGGTGGCGACAGCACGCCTAACGGATTGGGGGAGGGCATTTCTATTTCCGGAATGGATAAGGTTTGGCGTCGGGGGACATCAAATAATTTTAGTCTCACGGTACCTATAAATTATTCATACACCCTGGACATTATCGAGCATGAATCCATGATCACCGGATTCGCGACAAACACTATGGACATCGTTAAAACCCAAAGCGGTACGTACACCGGAAGCCCGGTCACGGTCACCCACACGTTTACGTCGCTGGGGGCTTACGACATCCGGGTGCGTATCTCTAAGGGTGCGCTTTCGTTCGAGAGATTTTGGGTTCTGGACCAGGGGATTATTGCTTCATTTGAGAAATTTGTTGAGGGTGGAGCTGGCGTTACTACTTACGACCTGGCTACACAGATTGGATATAAACTGTTTTCGGGAGACAATACCGGAAAGAAAATACTCCTCAAGAACTCGGGCACATCGTCTGGCTATATGGCTTTCGAAGGCTTGTCAAGCACAGATCCACAAAACCCGGCCATGATCCTTTGTGAGACTTCAGGGGGTCCTATCCGGATCACTGGAACGGCTTCGTACTGTATGCGCTTCAATCGTGGGAACCGTAATGTCTGGTTCGATGGGGCTGGCAATCCGGATTACTTGTATGGAATGGAGCTTTATTTCTCCGGGGCCTCTGGACACGCTCAGACCTGCTTTATTGAAGCCGGTGATTCGGGAACGATATCTAGCACGGTCTCCAAGAATCTTTGGATTATCGGCGTTAAAACAATGGGCCTGAGCGGGACCGCGTCGGATTCCAGCTCACACTTCAAAATCGATACCCCTTTCAATGTCAACCTGAACTATGATACTTGGCTGGCCAACGGCCTGGGCGCATTCGAGGACTGCCATATCATGCACTGCGAGATCAATAGCGGCGATGATGAGGGCTGTTACCTGGGACCGGTCGACACCACGCCGCACCCGACCTACATATCGGTTCCTTTGGTTCGCCTGCGAGTCGCGGGGATAGTCATAAACGACACTGGTGGCGATGGTTGCCAGATTGGAGCCGGTACGATAGACTCAGAAGTTGTCGGCGTCACAACAACAAATGTTGCAACACGTAACGACCCCAGCCATAAAAATCAATTCCAATCGAGTTCGAGTAATCAGAATCTGGCGCTTTACCGGTGCAAAGGTGTTTCAGGTAAAAATGCCTTCACGGACGCTACCGGTAACATTGGTAAGGAGAAATATATCTTCTCCAACGAGTTTAACAACCCGACCTCCGACAGCAACGGTCATACAAACTTCTTTATCCGGGTGGATCAGAATAGCTATGGTGGCAATGATCATTTGCCTCTACAATTTATCCATAATACAATCGTTTTGCAGGAGAATAAATACTTTGAAATGTGGAATGCTGCCTCAAGCGGAATCACTACATTGGTTGACTTGAAAATTCAAAACAACATGATTATCGGGGATGGTTCGGCCTTGGTCACTAAGTTCAATAATATCGACGACGCGAGCTGGATCAATACCAACAACACACAAGGTACGGATGGATCGACCGCCGGATTTGCAAACTGGGGATCGAAAGACTATCACCCTAACGCGCTTACCGGTTCAATGTACGGAGCATTAACAAGCTACACAGCCGCCCATCCTATGATGGACTATGACCGCGATGGATATAAATTCGTATCTGCTTACCCGGTTCGGGGCTGCTATCAAAAAGTAACAGCAATGACATGAGATATTTCAAGGCAACATTCGTAATCCGTCAATGGGGAGTACCTCAACTTGACGAGGAATCTGGAAACAAAATAATGGTGAGACTTCCTGACATTCCAGGAGAAACTGACATTATCCGGCATGAGGATGATTCTGATTTTACCATCCAACAATTGCAAGGGTTGATGTCGCCACGCCCGCCTTATGACACGGTGATCAACGAGGTTACCGAGAGTGGGGAGTTTATCAAGCAAATTTATCCTGAGTAATGAGAAATATCCTTTACTACTGCACCGGTTTTGCAATTATAATCAGCTACTTTTTCGTGCTGTATGTGATTGCCTTCGTCGAGATACCGACGCATAATAAGGAAATATTCATTCATATTTTGGGTATCATTGAGGGTAGCTTCGTGACTGGACTTGTTGGGACGTTCTTCACATCTTCGAAGCGCGAGCACGAGGCCGGGACAGTTACAGAAACAGAGACGGTAACCGAAACAAAACAACCGTGAAAAGTTTTGATGTGGCATATAGTGTTTTTGTGCTTTGCTTCATGCTGTTCATAAGCGCTGTGTTCATATCTCTTTTTACCCATGCGTGGACGCGTGGCGGTTACGCGGGCAAGAACAAAATACTTGAACCGCATGAGGTTACATTGTTCGTCGCGCACATAGTTTCGGCTATCGGAGTAGTTACTTTCGTGGCGATGTGCTTTATCGAACCGCTTTTGATTGTATATTTAAATCGTGAATACGGATGGGACTCTAAAGGCGGGGCGCTTGCCATCGCGATAGGTTCCGGAGCCGTAGCAGTTTTCAAGAAACGAATCATAAAAACATATGACAAAGACGAAGAAACCGAAACCCCAAAAGCCTCCTAAGGAGCCTGATGTTACAACGCTCGATGGCGGTGAGAATCCGCCCAATCCGCCACCACCGCCTAAGCCAAAATGAGATGGCTAAAGTACATCTTTCTGTTTGGACAGGTTCAGATTCACTATTTTTACTACAGTGTGTCGAATCAATATTACGTGTACATAAGGCCGTTCCCATTCAGTGACCAGACGCTTTCAATAGCCAGTTACTTACACATGGGATGCCTGTATCTACATTGCTTTTTTTCGTTGTTGGCCACCGCGCTTTTCGCAGGAGAGAGATATTCGAAAATGTTTATCTTTCTCGTCTGCCTTGACATAGTTTGGGTGGCCAATTATTTCGCCCGTTATGGAGAGGACTTTTTGCTACCCACGTTTGACATGATGTCGGTTAAGGCAATATTGTATTTAGTGATCATCGGGCTTTATAAGGCAAGAATAAAATTTTTAAGGCATGCGACTACGTGAATACTTGGTTACTCTTATTGACAGGTTTTGCTTTTGGTATTGTTCTGTCATTACCGGCCGGCATATTGATATTCCGCCGCGTTGCCAAGCGACAGCAGGACCATATCGAGAATTTGAAAACTGCGCACCGATCCGACTGGCAAACACTGATCTCCCTTTTGAATCATACCGGGATGATACCACACGAAGCCACGGCACTTGGCCTAACCGAATTGATTTCGCGGGCACTGTCGCGTTGTATCTACTCGTTAAAGATGCTTTTGAGAGAGAAGGATTACCGTACAGGCCCGGTTATCGAGGAGCTGGAGGGGATAGCTTTAGCGGAAATGGAGATGTTACACGACAAGCTTGAGGATGTTCTAAAGGCCCAACGAAATCACCTGCGAAATTTTGACTTTAAACAGAATGGATCAGAAAGCAGTAATCAAAACCCTTGAGTTATTGGAAACCCGGACGGAGAAGATTCAAAACGACATCATCCAGGTGAAGATTGATATTGCGGCCAATCGGGAGGTATCAGAACTGAAAGCTAAGGTCGCGGCGATGGAGGTAAAGATGTATGTTGTATTCGGATTCATGTTTTTAGTGATCAGCGGAATAATAGGCTTTGCCTTCAAAACCAATGGATGAAGTAAGAAATAGACTTGCCGATTTAAAACTGAAGCTGGTCCACGGCGACCGGAACATTTTCATGGAGAAGATCCAGGAGCAAGCGCCCTGCATCGTTACGGAGATGGCCACAGGTCTCATTATCTTCGCGTCGAAGCGTGTGAACGACATTTTCGGCTACATACACAACGAGCTGGAGGGAAAGGAAGTGGAGGATCTGATGCCGCCTGAATATCGGGTGAGGCATTCCGCTAACCTGGCCAACTACTCGAAGTTCCCCAAATACCGCAACATGGGAAGTGAAGGCATGACCCTAAAAGGCATGCGAAAAGACAAGTCAGAATTCGACATTAAAATAGCCCTGGAACCGTTCTATGAAGATGGCGTGGGGTTTGTACTCGCGACAATAATGGAAGTATGAAAAAATACCGCATGGAGCGAGTATATCTCGCCGACAGAACCCTATCAAGCCTTTACGACGGCGACCAGGTGATTGCGAAGATCCTGGAACGCCCCTGGCTCAACAACGAGCACAACGTTTCCTGCATCCCGGAGGGTATCTACGTCGTCCGAAAGAATCCCCCGAAAGAATCACGGCCATACACCTATTTCCGGTTCGATCACGTGGAGGGGCGAAACAACATCCTGATTCATCGAGGGAATGATACGGATGATTCGGCCGGTTGTTTGCTCGCGGTATCGCGTTTCACGAACGATGCCCATCCAACCGGGCTGGAGTCAACAGCTAAACTTGCCTGGCTTGCCGCCAACCTTCCGGACGTTTTCGAGCTTGAAATTAAAGCCAAAGAAAAAGTATAGTATTATACATTTTGTCGTATCTTATGGTATGACAATATCAGAATCACTAAAAAAGTCATGGCTCAAGCGGGAGGCTCGACATGGCATGATGGGCACTAAGTTCTATAATTCATGGCGATCGATGACAACCCGATGCCGCGGAACTGCAGGCCCAGAATCAAAACGGAAATACAGAGACAAAGGCATTCGTGTTTGCGAGCGATGGCTGAAATTCAAAAACTTCTACGAAGACATGTTTCCGTCATACGTAGAAGGCCTTACTATCGACAGGATTAAAAATGATCTTGGATATTTCAAAGAGAACTGCAGGTGGGCTGATGTTTTCCAACAAGCAGAGAACAGAGGCACTACCGTCTGGATTGAGTATGACGGGAAAAGACTTACATTGAAGCAATGGGCAAAGGAAAGAAATATGGGATTGAATTCATTTAGATTACGATATCATCGATTTTACGCAAAGGGCCTGATTACGATCGACGAATTGTTCAATCCTTCAGGAGAACGACAGCGACGAAACCGAGACCAAGAAACAGGAAAATGGATGGCAGCTAACATGCCGGACGTGTTTGAGTTGGAAATTATAAAGAAACCATAAAATGGACGAAAAAGAACTTTCAAAAAACATTGCCGATGGCATTGTGCAGGCCCTTCACGGAACGGAGCCCACCAAACAGGATAAATCCGTAATGATCAAACTCACGCCCGAGGAAATCAAAAACATCATGCGAGAAGCCGCCACGAAATGGCATAGCGCCAAATTGGTCAATACACCATATTCCATCGAGGATTTTATGAACTTTCAATATGACATCATTTTCGGCATTCTTCGGCAGACAGACCCGGACCGATTCGATTTTAAAAATTAGGTAATAAAAAAACCGGGGCCTCTCCTCCCCGGTTCTCTCAAAATGCTGTGCGCCTGGCTAGGTCTCTGCAAGGGATCAGTCGGGCGTCTTTGTTTGCAGACTATGCAATATACGTAAATCTTCGTAAAAAGGCCAAATCACGGCTTCCAAAAGCCGTCCACGATCGCTAAAGCAGAGGCTAGTTCGTCCTCGGTCATATCGACACAATGCTCAAGAGCTTTTCGACTAGCATCAATTGTATCCTGACACATACAGCTTGTCCAGTCCTTACCGCATTCAGCGAGGCAAGATTTAACGCAGTCTAAATTCCAGTCATCAAAAACGACATGGCCAATGCCACCAACTGAACCGTTTGGTGTATCGTATAGCTTTTTAATGAGATCGACAGCGATCTTTACTTTTTCATTGTAGATCGTGGGGTATCCTGCCTCTTCATAGCACTCCATGCACATATTTTTAGTCCTCCAAAACTATCAACCGACTCGCCACCAAAAACTCTTTCGCAAATTCCTCCCGGGAAATGGGTACGCCTTCCAAAGCATCGTCCAAAAGGAAGCCGCCTCCATGCTCCGAAACCGTGACATACGAAGCTTCGAATTTATTTTCAGGATTCGCACTACTCGATCTCCCTTTACCTGGAAGTACTCCCTGGTTCCGCGTTTAAAGTATTTTGTCATGGCCATATTACCTCAAATGGCATTGCAGAAATCAATTTTTTAGCCGGCTCATTTTGTCCAATTAAAGCCACAAGAACATCGCAAGGCACGTCACCATGAACCCAAAAAACGGATTTGCTTCCTCCTCTTTTATCATATGGGCTTCCTTCGATGTGAATAATGGAATAACCCTCAATTTGAAAGTAAAAAGCCTGACCTTTGTCAACCTGCCGTTTACCCAAAAGTTGCTCAGGGTTGAATGGTATGTCTCTAAACCACATCCTTGATGATTCCATCCTCTCGCTGAGAGTCCAAAAATAATGGCCAGCAGTTGTTGTGCTGGTTCCGAAGTAATATAATTCTGTCATAGCTCTTCACCTATTAAAACCTGATTAAACTATCAATTTTAGAACAAATCTACCAAGGAACGTGCCCATTATGAACCCGATCAGCCAGCCTAAACCAGTCATCCAAGTCACCCGCCATTTGGTATACCCCGCCGAGATCGTCTTAAACACCTGAACCGGCACCTTTACTTCCTTGATTCTCTCCGGACACTTGGTGGATACGAAAACTTCCTTCGTGACGGTGTTTATTTTGACCTTGGTGATGACCTTATCTTTTTCAACGGTGATAGTATCGGTTAAATTAACTCTCGTTAAAACCGTGTCAAAATGCGTTTCTGGCACTATTACTGTTTTGGTTACGAATACCGTGTCTGTTTTGACGGTCGCGCCGGCGGCTACAGCCTGGTCGATTAACCTGTTGGCCCGGCGAAGTTTCCCGGCAGGGCCGCAACTTGAAATTGTGATCCAAAGGGCCAGGGCTCCGATGATGATGTACGATGCCCTTAGCATGCTTCTGCGGTAAATTTTAACCCACGGGCACGGAGAAGATACATAAACGCTTCTGTAATAGCCGCGCCATAACAATGGCCATCCGAATAGAAATCGGTCTGAACACGGAAATCATCCGAATGAGCTAATGTTTCCGGCTCTTCGTCGCTATCGGCATCGAAATCTTTATCGTTGATCCACCAGCAATCATTGTCGATTACGATTTGGCAACCTGGGTTTGATTCGATGATTGCGGCAAGTTTTTTAATTTTGTCTTCGTCTTTTTTGTTCATAGTTTTTATTTTAAAGTTGGATAAACCATCAGAAGGGCGATGATGTAGTAGGCTGGTTTCATTCTGTGGCTTTTTTTATGGCAATTTGAGCCTTTTCAATCGAGTCTATGAGAGGCTTTTTCAAGCTCTGGGCATCCAAAAGATCAATCAGTGCCTCCAGTAATTCAGGGGATGCGGCGGCGAGCTTGGCATTATGCTCCGCGTTTTTGTCCTTTTCTCTATCCAACACGTCATCTATGTCACTGTAAAATTCAGTGGTTTGCAGCATAAAGTATCCGCCATACTCAACTGCTTGCCAGGGTCCCGGTGTATGTTTCATATTTTCACAGTTTTTAAGTAATATTCATAAAGCTGATCTAAAGTTTTTTGGGTATCGAATGGATAACACGTCTCATTCCAAAGAATCACGTCTGCCATGTGGGGCTCGGCATCAGGCATATAGTAATCGAATACCTGTCTCCAAGTCATCCCTTTTACTTGTTCGAGTGTTAGTTTTTCTTTCATAATTTCTTTAAAAAACGATAGGTCAAATTGATTTCAGTATTTCGATAAGCGCATCCTTTCCGCCTGCCCATATCGGGAACCCGCACCTGAAAATGTAGCATAGGTCCTTATCCGGAATGACTTGGATGCTGATTTCGTTGAACTGGAAAAAGATGGTCATGGCATTTTGTGAGTTACTGGATAGAACATCGTGGCCAGTTTCTTATGCATTTCATCGATGGCCTTTTGATAGCCTCGTGCTTCCGCCTTATCGATTTGCTCCTGGTAGTACTCGCCGAGTCCTGCGACCGCCTTTGTAGCCATGTCGATTGCCTCTTGTGAGGTGAATTTTTTGGGCTCCGGTGTTTTTGGTGCTTGATGGTCGTTATTGATCACCCTCGTTCCGCGCCATTTAAAATCTTCTGGGTCTGTTTTCATATCGGGAAACTGTTTAAGTAAATCAACCAAAATGATATTCTATGATCTTCTGCAATTCAATCACTTTCTCCTTATCAGTCCAACCCTCACCATAAAGGATGTCTGTAATTTCAATCATCCAAGGCTTGTGATCCCTGGCCCATTTTGCAGCCATGATTGCAGAACGCTTCACAGCCACTTCTTTTGGCAAGTTTTCAATGTCGTGATCCGCAACCATAAGATTTGCGAATTTTTCGATTTCACTATCGGATATGTTCATATTGGAAATGAGTTTAAGTATGCCTGAACTTCTTCCTCTTCGGCGTCAGGATTTCTTTCAAGGAAGTATTTTTTCCGTGCTGATCTGATCCGTTCGTTTTGTTCCTTCTGAAAGAATGCGTCCGGAGGCACGTAGACCGGTTTCTTTGGCTTCGGTTGGCCTTCTGCGTTTATTTCGGCCTGAGGGATGTCCGGAATTTTGCGCCCGTCTGGGGGCAAGGAATCGAGCCATATCTTGTGCCAATCCTTTTCCGTGTTCTCAGGAACGATCTGTTTGTTGTGCTGCTGCATTTCGGATTTGTGGAGGTCTTCTTTGGTCTGGTATTTTTCATCCAGATATTGCTCCATCCATTTCCTGAGCACGATTCCATCCATGCGGTAGATTTCGCCGTACTGTCCGATGCAGCCGCGCTCAAAGCAAAGTTTGAAGTCCCCCAATGTTTCATTCGGGAATAATTCCACTAGCTGCGTGGCTATAAATTGCACCTGGGCATCGTTCAAGTTCCCGCCGACGGAAACAAGCGCCGACATTTTAACCAGCTCGAACTCCACGAAACGCACCACTTGGCCCCGGCCGGTGACTTTCACGATCTCTGAAATCGGTGGTTCTTCCAGGGCTTCCTTAATCGTCTTAGGTAGAAGCTTCTCCGTTTCCGCGAAATTGCGGCTCTTGAGCGTCCTGCACAACCCTGTTTGCGAAAGCTGCTGCAAGGTCTCCGGGAGTTTGTTTTCCATTTTTTGAATGTTGGCCATTGGTTTTGTGTTTTGCGTTCCTGAGTTGAGATTGAAAGGCTAGCCGAATGCCGCCGGTATCATGGTTGCTGTAATGCACCGGTGATCCCCTGACTTTTTCCCGGAACGAATTCAGTTCAAGATCGAAGTTCACATGCGCCCATTTCATCCGCTGATTTTCGATGTAAATTTCATCGAGTGCTCCTTTTAATTTTAAATCAATATCAGTATCAAGATCAATATCATTATGATGGTTATGTTTTGGGTTTATTTTTGGGTTATTGTTTGGGTTTAATTTGGGTTCTTCTTTTTTTGGCCTACCACCTTTTGATCCGTTTTTGCCCTGTTTTGACCAAAATTCTCGAACCTCTTCAAGTTTTTTATTTCTCAATTTTCCAGGCTCGAATTCAAAAAATTTGTCTTTTAATAAAACCCAAACCTTACCCACCTCAGGCTCTATTAATGCCAATTCATCCAGGCCTGCCGGCAAAAAACCTTGGTCGTATTGATGGATAAGAAGCCCTATATAAACTCCCTTCACGTCGGCGCGCATGCCCCTAGTGCCCATTACCCAATCACCCATCATAAGAGGCATGTACGGTTTACTGGCCATCAGAATCCTCCTCTCCTAGGTCTATGGTAGGCACTATCACCAGTTGATTCTTAACGACTAGACAACCGATAGTGGATTTAAACCAGCTTTTTATGTGGGGCCTCCAATACCAATACAGGCTACCATCTTTGAAGCATTCTAAAATGTCATGCTCCTCGTATTTGGTATACCGGGCAGATCGCCAATCATCAGGGTCTATCCTGCACCAGTCCGTGCCTCGCTGAAATTTTTTACGAACATTATCGTAATAGCATTTTACGATCAGTTCAAAACTGAGTGATTTTTTTTCTTCCACACATTTTCTGATCAATGTAAGGAGCGCCTTTTGGCCTTTGTTCAATCTTGGTAATTCGGAGGTTGTTATGATAGACAAACCCGATATCTTCCTGACGAGTCCATTCATGAGAATGTTTTTTAAATAGAAAAAGCCCGGTAGCATCGTGGAAGATATGCTGCCCGGGCCCGGTCAAGATGGTTAAACCTTGAACTTGCCCGCAAAGTTAATCCTTCCACCGAATACTTTGCGAGTCAATTGTAATTCAATTTACAAAATATTTCTCGTTATGTGGTGAGAAAAGCTAAATTTTATTTTTCTGATGGAATGGTAATCTCACAGAACATCACTTTTCGTTTGGCCATAGCCTCCAGTAGTTTTGCGATTGTGTCGTTTTCGTTCAAAATTACAGTCTCGAGCCAATTCTCGTAAGTATCGGGACCTGTTTGACCTGCGCATCTAAAAACTGCGATTACTTTGTTTGTTTTGTTTTCCATATTTTTTTGTGGTGAGAAAAGACCAGAATTATTTTTGAACCGTTTTGTAAAATCCGCCTTTTAACCATTCTGAGAACGTTTCGGCACAGTCAGCGCGGAGGTAATCGAGATACCGTTTCTTTGACCGTGATAGCTTCAGGAAAGGGGGTTTATGATTGAATGTGTCCAGGTAGGTCACCTCCCAGGTGGGGTGACAAGGCAGCGCATAGGCTGTTGGCTTATCATAAAAGTTCACGCCGATATAGTTTCCCATGTCTTCGGTGATCACGCCCTTGCTGCTGTTAACTATAACCTCGCGGTACATTTCAGCGGGCACCTTGTAAGCGTTTTTGATGTATTCAAAATTGTTCATACCAATTCCGGTTCAGTCATTACTTTTAAAGATTCGCAGACAATTTTTCCGAATTCGTAATCGATGGGACGGAATCGATATGAAGCAAAAGCACCCTCGTCGCGCCCTTCTATAAATTCCATCAATGGGTTTATGATCTCCTCCAACAGAAGGCCGCATAAGCCATAACCTATCCTTACTTCTCTGATGGTATATATCTCGCCAGCAATTGGAAGGTATGGCACAATTGTATTTTCGTTAGGCGCGCCATCGATGCACACCACTTTTTGACCTACTTTAAACATGGCTTTAATAAATTTGTATTCCTGCGATTGAAAACTCGTTCTTTTTAACCTTGACTTTCGGCTGCGGCTTATAGGTGCATGAGTTACATTTTCTTCGCCGCACGACATGGAAAGTTTTATTCCCGTCCTTTCGGGTGTACTTGCTTTTGATGATGCCGAATTTCTCAATAGGATAGGTTATGCCGCACTTTCGACAGACCCTTTCCTTTTCCTCGCTGATTTCCAGAACGAAGCGTGTATCGGTAACTGTCCATGCCTGGCGAATCATTTCGGTAACTTTCCCTGGGTCGATCTTGGCGTAAAGTATTTTGTTGAACTGGTCACCGATCTGCGCAATCTTTTTGCGAAGGTTAGGATCTTTCTCGGTCTGGAGCTGTTTTTTGCAGCCTTCGACGACTTGGCGGACGTAGTTAATACTCATAACTTTTCATCGAAAGTATCATGAAGTTCTTTTTCCGTAAAAACCTCGTAATGCGTTATCGTTCGGAACGATGCATTACTCACCGCAAATCGGCCGTCTGTCATTTTAAAAAGATAGCAGGCTACGTGCTCACCATCTTTAAAATGCCTAGAATCTTTTTTGGCGGTCAATTGATGAACAGGCATAATCGGAACCTCTCCGACTTTGGCGTAAATGATTGAGTTGATGGTTACCATAATTCTAATTGTTTGTTAAGTTCTACAGCGTTCCGACAGTTCTTTTCTGCGATCTTGAAATAGCTTTCCTTAAGCTCAATGCCTACACCTTCCCGGCCCATTTTCAAAGCCTGGTAAATCTCAGACCCAATACCCATGAATGGCGTGAAAATTGTCTCTCCTGGATTGGTCCAAAGATGGATAGCGCGCTCGATGGTTTGCAGTTGAAGCGGAGCAATGTGCTTTTCATCGTCACTTTCACGGCCTTCCTTATTCAGTGTGTCACCATAATCAATATCCATCCAAACGGGCGATGCATATTTTTGCCAAAGTGAAATAGGGATGTAGTTTGGATCGCTTTGATCGGTGGAGGAATGCTTAACCGGGATTGGATTATTGCCTACTTTCCGGAAGATCAGAAGGTAATCAGGTATCCCAACACGAGAAATAGTGGCGTCTTTATCCTTTTGTTTATTTAGCAGTCCGATTGCTTTTGTTCGTTGCATTTCGGTAACCGGATCTTTCCAAATCGTCACACGGGAATGATAGATAAATCCATTTTGCTGAAACGAATCAATGAGCATGCCGGAGAAATCACGCAAACCGATATATCCCTCTTTGCCTTTTTGAATAGGCAAATCCATGCAGTGCACCGCGACAAGTCTACCGGGAATAAGGATTCTATTCAGTTCAGGAACAAGGAAAGAGAAATGCTCAAAGAACTCTTCGTAATTTTTGCAGTTTCCCATGTCTCGATAGTCGTCGCTATAAACGTAAAGTTCTGCGAATGGCGGCGAGAAAATACTGAAATGGATCGATTCAGATTCGATGTTTTTTATTTCTTCACAGCTGTCTCCGTTGATTAATTTTGGCATGTCAGTTTAAGGTTAGGTGATATTTCATGTTTTCGAATTGCTCTTGTTTTTCTTTGATGGCCTGTATCACATTTTTCATTGTGTCGGTGGTGATCAGCCATATATTAACCTGGTGTTTTTGGCCGAACCGATAAGATCTTCGAATAGCTTGATAAAGTTGTTCGAATGAAAAGTCAAGCGATGCAAATATTTGATTGTGGCAGTTTTGATAGTTCAATCCGAAGCAGGCTATTTTTGTTTTCGTTACCAAAATCCGGAAGTCATCATTGGCGAATCCGATTAGGTTAGTTTCCTTTTCATGGATTGTTTGAGATCCGCGAACCTCGCGGGCATCATCCAATTTACCCATTAAATATTCAGCTTCCGCATTTTGCTTGACCCAAATTATAAAGTTTTCTTTTGAGTCATTCACGATGCCGGCGACATCCTCCATGCGATTTATTAGAGTAATGCGCAGCTCGGCATTGAAGTTTGTGGCATTTACTGAAACATCATTGAATAAACGGCCCTCAGGAACTGGTACAGGAATGATTCGTTCGATAAGGTTCAGTTTTGGCAAAATGAATTGACTTCCATCGAAACCCAGATCAGAAGGGTTTGAACACATGATTGACCAGCCGCGCACGTAATCCCAGAATCGCTTCTGAGCGTGACCCTTTAATCTCCATTTAGCCGTCTCGCCCCCGTCGTGAGTGAAGTACATAGCCAGGATTTCTTCGCGCCGTCCCTGGTTTAAGAATTCGGCATGATTGCAAATTTCCATGTCATCGTTTGGCGAAGGGGTAGCGGTGCAACAAAGTTTGTAAGGCGTATTTGAAAAATACTCCATGAGTTTCTTTTTGGTAGATCCTGAGAAGTTTTTTAGTATAGAACTTTCATCCAGAACCACTCCGGAGAATTGCATTTCGATATTTTCGATTTGCTCATAGTTGGTTATGTAAATCCGGTCTGGTGACTCGGTATCGAAAAGCCTTGAAACCTTCAAACCTAATTTAGTTCCTTCCTGGATGGTTTGTGCGGACACCGCCAAGGGGCAAAGGATAAGCACAGATCCATTTGTTTTAGTCGCCACATGCTTTGCCCATTCAAGTTGCATTAATGTCTTGCCGGTCCCGCATTCGCTAAATATCGCGAACCTACCATGAAGTAATGCTTTCTTTACGATATGTTGTTGGAATGGAAATAAAATTGGATTAATGTCAGCAACTTCGAATCCTGATGTCTGTGCGCTTTTAAGTTTCCTTGAAAGGAATTCGGTATAATTCATGAGTTGAAAAATTTGAATGTGTAGTAACTCGCTATAGTGACCGCGATCAGCTTTAAGAGAAAGAGGATGCGGCGTTCCATGTCGGTAAGCCCATCGAGCCACGAATAATATCTATCAATCCAGTGCATGTCCAATAATGATCGCTGCCGCTGTAACAATGGACACCCCGACGCACAGACCTATTAAAATGCACCATCCGTAACGATGGATCAGATTGGGGCAGATCTCATCATCAAGATCCGAGTCTTCGTAAACCTTAAATGGCGTCCGGTCGATCTTTAACTTGGCTTTTATTTTGAAGTCTTTCATAGTCGGTTGAATTTGATGCCGTAGGGGATACGTTTCATGATCGATATCCTTTTAAAAGTTCGGTTCCTTCTGATTTGATGGTGTCGTATTCGTTTTCGAGCATCGTGTTTTTAAACTTTTCAGGCTTATATACGCCAAGCAAAACAAGTGACCGATGCAATGCTTTTTTCAATCTCTCGATCTCCTGCCGGTCGATCTCCTTTTGGGCCTTGAGTGACTCGACTTCACTTGCGCCGAGGGCATACCCAATGTAAAATCCGGTTTTATGATGATGGATTTTGTCAGGGTCTTTCGTGCCAATCGTGTTCTCGCAGTGCTGTTTTATTTCGTCGGTGATGATCATTTTGAAAGTGTTTGGATAAGTGCAAGTTTCTCCTTCACGGCAATTTCGATTTCAGGTGTTCGATATACTTTTCGGTCTTATTCTGATAGTATGATGCGAAGTCTTTAAACTCTTCGTTGTTCTCCTGAAATAGCAGGTAAAGGACCGACCGTATACGCTGGCTTTGACTCTTGCCTGGAAGGTCTGGATTAACCTGGTCCACGAAATCGATTTCATCCTTTCCGATGTCCTTAGCAGACAAATACGTAGCTGTCAATTTATTCATAAAACTGAATATCTGCCCGGCCATGTAAGGGGAAAGCTCCTGAGTGCTTAGCACGATTTTAACCGTTTTGTCTTTCCGGGTGGAGACGTTCTCCACATACGCCGGAATCAAAAGCCCATTCATTTCGCTCATTTGATGGTCACTTTAACAGATGTAGTACTTGTTTTTTTAGGGGGCCGGATGGTCACAATCTCCCCGCTACCTTCGTCCACTATGGTGATAGGCTCTTTTAATGCCCGCAGGAATGCCGTACGTTCGTCCACAAGCGTCTTTGCAGCGTCCATTATAGATTGCCTCTGTTCGTAAATAGGATCGCCACAGATGCTGTAATCGTATTTAACACCCACCTCTCACATCTACAACTTGGCCCCGGCGAATTCAAAGGTTCGTTCGGGATACTTTTCAGCGGCCGTGATCACGTTATCCCTGATTTCTTTCATGATCCGATCAGAGGCTTTTTCCAGGGCCTTGAGAAGCACTAAGGTTTCAAGTGGGCTGGCCTCGCCTTTTTTAACAGACTCGATGATATTGTCAGAAAATACGTCTATTTGGGTTTGTGTGCTGGGGAATAGTCTAACCACTCCTATCGCGCTGCTGGGTCCGCTCATAACTTGCTTATCATTAATTTGTAGATGTTGTCGAATTCTTTTGAAATGCTATCCACAGGTACTTTGCCGGCGACAACCAGGTCTTTAGTATAACTCATGGCGAATGAAATCATTTGGATACGGGGCTCGATTTGTGGTTTTCCTCCCCCGCCGAATTTTTTGGTTTCATCCATCGGAATTGTTATCTTGAAGTAAGGACCTTTCTTGCCTTGCTTTTCTTCGATGTTATATTCAGTCTCCTGGCCAATTACGAATTTCTTTTGGTGTTCGTCTTTCGAGGTATAGAAACCTTTGTCTCCGTTATCCAGTTCGATGATGAATGACGTGTTCCCATAGCTATCTTTTTGCGCCATGGTGGTAATCTTGGTTGTCTTTGCTTTCTTTACACCCATGACAAATAAAGTTTAATTTTTCTGATGGTCCCAACCTGAACATTAAATTTACGCGCCAAAGCAGATCGCTTTTCATTACTAGCGCGTATCTCATTCACTTGGTCGAGCGTCAATTTGCAATATGGCTTTATTCCCAAATGATGACAGGATTTTTGTCTGCCCTTGGCAACCATGTCTTTGGAATTATCCGACATAGTACCAAGAAGTAGATGATCAGGATTAACACAGACCGTGTTATCACATCTGTGCATGACAATTAAATTTCCAATAGGCCCTCTGTACAACTCATAGCTAACCCTAGAGGCAAGTTTATTGGCGTGATTTACCATAATTCGACCGTAACCTTTGTTATTCAAAGATCCGGTCCAAAGCCAGCAACCAGTATTTGGTTCAGGCATCACTTTTTCTTCAAATCTTTCTTGTAGTGTTTTCATATCCGTTTATCGGTTTTAAGTTTAATGATTTGGATGGGCTCCTATTTTCATTTTTGTAGGTGATTAGAACTGAAGGCGCTTTTCTTCGAACTCCTTGTCGGCGATGGCCTGATCTATTTTATCGATTATCGATTTTATTTTATCCTTTGTGTCATCACGATATTCAGATGTTCCAAACCAAAGTGATATCATGCCTAAAGCCATTAACCTAAGCTCTTCAAGTGTGAGGTTTTTCCATGGGTCTATTTATTTAAAGCCTCTATGAGGGCGTCGGCATACTTTACTGCGATGCTTGCTAATTCCTGAGTATAACCGTGCGACATATCTTCACCTTGTATGAGTCCGTTTAATGCCTCCATTGCAAAAATCTCACGTTTCGTGAGGCCATGCGTAGCCAAAGTGTGATCCTTTTCGGATGCAGGGAAAGCTACTGCGTTTGGCTGTGTTTCAAATTTGTTGATCATTTCAGTTCTATTTGTGTTTCGAAAATAATTGAGTAGTCGGTGTTTAGCTCTTCGCGGATGTCGATGCGAAGGATGTTTTGGAGCTCGTCCTGGGGGATTATTATCGGGTCTGTATATATGGCTGTGACTGTTGCCTTAACAAAACTAATTGTCCTGTCAAACTCAAAATAATCTCCAGTGAAAGCATAATCTATCCAATCCTCTTTATCATCTTCAAGATTTCCCTCGAAAGACAGTGTTTTGTATTTCGGTTGGGGCGATTCTTTTTGATAGACCGGGTTGTTTGGAGCAAAGTCTTTAGCGTCAGGCATGGCTATTCTTATTTGTATTTGTAACCACCATCAACCAACTCATAATCTTTCCGGTACTCAGGACGCAGGGAGAAAGCGAGTTCGTATGCCTCAATGCTTCCGCCTTCGGGTATGTACTCATTCACCAGTTTACCGTTTTTGTATTGCCGCTTGCCGCAGTTTCTAGAGGTATCCTCGTCAGCCCATTCATATTCAATCAAAACCTCGGGGAAAGCAGAAGCCATTTTATCGATGATCTTTATAGCTGATGACCACGCGGTTTCAAACGTGAAGATATTGATGGCCTCTTGCTCGTAACCATATCCGCCCCACTTAGACCCCCAATGTTTCGTATTCCAAGTATACCACCAGTCAGGAAGATGCTTAACGGCGTCTTGCGAGGGCCTGTCGTTGTAGGCATCATTGTCTGGTGGTGGGATTACTTTTTTAAAGTCAGGGAACAGGAACAAAGAGTTTTTAATCTCTAATTCAAAACCATCAGGAATGCCGTTCTGGATGATTTCATTCTTTCGGCCCTGGCAAATTCCAGTCCTCAAGTTCATCCAACAGACGCCGAAGTCATCGTCTTTCTTTATGCAGATCGCTAGTTCGTCGTCATGCGTCATGCTAACGTAAGCGTCTTGCTTTGTTGAGAAGGCTTTTATAATTGCATCGACCTGCTCGAATGAGCCCAGCAACTTGATTCTGTTTTTGATGTGGTTTGGCATATCTTAGTTTATTAAAAGTGGATTTCTTTTAGGCTCCCTGAACTCAATGATTGTCGGCAATTCCTCCGGACCATGCCCTTTCGTCGCCACCATCTTTCAGGTGATGCTTTGACCATTGGATATAGGCTTCGGCCGTTACTTTGACCGGATAACTCCGTTCGTTTTCTTCGTTGAAGTCTCGGACGGCTTGCATTAAGCGGATCAGGCGTTCGGGATGGCCTTCTCCGTAGTCGTAATCTTCGAGGTGTTCGTTTATGTTGAGGGTTTCCATGGTTATCGTCCCTGTTTTAAAGCGCCCTCAATCATCCGAGCAATTACGGCTGCCGAAATCTTTTCCTTGAATTCAGGATTGGAAACAGCATTGGCTATAACCTCCGTCACCAATGCTTTGATTGGACCATCCTGCTCTTTTATGGCAGCCTCAATGGCGCTCTTAACAGGATTGCTGTAATCGTTTTTGAGAATGCTTTCGACATTGTGCTCGATAACGTTTTTCAGTTTTTCGAGGTTGATTTCAATCTTGATTGTTTCCATTTTTCAGTAGTTTAAGGTTGTTACAATAATTGCAATAATAGCCGGTGCGGCGATGATTAAATGGACTGGGTGGAATCTTTTGGGTTTCATGGTGCTGGGGTTAAATGTTGAACAAACCTACAAAGCGGATTCGATATTGCAAAATAAATTACGAACTTTTATTGAAAATATTTTTGATAAGAAATTTTGCAGTCTGAATTTTATTTCCCTATTTCGTGACATGATATTGACGATTACAGATTTTCACCAGATAACCGGGATCAGCCGAAACACGGTATATTCATGGATTGACCGTGGCAATCTCCCGAAAGGAATTACTGTCGCCGGCATAGGCAAATCCAAAATCCTGGACGTGACAGAAGAGTACGAGCATTTCAAGACCATTAATAAGGTAATGAAAAAATATTCGAAGGTATGATCAAAACCCGCCCACAGAAAACCAAAACAACGTCGCAACTTATAAAGGAGCTGGATGATGTTTTTAGCGAATTCATTCGGCTTCGGGACTGCAATCATCAAGGAACAGTAAAATGTTTCGTGACCGGTGAGAAGGTATGGTGGAGAGATTCGGACGCTGCACACTTTCATCCTCGGCAACACATGGGCACTAGGTGGGACGAACGGAATGTACACGCCACAACCAGGGACACGAACCGCTATCAGGCGGATCATTTGGATATGTACGAGCGGGTTATGTACGTACATTACTCACTTGAGATCCTTAATGAGCTCCATTGGGCCGCAAAATCAGCAATGAAGTTCACAGCATTCGAGCTGCAAGAAAAGATCACGCATTATTCGGAAGAAGTAAAGAAGCTTCGCGCTTTGAAGAAGATATGATGATGATCATTCTATCAAGTGTTGTTTTTTGGCTACTATGTGCATGGGCATGGTACGAAGAAAACGAATGATGCTATCGGCAGGCGAGGAAAATTACAATTGACCAATTAAATGGATACTTTTAAATCGCTATGACAGAAGAAGAAATAAACAAAGCAATCGAGGTATATTATCCTGGCGAGGATCTAGGCCCCAGGCCACAAGGATTTATAGACGGCGCATGGTTTGGTTATGAGTATTGCAAATTACATCCTAATGAAATGGCTGAAGAGTTCACAAAAAACATCATTCATTTTTTACGGGATTTTCCAGCTCTTATAATGACCGATGATCCTGAACACATCATCGCCACATATAAAAACTTTTGTAAGAAGCATCCGAAAGACGTTCGGTAGTTTAAAAAGTAGCCGGGTAATGAATGTTGCCCGGCTTTAATTGAAACCAAAAAAATTATGGAAGCTATTTATAAAATGAGGTTCGATTGTGGACGAATGGGTTCACTTAAAGGTATTTTTGTTGCTGACACGGAAGAAATGAAAAAATTGATAGGCACCGAGATTTATTTTGGCGAGGTGCTGGGAAAACATTCTGAGATTGAGGGTCCGCTAGATGAAGCAGACATAGAATTAGTGACTAACGAAGCCGATGTAGTGGAGATATTTAAAAAATACGAGCTGCAATCGGGTTACAATCCTTTTGATTACATACGTGAAGAGGAAGATAATTGACTCCAGCAAGGCAACGCCCATACTTCCCAAGTGGCATAATCTGGACAGGGAATTGGTGATGGTGGTTTGTTACCCGGGCACCCACGCGGAAAGCCTCAGCGATCGAGAAGGCATACAAGGGTACGGTGTCCGGGTTAATTTGAAAGACTATGAAGACAAAAGATCAAATAATTGAGGATAACAGATTAGGCTGGAATGATCGATCTGGAACCTGGGACATAGCAATTGGTGATTGTATGGACGAATACGCCGAAGAGTACGCGAAGGCATTCATTAAATTTGCTGAATATGAGCACGAAATAAAAGGACTCAACGCCGCATTTGATGAATTCAGGAAGCCCAAATAGAAAACCAGGTTTTTACTGGTGCCTCCATGGCTCATTGGGTTGGAGAATAAATTATTGGGATGGCTATTGGTTTATGCCGGGCCGAAGCGGTATCGTAAAATTTCCTGATTCATTGTTCCTTGAGATAGATGAAAACATAATTGAAAGGGGTTCAAAGAATCCCTAAAGAAATAGACCATTCAAAACATACAAATTATGAGAGACTTCAATTATACCGTTAATGTCCTGGTGAAGGCTTACCTGAACAACACGCTTGAGCATGGAAAATGTGCCGCATGCGCCGTGGGTAACATCATCGCCGACTGTAAAGGCATAACCCCCCAAAAAGATGCTTTTGGACGTCATGAATTTGACTATTTCACGAATGACATACCGGTTTTTTGGCACTATCTTTTTATGACAGATGGAATAACTCAGAAGCCATATGATGATTCCGAATGGATATCTTCACAAGACATTAAGGAACGTAAAAAGGCTGGCCATGAACAGGTTATTTCAACCGGATACACGATTGAAGAAATGGCAAAAATTGAATATGCTTTCGAAACCGCCCCTGGACGTCCACAGGATAAATTTGATGGATTTGATGATAAATGGATGTTTAACGGCCTCATGGCTGTTGTCGACGTACTGGCTCAGATACACGGAATCGACCTAACCCACAAGGAGGCGGCTAAGTTGCTGTTCGTGAAATGAAAGCCCTCCTTAACCCCATCCCAAGGCTTATAATCGGCGGAGTATTCCTGCTGATAGCCTTCCTCGATGCCGCCATGCACAAAAACTGCGATTGGACCGGACTTAAAACGTGCCTGAGCTTCATTGGGCTTTGGTCGGCCTATATCGTGACAGCGGTGATCTTGTCGTTTGTCGCCACTCAGATCCTTTTTCCTTTGGTTAAATGGGTTGTAAATTCGGTTAAGGTATGAAAGACGTAATCATTATCGATGACTTGGTATCTGAGTACATCGGCGATAGAGTTCGTGAAAAGAAGTACAAAGCCAGTTATAAAGGCGTAGTGATTGAAGCTGTGATGTGGTGTGTCTGGCTTGAGAAAAAGTACAGATGGAGCAAATGGCACGTTTCATATCGCCTTGGCGGCACCGAAAGTTACTACGACAATCCTTTCGAAATGACCAAATTTATCACCGAAATGCACCTCACGAAATGAACGCAATACTTTCACATTGGCCCTCTCTTTTACTGCTGGCTTTAAGCGCGATACCGGCGGCCTACATGCATGCGCACGATCACGGGAAGCTGAAAGGATGTGGCAAGTTTGAGGGATTCTTCGGAATTTATCAATATCGCCGGAAATGGAAAAAGAAAGTAGATCCAAAAACAGGAATTTTGACACAGGAGCCTGCTTTCTGGGGATCTACAACCATATTTTCTCTTTTCACCGATGCGTATCATGCTTCTCAGGCCCTCATGAGGATATTAATAAGCCTTTCCATAACCCTGGCGATCGGAGCTCCGTGGTGGGCTGTAATTGCTATCTGGTGGACTTATGCCGGTGTACATGCCTTATTTTACAAAATACTCA
>Ga0134127_10000989_pt1 | contig 22333 bp, 24 predicted proteins | sample KB31753_FD_96459 | JGI IMG/M metagenome (GOLD analysis project Ga0134127, IMG submission 96459) | Terrestrial soil microbial communities with excess Nitrogen fertilizer from Kellogg Biological Station, Michigan, USA - KB3-175-3 | ecosystem: Environmental > Terrestrial > Soil > Unclassified ... | reverse complement strand
TCTCAAGAAGCTGGCCAAGGCCCTCGGCGTGCCGGTGACGGAGCTGCTGGCATGACCGATCTGGACCGCGAGCAGATCAAGCAGGCCTGCGGCGACAAGCTTCAGGCCCTTACGAGGAGCTCCTTGGCGGGAACGTGGTGCTGCCGGCGCGGCGCCTGGCCGCGATTCTATATGCTGAATGTCGCGTGCGCTCGTTCGGTGTCGCTCCCGCTCAAAGCGCCCTGATCCGCCTCACATGCCGGGGGTCAGTGGTTCAAGTCCAGTATCGTCCACCAATGCAATCACGAAGTTAGGGCCGGGGGTTTCGCTTCGGCCCTTCTTTTTGCCCCACCCCGCCGCTCCTCCCGGTGTTCGACCGTCTGCAAGCGCGTGACGTACGTCAGAGGGCTGGCCGCCCACCGGAGGTATGGCCGGGCCGGTCAAAAATTCCTACTACCAGGACTTACCGAGCAATCCTCTCTGAACTCACCCTCTCTGGACAACGCATCCCCTTGATTTGGCAGTGATTGCGAGGACGGCGCGTCTCTTGCTCAGGATCAAAGGTCGCGTAAGCAAGACCGCGATTGGAGGGCGGCTATGGTCATGGTCGGCGTGCTGATGGAGCGTCATCCGGAGCATGTTGTCCTGAGCAACGGCGTCAAGATCGCCGTGGCGGAAGGCCTCCTGCCCGAAGGAGCGGAGTTCGGACGCAGCCTCACAATTACGTACACGACCGACGGCGACGAGAACCGTGCCGAAGATATCCAGCTCGTACCCGATTGGCTGATCGACTGGATGGACGAGCACGGGCACGAACTGTCGGACGTGGAGCCGCCGCCGGCTCAGGAGCCTGCGAGGTCGACGAGCAGGGTCGCGTGATCGCTTAGCAGGCTTCGTTAATCATTCGATCATCTCGTCCGCCCGCCCCAGCAGCGACGGCGGGATCATGAGGCCGAGCGCCGGAACGCTTCCGCATAGTTCGGCGAGTAGGACATAAGACCACCAAGGGTCACAAATTCCCGGTAGGGGTACATCGCGGGGAGCCGCTGTCTTGCTGCAAACATCACGATCCGTTCGCGCTCAGCGAGTAGGAAGCGGTCTGCGAGAACCAAGATCGCACCAGGCCGAGCCTTCGATATGGCCGCAAACCTATACTCGAACTCATCGACCGCGCGAATGTCCACCGGCTCCAACGTCACGCGCAACGCTTTCGCCGCGATCCGCGCCTCGTTGAACACAATCGCCATGACCGGGTTGGCCGGATTTTTGAGGACAGCGATGCGCGAAAGCTTGGGCACGATGCTCTTGAGCAGCTCGACCCGCTTTCCTTCTAACTCTTGCACCATGGTAGTCAATCCGGTGACGTTCGCTCCGGGTCTCGCTAGGCTATCTACAAGTCCGGCGCCGACCGCATCGGCGCTGACCGCCATCACGATGGGGATTGTCCTCGTCGCCTGCTTTGCCGCGATAGTTCCAGGGGTGCCCGCGGTCACGATCACGTCCACTTGGCGCTGGATCAGGTCGTTTACCAGAGAAGGGAATCGGTCATACTACCTTCGGCCCATCGATATTCGATGATGATGTTCTGGTTCTCTACGTAGCTGAGATTGCGCAGACCTTGACGCTCGAGTCTCCGCGCGGATTGGAGAGATCCAGCCGTTCGCGAGCGCCGGGACCCTCCGGTTGCCCTCGGTCGTGCACTGTGTTTCACTTTTCCGGAACCTGAAGGAACGTGCCGGAACGTGTAGGGGAGCTACCATCATCGAACGCCAACGACCCGAGGGGTGACACGGCCCCTCGGGTTTCGTTCAGGATCTGCCATGACAGACGCGTTCAATCTCTTGGACACGCTGGTGCTGTGCGGAGCGCTGGTGGTGAGCGTGGTGGTCGGTCTGAACGCTATTCGATCGCAGGGCGCGAGCATGCTGCCCGCGGCGGCCAAGATCGCCATCGCGACATGGGTGGCGGCCCTTGGGGTCGCCCTCTACCTGATCTTTGGCTGATACCGGGCCGACGGGAAGACGTCAGAGCCCCAGCTTGCTCAGCGGGGCCCAAAGAGCCACATCACGATGAGCGGCCCCGTCGGAATCACAAAGCCCGTCGTCGCCCCGGTTAGGCCGTCGACCAAATAGCCCGCCGCCGCGCCGAGCAATGGAGCGAAGCTGAGCGCCCCCAGCACGATGTCCATGGCGTTCGAGAGAGCAAGGCGCGTTCCAGGAAAGGAGCGGCGTGAATTCTTGCGGTGTTGCGCGCGGCGCGGTGATCATGGCGTGCAAACGCTTGGACGGTGTGGCCGCGGCGTCGCCTAGTCTAGGTATCGCCGGCGCCTGCAAAAGCTGCGCTGGGGCGAGGCAGCCGCGATGCTACGGCTGGGGCTGGGCCTGCGAGAGGGCGTGCTCGACGACGGAGCGAAGCTGGTCCAGGGAGAAGGGCTTGGCCAGCACGAAATCGACGCCGCGCGCCTGGGCATCTTCGGGTCCCATCCGGTCGCCGTACCCGGTCATGAGAGCAACCCGGGTGGTCGGCCAGCGCTGCTTCAGGCGGTGGGCTACCTCGAGACCTGAAATGCCGGGTAGCCCGAGATCAACCATCGCCAGATCGAAGGTGCGCGTCTCGAGCTCGACGAGGCCCGATTCCCCGTCCGGAGAGGTCACGACCGTATATCCGTGTCGACTCAACAGCTCTCGGAGCACCTCCCGCACTTCCTCGGAGTCGTCGACCACGAGGATCTTGGCGAGGGACGCCGCTCTCGGAGCGGGCGGCGCGGCCGGCGGCAAATGCGGGGTGGCCCGCGTCGCTTCCGGCCTCGGGTCACTCGCTTCGGACGTCGTCGGGAGCCAGACCGTGAAGACGGTGCCCCGTCCGAGATCGCTCTCCACGTTCATCTCGCCCGCGTGCCGATCCACGATGGCGTAGGCGCCGCTCAGGCCAAAACCCTTGCCCTTCTCCCGCTTCGTCGTGAAGAAGGGATCGAAGATGTGCAGGCGCACCTGCTCGGTCATCCCTACGCCGGAATCGGCAACCTGACAGAACACTCGGCCTCCCTCGCTTCCGGTCCGAAAGCTGAGCGTGCCCCCCTCCGGCATCGCGTCCAGCGCATTGAGAGCGATCGCGGTCAAGACCTGCCGGAGCTCAGCCGCGTCGCCCATGACGGCCGGCACGGAGCTCGTCTCGCAGCGGACCTCGCCGGTGATGCCTCGGGCGGAGAGCTGCTGCGTCCAGCGCGATCGAGCGGACGTGGCGATCTCCTCCACGAGCTGATTCAGATCCACGAGCTGGAAGGGCCGCGCGGGGCGCGTTCGACTGAAGTCCTGGAAGCGCCGGACGACCCAGGCGCCCTCGAGCGCCACCTGCTCGATCATGCGGAGCGAGCGGCGCACATCAGGGTCCTGCACGTCGGCCAGCAGGAGCTGGGCACGAGCCAGGATGCCGGAGAGCGTGTTGTTGAAATCGTGCGCCACTTCACCCGCCATCTCCCGGAAGGCCCGGAGCCGTTCCTGCTGCACCGTCTGCTGATGGCTTGCCAGCAGACCATCGAGGACGGCGCGAACCTCGCCGAGCGCAGCGCCGACGCGCGGATCCGCGGTCTCCTGCGTATCGGCCTTGGAGATCATGGGGTGCTCAGGGCTGGGGGGATCGCGGCTCGCGGGCGAAGGGACTCGTCTTGGACGGCCCCTGGAACTTGTGGGCCACCTGGTTCACCAGCTCCTTCATCTCGCCCAGCAGCTTGGAGGCAGTCTCGCCGGCCTCGACCTGCTCCGTGCGGATCCGCTCGTTGTCGGACTGCAGGGTGGTGAGCTCCGTCCGCAGCTGATCGCGCTCGCGCTGGGCGTTGGCGGTGGCGGCGCGCTCGCGATCCACCTCGGCGCGTAGGCGGCCTACTTCTTCCCGCAGCTCGGCCTGCTCGCGCTGAAGCTCGGCCTGCTCGCGCCGAGTGGACTCGACGATGCCGCGCTGGCGGTCGCTGTCCTCGACGAGAGTCGTGATCATCTTCATCACGCCCTGCATCTCGTCGACCCACTTGCTCAGAGCGTTCTTGGCATCGGGCCCGGCCACGTTATCCATCGCACCCTCTCCTCCTGTCGAAAGTTCGCCGGTCAGCACGTCGGGCGCCGAGCGGGGCGCCTCCCGGAGCCGGGGCCGGGAGCCCCATTCTAGCGCCCGCCCGGTTTACCCTCCATCGCAAAGCCGTTGAGCACCGTCCTACCCACGCGGACGGAATCCCGGGGCAGATCTGAGCATCGTTTACTAGAAGCAACGCATATGCCACGGAGGGTTCGCAAGATAAATCAACTACATGAGGAACTCGACAAAAGCTGGAGTGCAAGAATTGTCAGGGAGATATCCCCTGACCGTCAGCCACAATTCTTCCCGGAGGAGGGGAAAGTGCTTAGCCGAAGTGGCTCAGGTAATCCCGGAGCGTCAGGTATTCGGCCCGGGCCAGGTTGGCGAAGACCACGACCGCGCCGCCCGTGTAGACTTCCCAGATCAGGGCGGGGAGGCGGAGAGTGCCGCCGACCTCCGGCCCGGGCAGCTCGATCACGACCACGTCTCCCACGGACAACCGAGCATCCGTCGTGAGGCGGCCCCCTGAGGTGCTCAGATCCACCGTGCGGCCAAGGATGACCTCGCCGTCTTGCGTGCCGGCCTCGATCCGGATCGGCAGGCTGATCGCAACCCTGCGAGCCCACCGCCTGATATCGCCGGGTGCCACGAAGGGGGCGACCCGCTCCGCTTCACCTTCTCCCAGCGTGAGGAAAGAAACCCCGAAGCCGTGCGAGTCACGGCGCGTCACCTTCACGAGGATCTCGAGCCGTCCGGTATCCTTGGGCAGCGTGACTCGAAGGACAAGCGGCGTATCGGGCTCGACGTCGAGATCGGTACTGATGCGCATGCCCGAGAGGCTGACGTCAACGACCTGGCCCACTCCCACACGGCCGTCGGCGGCTTCCAGGATCACCGGCCAGGCGGTCCGCATTCGTGGAAAGCGACGTCGATCCCGCCCGGTCACCTCGGCAGCCATCCTGGCCCTCATGGTACTCATCTGACTCTGAAGGTGTGCACTTCTTCTACTCGGGTTGCCTGAAGATGACCGCACCGTGGGTCCGGAGCCGGTGGGTTATCTGCGGAGAGTTGCGCGTGTCGTCTTTCCGGCGATCGAGAATCACGCGGACCTTGCTGTCGCGCGAGAAGGCCTGAGCGAGATGCGTGTAGAGGTCGGCCTGACCGCGCGCCACGACAATCAGCCAGCGCTTCGGGATCTGTCCGTTCGTCTGCTCCTTGTCGGGGTCCGATGATGGCTTCATCTCGGGAAGATCTGAGAGCAAATGAGGAGCCATCTTGATTGAGAACGTAATATCAGGTAGATACGCACACTCAGGCGATCCGCTCTGTACCTGAAACTGCGCGTTCCTGACGAAAACTGTCCGAGGGCAGAGAGGCTCGCGTCGTCCAGAATGAGAAACCATCTATATTTCAACCTGATAGGTGCCCTGGCGATCCTGTCCATCGCTGTCGGGCCCCCTCAGACACATGCTCAGAACGCGGCGACGGGGAAGGGGAAGGCGTCGAACCGGCTCGAGCAAACGGCCGCGGATGTGATCGCGGCGACCCAGAATTATCGCGCCGCTCTCGAGCGTGTGCTGGTCATATACGAGCGCGAGCTGGCCCGGCGGGATGAGCTGTCCGAGCTGCGCCAGGATCTGTACGAGCGCGAAGTGCTCTCCAAGCGCGAGCTCGAGGAAGGTCAGCGGGCCCTGGCTGCCGCGCGACGGGATGTGGACGACACGCGCCAGGCGATCAAGGACACCGACCGCATGCTGACCGAGGCGCACGTGGCCCAGGCTCTGGCACGGCTGACGCCCCTTCCAAGGGGTAGCTACGAAGAGATGCCGGGCCTTGCGCGCTTCAATGGGCTCGGATCGTGGTCCGTCGTCAGGGACACCCCCGCGCTGCAGGAGTTCTTCATGTCGCGCTTCGGCCGCGCGCTACCCATCAGTGCCTACGGCCAGACCGCCCTCCACGATCGCATGGGGCTTGACCACCGCGGCGCTCTCGACGTGGCGGTGCACCCAGACAGTCCCGAGGGGCGGGCATTCATGGATCACCTGCGAGCCGCGGGCATTCCCTTCATCGCGGCGTGGGGGGCCATCCCGGGCTCGGCCTCCGGTGCCCACATTCATGTCGGACAGCCCTCTCCCCGCATGACCGTCCGGCGATGATGGTCGGCGCGCGCGCTCTGAAGAAACTCGTGCCCCATCTTCCGCTTCTGGCCATCCTGCTGATGGCAGTCCTCACGAGGAGCTACCATCTCGGTCACCTCGGATTCTGGTACGACGAGGGAGCCAGCGCCTACATGGCCGAGGCGGTCCGTGCGCAGGTGTGGACGAACGACGTGCATCCGCCGCTCTACATCGCGGTGCTGGCCGCGTGGGGTTCCATCGCCGACGACGATGTCTGGCTTCGCTGGCTCTCCGTCGTGCTCGGCGTCGCCACCGTCGCGGTGGTCTACGCCCTCGGGGGGGCCCTCCTCACCCGAAGCGCCGGCCTTTGGGCGGCCGCCTTGCTGAGCGTGACGTACTTCCACGTGAAGTACAGCCAGGAAGCCCGGATGTACGCGTTGATGGGGCTTCTGTTCGCGACCGCCCTCTGGGGACTGGTGGTCGCGGTACGGCAACAGCGCCGCAGCGGGTGGATCGTCTACGGCGCGGCCGGGGCGCTCCTGATGTACAGTCACGCGATCGGGGCGCTCTACGTCACCACGCTCGCCCTGCTCTTTCCCCTTCTCGTGCCTCGGCTCGCCGACTGGCGGAGCTGGCGGCCGTGGGTGATCGCGAACGGGGTGATCGGTATCCTCTTCGTGCCGTGGCTCGTGTTCATGATCCGCCGGGCCTCGGATGTCAGGAGCTGGATTCCCCCCGGAGACGCCGAGCCTCCGTTCATCTCCACGTTGCAGCTGCTGACGGTGTCCGCGATCCCTCCCTTGTCGGGCGTGTTGCAGTCCCGGCTCGGCGTGGTGGCACCGGCCGGCCTCGGCCGCTGGGTCTGGTTCGTTCCGATGCTGACCGTCACCGCATGGCTCGTGGCGCGCATGGCCCGGCGGGATCCGCGGATGCTCCGGCTCCTGCTGCTCGCCTATGCGCTGCCGATCGCGCTCCTCAGCGCGGTGAGCGCGATCGTCGCGCCGGTTCTCATCCCGCGCGTGTTGCTTCCGGTGGTGGTGCCGGTCGTCGTCCTCGTCGGATCCGGCGTCGAGTATCTATCGCGCCGGCGCGTGCTCAATCACGCCGTGCTGGGCGCGCTGACCGCGCTTCTTCTCTTGGCGACGCTGTGCTTCCACCGGTGGGCGATCAAGGAAGAGTGGCGTGAGGCCTCGTGGTACCTCGGCCAGCAAGTCGGCAGGGAACACCTCGTGCTGCTCGACGTCGACGGGCGATGGGTCCCTCCATATCTGCTGAGGCGATACGACACCGAGCGCCGTCTGGCCAACAACACGATGCTGATGATCGGTCGCGTGGTGGCCGAGTGTCCCGGCGACGTCGGAACCTGCCTGGACCGGGCCTTCGAGCCCTACCGATCGTCAGCGATCGTCTGGACGGTTCACTCGCACACCGAGTTCATGCCTCGGCATGCCGAGGTAGAACGGTGGCTCGCCAAGCGCCTGGAGCCACTCGACACGAGGGAGTTCGAAGGCATCCAGGTCAACAAGGCACGCATCAAGGGCGAGTAGCTATCGCCGGGTCAGGACGAGCTGCTCGGACGTCCGGAAACGAGCAGATCCGCGAGGGTTGTGCGCGGTCTCAGAGAGGCAAACAGCCCCCGGCAGTGGTTGCCTTCGAGCCGATAGACGGGATCGGCCAGCAGGAGCCGATGCGCCCGGGCCAGGTTGTGATGCGGGATCCGCGGATAGAGATGGTGGACGAGATGGTACCCGTCCCCGTGCGGATGCATCACGTACTTCTGGAACCATCCGAGCTTGTTCCGGGTTGTCCGGAACTCCGAGCCATGACCGAGCGCCATGTGCTCCGACACTTCGGAAAGAAACCGCATGGGCATGTAGACCAGGTGATAGGGCACGAACCAGTAGAGCACCAGCGGCAGGAGCAGGCCCGTCGCTCCAATGACGATGGCGACCGCGATCAGGAGCAGCCAGCCGCGGCGGCCAAAGGAATGCGCGACGCCGTGGATACGCCACCACGTGGTTCTGAGAAACGTGTAGGTCAGCAGCCGGGCCCCCGACATCACCGACCCCGACGGAAGGCGTCCGAGGCCCAACGCTTGATAGTCGAAGAACTCGAAGTCGCGACCTCGGATCCCGAAATTCTCATGGTGCGCCCCGATGTGCCCGGGGCGCTCGAGCCCGGGCGTCCAGCCGGGGGTCATCCACATGCCCACCAGCCAGAACGCGATTCGATCATTCCAGACCGGGCTTGGGCTCAGGTTCAGGTGCGTTCCCTCGTGCATGAGATTCTCGAGGCCCTTTTGCCGGGATCCGATCACCAGCGCGGCCAGGACGTAGACCGCCACCGACCACACGCTGAAGCCGGAGGTCGTGAACGTGCTCCAGGACGCCACCGCGGCGGCCAGGATCAGCGCCCAGTCACCGGCGAGGACCCGGAGGCTCGCGCTCGTGCTCGGCTGCTGGAGCTCCCGGATCGCGCGGTCGATCTCGGGATCCTGCGGCGCGAATCCTCGGCGCGCCCGTTCAGCTGCAAGGATGTGCGGTCTGGTGCCCATACTGCCCTCCTGCGGGAAATAAATCGGGTGAAGAGGCCGTTTCAACGGGGCGCTTGCAAGATGGCGGAGAATTAGACAAGTGTCAACATGCAACCTTTGCATAGCTGCTTAGCTTTGGCTATTGCGGTGCGGGAACAGCCGCCACAAGCTCCTCGGAGCAGAATATACTGGGCCGTCTCAGAGGCAGGTGGCTCGAGGGAGGACGTCTCGGTGATCGTGCAGATCCTCCTCTCCACGTACAACGGCGTGGACTACCTCAAGCCGCAGATGGAGAGCCTTCTCGCCCAGGATCACGCGGCCGTGAAGATTCTCGTGCGTGACGACGGGTCCTCGGACGGCACGGTGGCCCTCCTTCGGGAGTACCAAGCACGGTGCGATCTCGAGATCGTGGGCGGCGAGAACGTGGGCTTTGCGCAGAGCTTTCTCCGTCTGCTGAGCCTCTCGTCGCCCACGGTCGACTACGTCGCGTTCTGCGATCAGGACGATGTGTGGCAGCCCGACAAGGTGTCGCGCGCCGCTCGCATCCTGAACCAGTACCCCAGTGAGATTCCCATGCTGTACGCCTCGCGCTTCATCGTGGTCGACGAAACCCTGGGCGTGCTGGGGCAGTCGCGTATCTTGACGAGGGCGCTGTCCTTTCGAAATGCGCTCGTCGAGTGCCCGACGCCGGGCCCCACGATAGTGCTCAACCAGGCGGCGCGCCGGCTGCTGCTTCGGGGGAGCGCTCAGAATGTCTATTCTCACGATTGGTGGGCATATCTCGTGGTCTCCGCCTTTGGCAAGATTGTCTTCGATCTCGAGCCGTCGATCCTGTACCGACAGCATGCGTCGAATGTCGTCGGGACCAAGGTGGGGTTCCTTCGCCGCCTGGTCGTCAAGATCCGTCGGTTCTGGAAGATCGGCAAACGGCAAGTCGTGACGAGGCAGGCCGAAGAATTCGATCGCCTCTATGGCCCGGCCCTGTCGGTCGAGCAGCAATCGACCCTCAGGCGGTTCGTCGCGAGCAGCCGGGCGGGCTTTTGGGGTCGGTTGCGCTATGCCTGTTCATGCGATGTCTATCGCCAATCCGTCTTCGACAGTCTTGTCTTGAGGGCGCTCATCTCGTTGAATCGCCTGTAGGACCAGAACCGGATGACCTGGGACCCTAGAACCTTGCGGTCAGGGGTCCTGAAAGACGCCCGGTAGTATTATGTAATCGGTTGCATATCCAGGAAGCGCTATGGTCTTGTAACTATCTAATATATATGGAGAATAATGATTTAGTCTTATGGCAGACACCTTGCACCTAAGCTAGCCGTCCAGGAACGGGCAGTCGAAACCCAGTCATCCAGTTCGGAGGAGATTGAGCATATGGCCAAAGTCGCAGGCGTTTTCGCCTTCGCTGTAGCGATGCTGCTGGTCGGCATTACGGAAGTGCCCGCCGTCTCGTTTAACTCCGGGGCCGGAATCGGGACCTGCGCCGCAGGCGGCGGAGGCGGGGGTGGGGCTTGTGCCGGGGGATTCGTGGCAATTACCCCGGATCCCGCCTGGCAGCCCAACAACACGGGCGCCAGCGCCGGCGCGTTCTGGGTTTCGTTCGCGAACACTGGCTTGGGCGGCTCCGTGGTATCTCCGAACGTAACTCCGCCCCTCGTTCACGCCAATGCGACGGAGCTGTTTACAGTTCATATTCCTGCAGGGTTCCAGTCGTTGAGCCTGCTCGTCTGGGCCGATGATACGGCGGGTGTGAGCCGCAATGGCGGGGCAACCTACCTGGCCTCGGATACCGCGGGCGCGTCTGCTCCGAATCCCACCCAGGGTGTGAACTGCGCAGCCGGCGGACTGACGTGCATTCCGGGTGGTGGCGCGCATTTCACCATCCCGCTTGGGGGGCTGGCCGCCGACTTGGAGTTTGATGTCTTCCAGCGGGGCGCCGGCGCGTTCGGCCTGATGTACGCGGGTGAGTTGACCGCGGTCCCCGAGCCCGCCACGATGCTTCTCGTCGGATCAGTCCTGGCAGCGGCCGGGTTCGTTTCCCGGAAGCGCATCCAGAAGAACGCGGGCGTGTAGCCTACCGTCCAAGGGCACGTCCAAGCCCACAAGGGCCACCAGCCGGAGCCGGCTGGTGGCCCTTAATGCTTCTGGTGTTCCCCAAGTGGAAAGCGCTGGCGCCCGTCCGTGCCTACGCGATCCTCGATCGCCCCCAGCCCGCCGGACCGCACGAGCCCGCCACGATGCTTCTCGTCGGATCAGTTCTGGGAGGGGCAGGGGGTTCGCTCCAGGACGCGCATCCAGACCGCCCCTGAGGGCACGTCCTGCCTCTCAGGGCCCCGAGGTGGGGCGAAGGCGAGCTCCGGGATTACCTGAGTTCTTTCAGCGCGCGGCCAGCCTCATCCTTCCCGATGAACCCTTCCGGTGACTTCAGTGCCACCTCGAGAGCTTTGCGGGCGTTCTCCTTATCGCCCGCCTGGCGATATGCCATACCCAGGTGGTACTGCACCTGTGGGTTCTCCGGCAGCTTGGCGGCGCTCTCCTTAAGGAGAACGAGAGCTCGCTGATAGACGCCCCGCTTGTAGAGAATCCAGCCCAGCGTGTCTGAGATGCGAGGATCGTCCGGGGCCTGCTCCTTGGCCGTCTGCGCCAGCTGAAGCGCCTTGTCCTTGTCCCCTCCATGCTCGGAGTAAATCCACGCGAGATTGTTACTCGCGGCCGCGAAACGGGGATTCAAGGCCACCGCTTTCTCATAAGCTTCGCGGGCCTTGGGGATGTCCCCCTTCAGCTCGTACACGATTCCGCTGAGCATGAACGGGCCAGGATTCTGGGCGTTTGCCTTGATGAGATCGTTGAACCTGGCAAGCGCCTCGTCGTACTGCCGGGTCTGGATGTAGAGATTTCCGAGCGCCAGGTACGGACTCGACAGGCTGGGCTCCAGCTCGATCGCCTTGAGATATGCCGTTTCCGCTAACTTCGTACGGCCCTGATTTTGATAGACGTCCCCCAGCAGCGCTTGATGCGCGCCCGACTTCGGCACTACCGCGATCTGCTTCAACGTGCGCTCGATCGCGGCATCACCCTGTTTGTCCGCCATGGTCAGGGCTATCAGATGGTTCAGCGGGTCGATGTAGGCCGGAGCTATCGACAGCGCATTCTCGAATTGCTGTCGCGCCTCCGTCCGCTTGCCCTGGGCCGCGAGGCTGATCCCCAGCATGTCTGGTCCCCGCGCATCTTGTGGTGCGATCGCGATGAATTTCCGAGCAACCGCGGCGGCCTCCGCCGGCTTCCTCTGGGCGAGGTAGCCAGCACTGAGAAGTGGATACGCCGCCACCAGGTTGGGTTGGCCCCTCAGGAGCTTCTCCAGGTCCTCAATCGCTGGTTGCACCACCCCGGTCTGCAGGTTTATTCGGGCCAGTGCAACGACCGCCTCCACATAATTGGGGGCTATCCCGATGGCTTCCCGGAGCTCCGCCTTCCCCTGCTGAATGTCTCCCGCCTGTAGCAACACCAGGCCCATGTAGAAGTGGCCGGTTGCCATGCGCGGCTCCGCCTTGAGGACCGCCCGGAGCTCCTGGGTCGCGGCCGTGCTGTCGCGACGTCCGAGATGCACGCGGCCGAGCAGGAGATGGCCCTCGACGTCTCCGGGGTTCTTCTTGACGATGGCGTCTGCGGCGGTCTTGGCATCGGCCAGATTCCCCTCCGAGAGGTAGATCTGCGCCAACCTACGCCAGGCCGGTAGGGCCTCCGGGGCCTTCGACGTGATCTCACGCAGCACTCGCTTGCTGTCCTCGAGCCGGCCCGTCGAAAGGTAGAAGTCGGCGAGCCGGAGCTGGATGGCCGATCCCGGCGGTGAAAGACTCGCCGCCGTCTTGAACTCCCGCTCGGCATCTCCAAAGGCCTTCTTCTCGGTGTAGAAGCCGGCCAGAGCCAGATGTACTTCCGCCGAATTTGGCTCCAGGGTCTGGGCGGCCTGAAGCTCCCGCTCGGTCGCAACCAAGTCACCCTTTCGGCCGAGAAGGCTTGCCAGCGTCAGATGGAAGCGTACCTCCTTGTCGAACTCCGCGCGGACCGCCTCGAGCCGCGCAATGGCCGCGTCGAGCTCGACCGGAGTGGTCGCGGCGCCTACCGAAAGGATGAGGGCGGCAAGGTTTTTCGGTTCTTTCTGGAGAACTCGGTCCGCCTCCCGCCGAGCGTCTTCCGGCTTGCCGCCGAGGAGGTATACGGTCGCGAGCTTGAGCGGGATCTCCGTGTTGTCCGGCTCGAGCTCTTGCGCCTTGAGGAGAAAGCGAAACGACTGCGCGACCTCGCCAAGATGGTAGTGAGAAAGGCCGAGCTGGCGAATGGCCTGGGCATTGTTGCCATCGACCCGGAGAGCGTTCCGATACTCGATCATGGCCTCGCGGAACTGCTGCTTCTGGAAATAGCGGTCGCCACGCTCGAGATATCGCGCCTTCTTGGCCTCCGGCGATCGAGAGCATCCTGCGCTCAGGGCGAGGATAAGCGTGACCGGAAGGAGGATCTTTTGGAGGTTCATGCGCCTATTCTGGCAGGTAATCGCGAAGAATGGGATAGAGCGCCTGCACGTACGCGACCATGCGGTCCGTGGTCTGGTCTACGCCGCCTTGAACCGGCCCGGACAACCGCACGAGCGCTCCGTCCGTGCGATTTCTCAAGATCGCGTTTCGCACCAGCTCGATCTTCGCTCCGAGCTCTCCAGGAACTGCTTTACCCTGGCTTTGAAACCAATAGAGAGCGATCTGCATCTGGTTGTCCTTTTGGATGAGATAGCGATTAACCAAAATTCCGGAAGGCATTCCGTCGATAGGAATACTCAACCGCGAGGCATCGACCGGCTCCCATCCGCCTCCAGGAAGACAGTTCTTGGGCGAGTGGATATCGCCGCCCTTGCGCTGCGACTGCCAGTATCCGACATACAACAAAATAGGGTGCCCCTTCGAATCGACATAGCGGCGCATCAGATAGTCCGTCATCTTGAGCATGTCAAGGGTGGCCGGCTCGAGAATCGTCTCCTCCTCGCCCTTCCAACCCCCCACCGTAGCCGGAAAGCTGCTGAAGGGCCGGCGGATCTGGACTGCCTCGCCCTGCGACCGAAACTGAATGACAAGAAGCACGGCAAGCAGAAGGACAGCCGAGACGGTCAGGCGGACGACCTGCGTCATGGCGCGGCGCGCCATCCCTGACGCGAGAGCCATCGAATGAGGGTGTACGTCCCCAGGAGACACAGGAATGCGACGATGTAGATCACCAAGCCCGCGAACTCGTGAAAGAATCCGGTCGCGTATTGAACCCCGAACTGCTGACCGATGAGGCCAGTCAGCACGACCCGAGCGGCATTGGCGACGATGGTGATGGGCACGGTTGCGGCGACGAAAATGACCATCGACCAGCTCCCGGGAAGGAGCAGGTAGGCCCAGGCGACGGCTCCCGCAAACAGCGAGATGAGTGAACGGATTCCGCTGCAGGCTTCCGTCACACCGAGGCTCATCTGGGCCAGGTGGATGACGTTGCCGTCGAGAAGAACTGGAATCCCGATCATCTCGAGAATCCAGGCGGCTTGCTCTGCGGCGAGCCGTTGCAGGGGAAATGTCAACGCATAGAAGACAACTCCCGGCAGCGGCACCATCAGCATCAGGAAGGCGAGGGGAAACAGAATGACGCGGAGGATCTTGAAACCGAGATGGAACAGGATGAGCCCGGCGATGATCACCAGGAGCGAGCTACGCATCAGAAAGTTCTCCGCCCCGAAATCTCCGAGCAGCAGGGCCGCGATTCCACCAAGCATCACCGGGATGCCCAGAAGGCTCCCGGAGGGCGGCAGCGCGCGAAGAGCTGCTCGCTGCTGCCACACGATGTAGAGGCTGAAGAGCGGAACCAGGAATCCATGCGAATAGTTAGGGTCGTCCCACCACTGGGCTACCATGGCGACCACGATCTTCCAGTACACGGCACCTAGAAGGATGATGGAGATTCCGGCCAGGCAAACCAGCAGGAGGGGAGGCTGGCTGACTGCGGGGGCCGCGGTGCTCGCCCGGCTATCTGACATAACGTTGCTATGGTCCCTAACTACCGTACGTGGAAGAGACTTCTTCCCGCAAGGCCGAAATGTCCTGCACCTGACCGTAACGCTGGCTATTGGACTCGCGGCATGCCCTCCCGCCGCCAGCGAGAGTCAGTATACGCAGTCTCTGACTCCGGAGGAATCAGCCCGGCTCGCGGAACTGGAAGCCGCCACCGAGCGCGTCCGGGTCGCCTACGGCGCGGGCTGTGTCGCGACGCCCTGTGCGCCGACTTTTGCGATCGCCGACACCCTCGAGGCTCCCGCGATGTGGGATGGACCCTCCTTCCGCATCTGGCTGCCGCGGAGGGCTCTCGCGGCGGGCGCTGAACTGCGTCCCGCCGTTGCCCACGAGCTGAGCCACTGGCTCCTGGGTCACACCGGTCAGGATTGCGCCCCGAGAATGTTCGACTGTGAGACCGCCGCGAACGCGGAGGCGGTGCGTGTGCTCGCGGTGGGCTGGGGCATGACCACGGAGGAGGCGGTCTCCCTCGTCTACGCCTCCCTCCTGGGCGGCCTCCGCCGGGGTAATCCGACCCGCGGCCACGATGCACCCTGTGCGGAAGTTCAACTGTTCGCCAAGCGGTTCGCCCGCCCGCCTCCGCCCTGTGGAGCGTCGGACGCGCCACGAGGCCCGGTCAACTAGAACCGCCCGTCAATGTGCATGCGTTTTCACAGCTTCGTCGTGAATCGCTTTGGGAGGCCTCGCGCCCCCATGCTATACATAAATCATGCGTTTGCTGATCACCGGCATCACCGGCTTCGTCGGAAGTCACATGGCCGAGCATGCCCTCGCACGCGGCGCCACGGTACTTGGTTCCGCAAGGTGGCGGAGCCGCACGGAGAACATCGACCACCTCCGGTCGAGGGTTCAGCTGGTCGATTGCGATCTGCGCGATCTGGCATCCGTCCGCAAGCTTCTGCGGGAGGCCGAGCCTACTCACGTGATCCATCTGGCTGCGCAGAGCTTTGTAGGTAGCTCCTGGCACATGCCTGTCGAAACTCTCTCCACGAACATTCTTTCCCAAGCGAATCTGCTCGAAGGTGTTCGGGAGATGAAGGTCGTGCCGCGGGTACTTGCAGTCGGCAGCAGCGAAGAGTACGGCCTCGTATACGAGGACGAGCTACCGATCGCGGAGTCGAATCCCTTACGGCCTCTGTCTCCGTATGCGGTCAGCAAAGTGGCACAAGACATGATGGGGTTCCAGTATTTCAAGAGCTATGGTTTGCCGATCATTCGGACACGCGCCTTCAATCATGAAGGCCCGCGTCGAGGCGAAGTCTTCGTGACTTCGAACTTCGCCAAGCAGGTTGCCGAGATCGAGGCGGGCTTGCGTGATCCGATCATCTCTGTCGGCGATCTCACTCCCAGGCGTGACTTCTCCGACGTGCGCGATGTCGTGCGTGGGTACTGGCTCCTGCTGGAGAGAGGGGAACCGGGTGAGGTCTACAACCTCTGTTCGGGCCGCTCTTGGACGATCCGCGACGTCCTCGATTTCTACTTGGCCCACTCCCCCAGCAAGGGGATTGCCGTCGAGATCGACCCTGCCAGGCTCAGGCCATCCGACGTCATGGTGCTGGAGGGTGACTCATCGAAGATTCGCAAAGCCGTAGGGTGGGAGGTAGAGATTCCATTCCAACAGACACTGGAGGACCTCCTCGCGTACTGGCGTCAGCGGGTGTCGAGGCGTTAGCGCAATCGGTGGATCCTGAATGACCGCGTCTCGGCAACGCTTCTCGCCCCACCCCATCGGCAGGTGTCGCGGCGTGTGCGACCGGCTGCAGACTGAACGCTTTGGGGGTCTCCCTCGCACGACCGTCTCGCGTCATCAATGCCGAGAGTGAGAAGCCGCCCCGGCATTTCCGCGATCACCCTCCTGTCCTATGACTACCGTTTCCTCACCTCCTCGATCTCGAGGTATCTGCCGTATGTCGATGAGGTGCTCGTCGGGGTCGACCGGGAAGGCCTAACATGGTCTGGTGAGCAATTCAGTATTCCCGACGCATTCTTCGAAACGCTACGGAGTCTCGACAGTGGGTCCAAAATTCGGCTCGTATCTCGCTCCTTCTACTCCCCTTCGCGATCTCCCATGGAGAACGACGTGGCGGAGCGGAATGCGCTTTCCTTAGAAGCGGCAGAGGGCAACTGGATCGTGTCAATTGACGCCGACGAGTATCTCTTGAACCCCGCACAGTTCTTCCGCTTCCTTTGGCGGTTTCGCGACAGTGAGAAAGTATGCGTGGAAGGAAGTTGGCTGACCGTGTTCAAGGACCTGGAGCACTCGCTCCTGGTCGTTGGCGCGGCCGCGGACGGTTCCCTCGAACGCTTTCCGCTCGCCACACGCGAAAGAGGGGCATTTGTGGCCGCTCGGCGGACAGAAGCGCCCCCGATCCTGAGTCCAGCGTTGGCACTCCACTACTCCTGGGGCCGGGAGAAGGGGGAGTTGCTGCAAAAGTTGCTGAACTGGAGCCACAGCCGAGATTTTGACGTGAGGAAGTACTTCGAATTCTGGTTGGGCGTGAATGAGGAGAACCACGCGGCCATACGGGACTTTCACCCCGTACGACCAGACACCTGGTCGAAACTGGTTAGCGTGAGGAAGGCTGACGTCGAGAATTGGCGACGGTGGGACCTCGGCCAGAAAGCGAGGCTGAGTGTGTTTCGTGAGGCTGGAGGCCTCTGGCGCACCGGAATCCGGCGCTGGCGTAGCGGACGCACTCTCGACACTCCCTGACCGGGTGGACGGTAGCGGCATGACTGGAAGCGAAACCGCGTGAAGTCCAGCGAACCAGAGAGGCCGCGCGAGTGGACGTGACAGCGTTCTTGCGCTCGGTTGGACCCCTCGTTAAAGACCGCCCCCTTCATGGTCTGGCTGGCAGACTGCTGCGGAGACTCCGGCTGGCTAGTCAAGACGATCCATGCCGAGATATCGTCGGCATGGCGTCACCCAAGAAACTCCACCTGCTACGAAAGGCGGTGTCGTTTCTTTCACTCACCCCGTCCGAGTGCTACCTGGAAGTTGGGACCTACCAAGGGAAGAGCCTTGTCGCAGCCCTCGTGGATAATCCGGACCGATATGCGATCGCCTGTGACAACTTTTCCTTATTCGATGAAGCTTTGGCGCCGAAGAACAAGGCCACGCTAGAGCGAAATCTTCAACGATACGGACTCTCCAGCCGCGTGCGGTTCTTCGATTGCGATTTCCGCGATCTTCTGCCTCGCTGGCGGACCGAGGGGCTACCGCCCGTCGGGGTGTACTTTTATGACGGCGCCCATGATGAAGGCAGCCAGTATCTCGCGATTCGCTTGGCCGAGGATGTGCTCGCCGACGAGGCCGTGGTAATCATAGACGACTGGCGCTACGCTCCGGATTCGCAGTCTTTCGCAGAGGCGGGTACACGACGAGCGCTCGCCGACTCCGCACATCAGTGGAAGGTGGAGCATATCTTGCCCGCTCGCTATAACGGCGACCTGGATCAGTGGTGGAATGGTGTCGCGGTGTTGAGCTTTCAGCGGCGAACGACACGGACACTCACGGCGTCCCCTCGAATACATTGATCCAGGGAAGGAGAGGCCGAACCACCCCCGGATCATCTCCCTGCCAGTCACCTCGGGCCGAATCGCCATCATGCGTATCGTTGATGTGAAACGCCACCGAGTCTCCGTCGTAGAAGTGGATCCGGAAGGGCGGGTTCGAGTACGCGCCGCCTCCGACGAGAAGCACTCCCTCGGCCAGCAAGTTACCCGGAATCTCGACCGTGCTCACGAAGCGTCCGACCGGGCGCTCACGCCCCCGCCATTCGGGGTCCAGATCGCGGGTGACGAACGCGCAAATACCGGCTTCGTTTCGGAAAAGCAGATACGGCCAGAGGACCCAGCCGGACTGTAGAACGTCATAAGTCATCTCGATCGTGGTGGGCTTGCGAATGTCCACCGTGTCGTGCGCTCGACCGAGCTCGTCAACCACCCGAAGTCTCCGTAGCCGAGCAATCTCGTCCCCGGGAGCCGTCGCCAGATCCGGCCAGCTGCGCTCGGAGCTGGTTCGAAGATGTGACAAGAGATAGGCGCCTACGACCTCCGGAGAGGGACCATCCTTCTGGACGACCCCACCCGAGATCAGAATGGCGCGCTCGCAGAGACGCGCTATCACCGCCATGTTGTGGGAGACGAACAGTATTGTTCGTCCGTGCTGCCGGACGTCTTCCATCTTGTTGATACATTTTCGCTGAAACGCCGAGTCCCCGACCGCCAGAACTTCGTCGACGATCAGAATCTCGGACTCGAGGTGGGCAGCGACCGCGAAAGCCAGACGCACGTACATGCCACTGGAGTAGCGCTTGACCGGCGTGTCGACGAACTTCTCGACCTCGGCGAAAGCAATGATCTCGTCAAGGTTTCGGCGGATCTCGGTCTTCTTCATGCCGAGCAGCGCGCCGCTCAGGTAGATGTTCTCTCGGCCCGTCAGCTCGGGATGAAAGCCGACGCCGACCTCGAGCAGCGAGGCGATTCGCCCACAGAGCTCTGCGCGCCCTTCGGTGGGCTCGGTAATTCGAGACAAGATCTTGAGTAGGGTACTCTTGCCGGCGCCGTTCGGACCAATGATTCCCAATATCTGACCGCGAGGTACATCGAACGACACCCCGCGGAGTGCCCAAATGTGGTCGTCGGTTGGCGCAGCCGCTCCGGGGAGGTTTTGCGCCGACCAAGTCTGCGCGCCACGGCGGCTTAGCTTGCGTAACCCAGGAAGGAAAATGGCAGCCAGGATCTCCCGCAGCTGAGCCTCGCCTGGGCGAGGGCGGGTGCCTATCGAATAGTACTTTGCGAGATCCTTGACTCGAACTGAGAACTCTGGCATCGGCCGGGGTCAGATCACGTCGGCGAACGACCGCTCGACCCGACGAAAGAAGAAGGCTCCGCTCACCAGGGTGATGAACGTGGCCAGTGCCGATGCTGCCAACGTGGCTAGTGGGGGGCTAGTACCACCGAGGAGCGCCCAGCGAAACCCGTCGACAACCCCGACCATCGGATTGAGGGCATAGACCGTCCGCCACGGCTCAGACAAGAGGCTGGACGGATACGCAATCGGCGTGGCGAAGAGCCAAAGCTGCGTAAGGAATGGAACGACGTATTGAATATCGCGGTACTGGACGTTGAGCGCAGAAAGCCAGAGCCCGACGCCAAGCGCGGTCGCCATTGCCAGGAGAACGAGGGCGAGCACCCAGAGCAAGCCGGAGAGGCTCGGAAGGGACTGGTACCACCAGATCATCCCCAGCAGCACGACAAAAGAGAAACCGAGATCCGGCAAGCCACCGAGGACGCGGGCAAGAGGGAGGAGGAGTCTGGGAATGTAGACTTTTGTGATGAGATGCTGATTGGCTACGAGGCTCTCAGAGGATTGCGCAAGGCCTCTGGCAAAGAAGGTCCACGGGACCAAGGCCGCGAAGGCGAAGAGCGGGTAGGGGAGCCCATCGGAGGGCATCTTCGCGAGGCGACCGAAAAATACTGTGAACACCACCATGGTCACAAGAGGCTGGATGATGGCCCAAGCCGCCCCGATCAGAGTCTGCCGGTAGCGAACCTTAACGTCGCGCCAAATCAAGAAGTAGAGCACCTCACGATACTCTGCTAGCTCACTCAGCTTGAGCGGTACCCAACCTCGCGCTGGTTCGATCACCGTGATATGCGTGGGTGTCGCGTCGTCTTGACGCCCAGGTTGTTCTTGCGACAAAGCTGGCCCGCTTATCGCCGTTCCTTGGCCGACTTCTTTGGGCACGTTCGGGTCCTTTGGTGGGAACTGCACCACTAGTATAGGGTCAGTCGGTCGTCTACCAATGTCGGTTCCCTTACACCGCGCGCCGCGACCTCTCGCGCCCTTGACCCTCTCCCGCGTGAGCGCTCGAGTATCTCTGAGAAGCAGGTGCACGCCAAGTGGAGGCCGGCGCCCGGTCCCTCACATTCTAGGTGAGACTTGCCTCGTTACGGGACCAGCGTCACTATGTAGCGAACGAATTACCGACGCGAGTCTCGTTCCTTGACCTCGAGGTAATTCCGGTAACGAGCCGACGACGGAAAGAGGCGGCCATAGACTGCATAGGCAAAATCCTTTAGACGAAGCCGGACCCTCTTCGGCAACGGCACCACATGGTACGCGCTTCGAACCTTGGTCCAAAAGGCCGACAATTCCGGAGTAGCCGTCGGAGGCGCGCCTCTCACACCCCCGGCCTTCCGGATGATGCCGAGACCGGGCCATACCGGAAGTGACATTGCCTGATAGCTGCGGTTTCGGCGTACTACATTCCTTAGGTACTTCCCTACGCCGAACGCGTAGGGCGGGGACAGATCCTCGACCTCCGTGTCGTGGCAAAGGATGACGCCATCGTGCCTGACGAAGCCGCTGTAGGTCTCGAAATCGCTCTTGAATCCCTCGTACGAATGATCCGCGTCTATCAAAAGGAGATCCACAGGCGCCATATTGCTCTTCTTGTAAAGCTCCGCGAACTCTGCCGTCTGCATCACTCTCACTTCCAAGATGTTTTCGACGTGAAAGCGACTCAGCAGGCGTTTCACGCGCTCAAGATCCTTCCAGAATCCCACTCCTCCCATGCCGAGTCGGTGGCCATCCAATACGTCAGAGTACCCGGCATCGACCAAGATCAACTTCCCATCATTCGCGTTGTCTCGCATGGCCAGAGCAATAGAAATCGCCGAGAAACCCTTCTGAGAACCCAAGACCAGCGCGAGTTTCGGTCGCAGAATTCGACCCATAGCGTAGTAGAGGAAGCCGAAACCAAGATTCAAGTCGGCGATCGACTCTGCTTGGGCGGTCGGATTCAATTCCGAAAAGAAGCTTCTCAGGGTGTCATCAGACAGAGACGAGAAGTTTCGTAGTGTCCCCTCTCTCTGATAGACCGACAAGATCCGTTTGCAGGCGCTCGACGCGGCGGGATTAATGCTGTGGGCGGTGGGATGAAACGTATAAGCCGTCTCATGCTGAAGCCTATAGGCCTTCAGGCTATCGACAAAGGATTTCAGGGTGGTATAGGCACCCGAAAACTCAATGGCGGTCTCTAAGACGAGAATTCGCGGCAGTGTCTTCAGGATCGCCCGGATGGAGGTTGTTGACTCGCTTCGCGATTCGAGACCCCAAGGATCCGTTCCGGGCGCAATACCTAAATGCAGGAGAATATCGACGCGCTCTGGAATCTGGACTCGGTCATCATCGGCAACCTCGTACCTTCCGTGCGGGTAGGAATCCCTGCAGTACTCGATCGCTTCGGTGCTCTTGTCGAATCCGATGACTTGGCAACCCTTGGCAGCCAAGAAACTGGAAAGGGGTGAAAACCCGCAGAGCATGTCAAAAACCGTCTCCTTACCTGCCACGTAGGGACCGACAAGGCTCTCGAGGATAGCTGGACGGTCGCTGTTCTCAGGCTTTAGATAGTCCCAAGGATACGTTCCTTCGAACGGGCTCTCGGGATTCTTCATGGTCACCCTTCAACTCTTCGCTGTGCCGTGATTCGGTACAACCCACAACAGCAGACTTGCCGCCGAATCCGGTGGCTCCCGAC
>Ga0134127_10000986_pt1 | contig 22356 bp, 23 predicted proteins | sample KB31753_FD_96459 | JGI IMG/M metagenome (GOLD analysis project Ga0134127, IMG submission 96459) | Terrestrial soil microbial communities with excess Nitrogen fertilizer from Kellogg Biological Station, Michigan, USA - KB3-175-3 | ecosystem: Environmental > Terrestrial > Soil > Unclassified ... | reverse complement strand
TCGGTGCCGACGGGCCGGGCGCCCGGCGCGAACGGGAAGCGATCGTAGATCTCAGTACCGAGCACCTTCGCCACCTCGCGCGCCTCGGCCAGGCGCTCGGGCGGAATCTCGACGTGGAAATCGCGCGGCAGGATCGCGCCGGTGCGCGAGTCTTCGATGCGGTCGAGGATCTGGCGCAGGATACGGAAGCTCGAGGGCACGATGCCGCTGGCCGCGCCGGAATGCACGCCTTCGGTCAGGATCTCGACCGTGAGCACGCCGCCGACCACGCCGCGGAGCGAGGTGGTGCCCCAGAGCTGATCGTAGTTGCCGCAGCCCGAGTCGAGGCAGACGACCAGGCTCGGAATCCCGAGCTTGGCCTTGAGCGCGTCGACGTAGAACGGAAGATCCGCGCTCCCGCTCTCCTCGCAAGCCTCGATGAGCACCACGCAGCGCGCGTGCTTCGCGCGCTGCTCCTGCAGCGCCTGGATCGCCGTGAGCGCCGCGAACGTCGCGTAGCCGTCGTCGCCGACGCCGCGCCCGTAGAGCTTGTCGCCGCGCCGCACCGGCGTCCACGGCCCGGTGCCCTCGGCCCAGCCGACCATTTCCGGCTGCTTGTCCAGGTGGCCGTAGAGCAGCACCGTGTCGGCGCCGGTTCCGGGCGCCTCCATGAGCAGCAGCGGCGTGCGGTTCTCGAGCCGCACGACCTCGATGCGTAGCCCCTCGATCGGCCGTGTTCCCGCCCAGCCCCGCAAGAGCTCCACCGCGCGGTCGATGTGGCCGTGCTCGCGCCACTGGGCGTCGAACATCGGCGACTTCGCGGGGATCTTGATGTAGTCGGTCAGGGTGGGAATGATGGTCGCGTCCCACGTGGTCTGGACGAAATCGCGGATCTTGCCGGAGTCGACTGCCATCGCTGGTCCCTCAGGAGGCGATGCGGAGGCCGGAACGCATCTCCCAGATCTCCTGCAGCTCGAGCGGCGCGTCGGCGATCCGGGCGAGCTTGCCGCAGAGGCGACAGTGGATGAACGCCGGCTCGCGACCGACGTAGGTGCTGTCGCACTTGGGGCACCGGGCCTGGGGCCCCGCGAGGAATCGCTTGGCGGTCCGCTGCAGGGTGTGCTCGGGGGTGAGGCGGATGACGGCCGCCGGGGCCGCCGGGACTTTAGGTTTCACCCGCTTCGTCTTGGCCGGCTTCATGAGCGGAGGCCATTGTACAGCAGGCCGCACAGCCGGTCGGCCGAGAAAGGCTGCGCCGGCGGGACGGGTCGAAAGCGTATCTTGAGCCGATGAAGGTCGGGGTGGTTCTGGACGGACGGCGCTCGGCGACGGAGGTCGCCGAGCTAGCGCGACTGGCCGAGGCGCGCGGCTTTTCGCACGTCTGGCTGTCGGGCGGAGCCAGAACGAAGGACCACTTCGTGCGGCTCGCCGTGGCGGCGGCCGCGACGAAGCGGATCCGGCTGGGCCCGGTCGCGCTGAGCCCTTTCGAGATGCATCCCGTGCACGCCGGGCTCGCCCTCTTGACGCTCGACGAGATCGCCCCCGGCCGCGCCTGCCTGGTACTGGGCGCCGGCGGCGACCTGGCCTCGACGCTCGGCCCGCCGGCGCGCGGCCGGGTCGAAGCGGTCGAGGAATGTGTCGACATCGTTCGCGCACTCGCAGCGGGCGGCGAGGTCAACTACTCGGGGAAGCGCTTTCGGGTCGCTGGGCTCTTCTCGCCGTGGCGCTCCGTTCCCATGGACCGGCTCTATCTCGGCGCGAACCGCCCGCGCATGCTGCGGCTGGCTGCGCGCAAGGCGGACGGCGTGATGGTGACCGACATGCCGCTCGCCTATCTGGGCTCGCTGATCGGCCGCGTCCGCGCCGAGCTGGCGGCCGCCGGCCGCGACGCGTCGTCGTTCGCGATCAGCAACTGGTTCGTCTGGAACGTCCAGGAGACGCGCGAGGAGGCGATGCGTCTGGCCCGCCGCGGGCTCGGCTTTCGCCTCTATTACATTCGCGACGTGGCGGCCTCGATCGGCCTCGCCGAGGCCGACGCCCGCGAGCTGGAGCGACGGCAGCCGGAGATGCTCCGGGCCCTCTTCCGGGGCACGGAGTCCTGGCAGCCGCCGCCCGATGTCGCCGAGCGCCTGATCGAGCACCTGACGCTGACGAGCGACCGCCGCGGCCTCCCGGGTTGCTTGGAGCGGCTCGCCGAGTTCGAGCGGCTGGGATGTAGCGAGATCGCGCTGGCCCCCCACGGCGACCCGGCGGCGGCCATCGAGCTGATCGGCGCCGCCGTGATCCCCCTCGTCGACCGCGGGGACCACGCCGGTGTTCCGTGACTGGCAGGCACGCCATGTCGTATTCTGTCCTCGCCACGGGGAGGGCGCATGATCAAGCTGGACCACCTCACGATCGCGGTGAGCGATTGTCAAAAGTCGCGTGAGTGGTACATGAGCACGCTCGGGCTGAAGCTCGAGTTCGAGATCCCCGAGCGGACGACGGTTGCCGTGCAGGACGAGTTCGATTTCACGCTGTTCCTCGCCGAGACGCCCGGAGGGCCCGGGCGGCCGAGCTGCGTGCTGACCTTCCAGGTCGGGGACGTCGAGGCCCAGTACAAGCAGCTGAGCACGGCGGGTGTAAAGTTCGTTCATCCACCCCAGAAGACGTTCTGGGGCTATGGCGCGGAGCTCAAGGATCCCGACGGCTATCGCATCTGGCTGTGGGACGAGAAGACGATGCGTGAGAAGGGCGAGGTCTGAGGAGGCAGGTATGTGGGGGTCGAGAACCAAGCTGGTGATGCCGTCGCGCGAGAACGCGCTGCCCGGCCGGACCGAGCGCATGCCGGTGCCGGCCCAGCACTTCGTGAACCGTCATCCGCTCGCGCCGCCGTTTCCAGCGGGGCTCGAGACGGCGATGTTCGGTCTCGGCTGCTTCTGGGGCGCCGAGCGCAAGTTCTGGGAGGCGCCCGGAGTCTTCACGACCGCGGTCGGCTACGCGGCCGGGTTGACGCCGAATCCGACCTACGAGGAAGTGTGCACGGGCCTGACGGGCCACAACGAGGTCGTGCTGGTCGTCTTCGATCCCAAGCGCATCGGCTACGACGGGATCTTGAAGGTCTTCTGGGAGAGCCACGACCCGACGCAGGGCATGCGACAGGGGAACGACGTCGGCACGCAGTATCGCTCGGGCATCTACGTCTACTCGCCCGAGCAGCGCCGGCTCGCCGAGGCCTCGCGCGACGCGTTTCAGCGCGTGCTGACGAAGGCGGGCTTCGGCAAGATCACCACGGAGATCCTCGACGCGCCCGAGTTCTACTACGCCGAGGACTATCACCAGCAGTACCTCGCGAAGAACCCCGCCGGCTACTGCGGCCTCGGCGGCACGGGCCTCTCCTGCCCGACCGGCCTCGTAGAATCAGCGAGCAGCGGCCGCTAGCGTTTCCCCGACCGCATTGCCTGCCAGATCCGTTCTGGCCGCAGCGGCATGTCGAGGTGCCGGACGTCGAACGAGCGGAGCGCGTCGACCACTGCGTTGACGATCGCGGGCGTGGCGCCGATCGTCGCCGCCTCGCCGATGCCCTTGGCCCCGAACGGATTGCGCGGCGTCGGCGTCACGGTCTGATCCGTCACGAATGACGGCAGATCGTCGGCGTGCGGGAGCGCGTAGTGCATGAGCGTGCCGGTCACGAGCTGACCGTCCGAGCTGTAGACCAGCTCCTCGAGGAGAGCCTGCGCGATACCCTGCGCGAGGCCCCCGTGCACCTGGCCGGCCACCAGCGTCGGGCTCACGCGCACGCCGCAGTCGTCGACCGAGACGAAATCGCGCACCGCGACCCGCCCGCTCTCCCGATCGATCTCCACCACTGCGATGTGAGCGCCGAAGGGATAGACGAGATTCGGCGGGCGGAAGAATTCCGTCGCCTCGAGCCCGGATTCGATGCCGTCGGGGAGCCCTTCGCCGTAGGCGCGCGCCGCGATCGCGTCGAGCGTGAGCGCCTTGTCGGGCACGCCCTTCACCTGATAGCGCCCGTCGGTGAACACGACGTCCTCGAACGCCGCCTCCAGCATGTGCGCGGCCAGCCGCCGAGCCTGCGTCTGCACCTTGATCGCCGCGCCCATGATGGCCGAGCCGCCGACCACGAGGCTGCGGCTGCCGCCGGTGCCGTTGCCCATCGGCGTGTTCAGCGTGTCGCCGTGCCGGACCACGATCTTGTCGAACGGCACGCCCAGGTGGTCGGCCAGAATCTGGGAGAACGCCGTCTCGTGGCCCTGGCCGTGGGCCGAGGTGCCGGTGTAGGCCGTCACGGTGCCGCCGGGCTCGACGCGCACCACCGCGCTCTCGAAGGGGCCGAAGCCGCACATCTCGACGTAGCAGGACATGCCGATGCCGAGGAGCTTCGAATCCTTCCGCTGCAGCCGCTCCTTCTGCTCGGCGCGGAGCTTCGTGTAGCCCGACCGATCGAGAGCCTTGGCGAGCGCCCGCTCGTACTCACCGCTGTCGTAGTTCTGACCGGTCGGCGCCGCGTACGGAAACGCGCTCGGCGGGATGAAGTTGGTGCGCCGGACCTCCTCGGGCGTCCGGCCCAGCTCCAGCGCGATCACGTCCATCAGGCGCTCGAGGTAGTAGGCGGCCTCCGGACGGCCGGCGCCGCGATACGCGGCGACGCTCGTCGAGTTGGTGAAGACGCACGTGGACTGGAGATCGACGTTGGGGATCTTGTAGACGCCGATGCCCATCATCAAGGTCAGGTCGGGGATGAACGTGAAGACCGGGTAGGCGCCGATGTCCGCGGTGACGCGCATGCGGAGCGCCGTGATGGTGCCGTCGTCCTCGACGGCGGCCTCGAGGTCGGCCACCTGGGCGCGCCCGTGCGTCGTCGCCATCATGTGCTCGACGCGCGTCTCGGTCCACCTGAGCGGCATCCGGTAGAGCCGCGCGAGCGCGGCGACGACCGCATCTTCGGGATAGCAGCCGAACTTCACGCCGAAGCCCCCGCCCACCTCGGGGGCGATCACGCGAATCAGGTTCTGCGGCATGCTGAGGGCCGTGGCCAGATCGTTGCGGAGCCCGTGCGGCGCCTGGTTGGTGGCCCACACCACGAGCCCGCCGCTGGTCGGATCGGGCGCCGCCAGGGTGGCCCGGCCCTCGAGCGGCACTCCGCAGAGTCGCTGGCTCACCATGCGCTGCTTCACCACGCGCTTGGCCTTGGCGAAGATGCCGTCGGGGTCGCCGGCCTTGATGGTGTTCTGATGCTCGATGTTGCCCGGCGCGTCCTCGTGCAGGCGCGGCGCGCCTTCGGCCATCGCCGCGAACGGATCGCTGACCGCCGGCAGCGGCTCCCAGTCGACGACGACGTCGTCGGCGGCGTCGACGGCGACGCCCTCGGCCCGCGCGATGACCGCGGCGATGGCCTCGCCGACGTGGCGCACGCGATCGATCGACAGCGGATAGTGCTTGCGACCCGCGCTGGCGGCCGCGTCCCCGCCGCCGCCCTCGCCGGCGCCGGCCAGCGGCAGGGGCGCGCAGAGCTTGCGGATGTCGTGGCCGGTGACGACCTTGAAGACGCCCGGCCGCCGGAGCGCCGCCGACGCGTCGATCTTCTTGATGCGCGCGTGAGCGTGCGGGCTGCGCACGAACGCGACGTAGTGCATGCCGGGCAGGGCGAGATCGCCCACGTAGCTCGACGTTCCGGTGATGAGACGAGGATCTTCTTTGCGCCGGACTTCCGCTCCCATCAGTCTTGGGGTCGCCATGGTCAGTTAGAATACCTCATGCGTCGCCGCCGTTCAGGCCTGCTCGCGCTGTCGCTCGTCGCCCTCGGCCTGGCCGCGTGCACCGTCCTCTCGAACGTCCTCAACGGCGACGAGATACCGAACGGTCGTGACGCGCCGATCGATCACATCATCGTGCTCTTCCTCGAGAACCGCTCGTTCGATCATCTCTTCGGAACCTATCCGGGCGCCGATGGGCTCGACGAATATCGAGGGCGGCAGGCGGATCGCGACGGCATCACGTACACCAAGCTGCCGGCGCCGCTCGGCCGTGACGGCAAGCCCGATCCGCGGCTTCCCGACGACCTGGCGAACGCGCCGTTCCTCCTGCTGCGCTACCTCGGACCGTTCGACGAGACCAACAATCCCGTCCACCGCTTCTATCACATGCAGCGGCAGTACGGAGCCGGCGAGGACGACATCGCGATGGGCAAGTGGGTCGCGGAGGGGACCAGCGGCGGTATCACCATGGGCTTCTACAATCGCGCGGCGAGCCCGATGCAGTGGCGCCTCGCCGATCAGTTCGTGCTGCTCGACGGCTGGTTTCAGGGCATTCACGGCGGCTCGTTCGCGAATCATTTCTATCTGATCTCGGGGGCGGTAGCGCGCTATCTCGACGCGCCCGACGCCGAGCGCGCCGCCGGCGTCGGCAAGGACGGGCGGGTCGAGAAGGACGGCGAGGTGACGCCCGACGGCTGGGTCGTCAACAACCTCGATCCACCGTACCCGCCGCAGCGCACGACGCACATCTTGAAGACGCCGCAGACGGTGCCGACGATCGCCGATCGGCTCGACGAGGCCGGCATCACGTGGGCGTGGTACGCGACCGGCTGGGGCGGCGGCGCGGACGCCGTGAAGCAGGGCCTCATGCCTCACCACAATCCGTTTCAGTACGTGAAGCGCATCATGGAGACGCCGGAAGGGCGCTCTCACATCCGCGACGCGTCCGAGTTCGTGCGGGCGCTCCGCGACGGCGGCCTGCCATCCGTCGCGTTCGTGAAGCCGCACTGGAAGGACAATGCCCACGCCGTCTCGTCGACGGTCGGCGCGGGCGATCGCTGGATCGGCGAGATGGTGCAGGAGGTGATGGCGAGCCGCTACTGGCCGCGCGCGGTCGTCGTGATCACCTACGACGAGGGCGGCGGCTGGTTCGATCACGTGCGCCCGCCCGTGGTCGATCGCTTCGGGCTCGGCACGCGCGTGCCGGCGCTGATCGTGTCGCCCTTCGCGAAGCGACGGTTCATCGGGCATGGCGAGTACGACCACGCCTCGGTGCTGAAACTGATCGAGTGGCGCTTCGACCTCGAGCCCCTGACCGCGCGCGACCGGCGCGCGGCGGCGCCGCTCGAGGCGTTCGACTTCACCCAGAAGCCGCGCGCGCCGGTGACGCTGCCGTGAACTGTCCTAATCTCTAGCGCACCTCGGCCGGCGGGGCCCCAGGCCCGCGACGGCCTGCCGCGCGCACATCCGGTCAGGAGGAGCTGAACGTGGCCGACCTGCTCGAGACGATCGAGATCGAAACGGCAACGACGCCGGCGGCCAGCATCGTGTGGATGCACGGGCTCGGCGCCGACGGCAACGACTTCGTGGATATCGTGCCCGAGATCCGCCTGCCGGGGGACCGCGGCGTGCGCTTCGTCTTTCCCCACGCGCCGATGCGTCCGGTGACGATCAACGGCGGCTACGTCATGCGCGCGTGGTACGACATCCGGGACGACGGCGGCACGCGCCGCGAGGACCCCGCCGGCGTGCGCGCCTCGCAGGCGGCGATCGAGGCGCTGGTGGCCCGCGAGCGGGGACGTGGCATTCCGGCCTCGGCCATCGTGCTGGCCGGCTTCTCGCAGGGCGGGGCAATGGCCCTTCACACCGGCCTGCGTCATCCCGAGCGGCTGGCCGGCATCATGGCGCTCTCGTGCTCCCTGCCGCTCGCGGACACGCTGGCCGCCGAGGCCGCCCCGGCGAACCGCGACGTGCCGATCTTCATGGCGCACGGCACGCACGATCAGATGATTCCCAAGGCCCGTGCCCAGCGCGCCCACGAGACGCTGACTGGCCTCAGCTACAAGGTCGAGTGGCACGAATATCCCATGCCGCACTCCGTCTGCATGGAGGAAGTCGCCGACATCGCCGCCTGGCTCGGCCGGGTCCTCCCGCGTCCCTAGGTCCCGGTGACGCGGCCGAGCTAGGCGTCCGCGACCTTGCGGAGATCCTCGACGAGCATGGCGTAGAGCCGCGCCTGCTCGGCCTCGTCCTGGCCGCGGAGCACGGCCGATGGATGGTACGTGGCGATCGTCTTCGGCGCCCAGCGCGTCGGGGCGAAGCGCCCGCGATCCTTGGTGATCCGGAAGCTGTCGCCGAAGATGACGCGCGCGGCGGTGGCGCCGAGGCAGATGAGGATCTCCGGATGGATCGCCGCCACTTCCGCCTCGAGCCACGGCCGGCACGCGGCGATCTCGTTCGCGCGCGGCGTCTGGTGAATTCGCCGCTTGCCGCGCATCTCGAACTTGAAGTGCTTCACCGCGTTGGTGACGTAGACGCTCTGGCGATCGATCCCGACTTCCGCCAGCGCGCGGTCGAGCACCTCGCCGGCCGGGCCCACGAATGGCGCGCCCTGGCGGTCTTCCTGGTCGCCCGGTTGCTCGCCGACCATGACGATGCGCGCGCCCGAGGCGCCCCGACCGAAGACCGTCTGGGTGGCGTGACGATGAAGCTCGCAGCCGGTGCAGCGCGCCGCGGCCGCGGCCAGCTCGGCGACTCCGGCGCCCGCCGGAACGAAGGGCGCCGCGCTGTCGGCGTCGGGCGCGGTGGCGGCCGGCGAAGCCGCCAGCGCCTTGAGGCGGCGGACCGCTGGATCGCGAGGGTTGGCCAGGAGATCGCGGCTCTCATGAACGAGCCGCCAGAGTGTCTCGTAGAGAAGCTGCCAGCGCTCCGGGTCGGTCGCGGCCGCCGCGCGGCGGGCCAGGTCCAGGAACTGGCGCGGCACCGTCCCGACCTTGGGCGGTGGGGCGTCCTCGTCCGCGATGAGCGAGGGCTGGGCACCCTTCCCGATTTCCCGCCAGCGCACGTCGGCGGGCGGCGCGCCGTCACGCAGGAGCAGCCGCGCGGCCGCTTGCCAGCTCTCGAACGTCGGCTCGATCTCCACCGATCTCAAAACATCGCCTGCGCTTCACCGCTTGCGATCGCGACCGAAAAAACCGTCCTTGGGCCGGGCGTGCGCGTGGAAGTGGTCGGGGATGTTGCGCATGTGACCATCGACCCAGAACTCGCCGAGCTGCGCGGTCGCGACCTCGGCGAGACGGGCGTGCATGTGGCTCACGTGCGCGGTGGGCGGCGTGACGCCGTGAAAGCGCCACACCACCATCGGTGTCTCGCAGATCTCGCACTCGGCGATCCAGCAGATATCGTCCTCGAAGAACCAGGGCGTGAGCTTCAGAGCCCGGCAGAGATCGCAATCCTTCACCTTCGTGAACTCGGGACCGGTCGTCGGAGGTGTGCTCACGGCTCCTACCCTACCGCATTCTGGGCCACCTCGCCCCGCAGTGCGCCGCCGGGACGCTCCGCAACTCGCCGGGCCGCGGCGGCCATGGTGCTACGATCGCCTCGGTGAGGCAGCGCGGCTTCGGCTTCATCGAAATCATCATCGTGGTCGCGATCGTGGCTGTCGCCGGCTTTCTGCTCATGCAGTACTTCAGCTCGACCGCGAAGACCGTCGAGAAGATGCAGCAGGACCGCCCCCTCGCGCGCAGCCGGCTGGCGGCCGACCAGGCCACGCTCACCTCGGTCCAGGGTCTGGTCACCGCCTACCGGGCCGAGAAGGGCCAGAACCCGCCGGACAAGGCCACCGTCCTGGGGCTCCTGGTCTCCCCGCCGAAGTTCCAGTGCCCCGGGAACGACTTCGACTACGAGCCCGCCACCGGGGCGCTCAGCCTCACGATCACCGACGACGTGCGCTGCTGATCGGCCGGCGGCTGACCAGCGCGCCGGCGGCCGGCGACAAGGCAGAAACCGCGTGGCGCATGCGTTACACTCATCAGGATGAGCGAAGAGCCCCGCGAGAAGCCCACGAACTTCATCCGGGACATCATCTTGGAGCACAACGCCAGCGGGCGCTTCGGCGGCCGGGTGATCACCCGCTTCCCGCCCGAGCCGAACGGCTACCTGCACATCGGTCACGCTCAGGCGATCAGCATCGACTTCGGCATGGCGGCGGAGTTCGGCGGCCGCTGCCACCTCAGGTTCGACGACACCAACCCCACCAAAGAGAGCCAGGAGTACGTCGACTCGATCGTCGAGACCGTGCGCTGGCTCGGCTTCGACTGGGGCAAGCACCTCTATTACGCCAGTGACTACTTCGAGCAGCTCTACCAGTGGGCGGAGCAGCTCATCGTGGCCGGCAAGGCCTACGTGGACGATCTCAGCCCCGAGCAGATGACCCAGTACCGCGGCACCTTGACCGAGCCGGGGCGGGAAAGTCCGTATCGCGCGCGCTCCGTCGAGGAGAACCTGGACCTCTTTCGCCGGATGCGCGCCGGCGAGTTCGAGGACGGCGCCAAGACCTTGCGGGCGAAGATCGACATGACGTCGGGGAACATCAACCTGCGCGATCCGGTCATGTACCGCATTCGCAAGGCCACGCACCATCGCACCGGCGACGCCTGGTGCATCTATCCGATGTACGACTGGGCCCACGGCCAGTCCGACTCGATCGAGGGCATCACGCACTCGATCTGCACGCTCGAATACGAGGACCATCGGCCGCTCTACGACTGGTATCTCGATCAGCTCGGCGTGCATCACCCGCAGCAGATCGAGTTTGCGCGGCTCAACCTGTCGCACACGATCATGTCGAAGCGAAAGCTCCTGGAGCTGGTCCAGCAGCAGCTGGTCTCCGGCTGGGACGACCCGCGGATGCCCACGCTCGCGGGCCTGCGCCGCCGCGGCTACACACCGGAGTCGCTTCGCGATTTCGCCGAGCGCGTGGGCACCGCCAAGGCGGCCAAGGTGGTCGACATCGCGCTCCTCGAGCACTGCCTGCGCGAGGATCTCAATCGTCGCGCCGAGCGGCGCCTGGCCGTGCTGCGGCCGCTCAAGCTGGTGATCGAGAACTATCCGGAGGGTCAGGTCGAGGAGATGGAGGCGGTCAACAATCCGGAGGATGCGTCGGCCGGCAGCCGCAAGGTCCCGTTCTCGCGCGTGCTCCACATCGAGCAGGACGACTTCCGCGACCCGGCGCCGCCCAAGTACTTCCGGCTCTCGCCCGGCGCCGAGGTGCGGCTGCGCTACGCCTACATCGTCAAGTGTACGGGCGTCGAGCGGGACAGCGCGGGGCAGGTGGTGGAAGTGCGCTGCACCTACGATCCCGACTCGCGGGGCGGCGACTCTCGCGGGCGCCGGGTGCGGGGCACGATCCACTGGGTGTCCTCGTCGCATTCGATTCCCGCCGAGGTACGCCTGTACGATCATCTCTTCAGCGCGCCCCGGCCGGACGACGCCGAGGATTGGAAGACCGTGCTCAACCCGCGGTCGCTGGAGGTCGCGCGCGGTGCGAGGCTCGAGCCGATGCTGGCCGGCGCCGCCCGGGGCTCGCGCTTCCAGTTCGAGCGCCACGGCTACTTCTGCGTCGACTCGCGCGACTCGACGCCGGCTCGTCTGGTGTTCAATCGCGCGGTCGGGCTGCGCGACACGTGGGCGAAGATCGAAAAGGGCTCGAGCTAGGGGAAGGGCGCATGGAAAAGCGGGTCGTCATCACGGGCCTCGGTGTGGTCTCTCCGATCGGCACCGGGGTTACCGAGTTCTGGAAGGCGGCGGTGGCCGGAACCTCCGGGATCAGCGCCGCACCGCCGTTCGACACCCTGCCCATGGAGGCCTATCGCTCGCGAGTGGTCGGTCGCGTGCGTGATTTCGACCCCGCGGCGCATCTGGACGCGACGCAGGCGGAGCGCCTCGACCGGTACGCGCAGTTCGGTCTGGTGGCCGCCCGGCAGGCGATCGACGACGCCGCCCTCAAGATGGACCGGGAAGTCCCCCACAAGGTCGGCGTGATCGTCGGCGCCGGCATGGGCGCTATGACCCTGGCCGAGCGCGAGCTCACGCGGCTCTATCTCGAATTGAAGCCCAACCGCGTGGCGCCCGGGTTCATCCCGGCGATCACGATGAACTCCCTGGGGGGCCTCATCGCCATCGCCCACGGCGCCAAGGGTCCCAACTACACGATCTCCACCGCGTGCTCGTCGAGCGCTCACGCGATCGGGCAGGCCCTGAACTCGATCCGCGCAGCCCAGACCGACGTGGTGATCGTCGTGGGCGCCGACGCGAGCATCACGCCGCTGGTCCTTGCGGGATTCGGCACGCTGCGCGCGCTCTCGCAACGCTACAACGACGAGCCGGAGCGCGCGTCGCGGCCGTTCGATCGCGGGCGCGATGGATTCGTACTGGGCGAGGGCGCCGGAGCCCTGATTCTAGAAGCGCTGCCGCACGCCAAGAAGCGCCGGGCAAAGATCTATGCCGAGGTCGCGGGCTACGCCGCCACGAGCGAGGCGTACAACATGGTGATTCCGCAGGAGGATGGCGTGGAGATGGCCGCCACGATGGCCATGGCCCTCCGCGACGCCCGGACGGCGCCGGCGCAGGTGGACTACGTGAATGCCCACGCGACTTCCACCGTTCGCGGTGACGAGGTCGAGATCCGCGGCATTCGCCGCCTGCTGAAGGCGCGGGCCAACAAAGTCCTGATCAGCGCCACCAAGTCCAGCATCGGTCACACGCTGAGCGCCGCGGGTTGCATCGGCGCCATCGCGACGACGATGGCCATTCAGAACGATCTGGTCCACCCCACGCTCAACTACGAGGATCCCGATCCCGAGTGCCAGCTGCCGGGCATCGCTGCGAAGCCTCAGGAGCGACGCATCAAGGTCGCGCTCGTCAACGCGTTCGGCTTCGGCAGCAACAACTCGTCGCTCGTGCTGAAACGGTACGATTAACGGGAAGGGGCGCATCGCATGACCGCCAACACCGACGTCGCCGAGCGCCTTCGCGCCACCGTGGCGAAGGAGCTGAAGCAGGACGTGTCCAGCATCACCACGGAGCACACGCTACGCGGCGACCTGAAGCTCAACTCCCTCGACGCGATCGAGCTGATGTTCCGGATCGAGGAGGAGTTCGATCTGTCCATACCCGACGACGACATGCAGGGCTTCGTCAAGGTCGGGGACGTGATCGACTACCTGCAGCGCCGCCTGAGCGGCGAATCCGGCGCGCCGGCCCCGAAGGCCGCGGCCGCGCCGGCCGCGCCGGCCCCGCCGGTGTTCAAGACCGCCGCCGCGACGCAGCGAGAGACGACGGCGCCGAAGGCCGCCGCCGCACGACCTCGCGCCACGCCGCCTCCGAAAGCCGCCGTCAAGAAGGCCAAGCCGAAGGCAGCGCGCCGTCGTGCCTGAGGCGCCACCGCACGTCCGTCTCGGCGACCTTCGCCAGGTCATCGGCGGAGAGCTGATCGGATCGGACGCGGTGGTTCTCTCGGGGGTCTCCAGCCTGGAGGAGGCCGGAGCCCAGGATCTGGCCTACGTGACTGCCGACCGGCACATTCCCGCGGCAATCAAGTCCAGGGCGGCGGCCTTCCTGACCCATCGTCCACTCCGGGAGCTCGAGCGCCCGCACGTCGTCGTGCCGAACCCCGCCCACGCCGTGGTGACGTTGATCGGCCGCTTCTTCACCCCGGCGTTCAAGCCGCGCGGAATCTCCGAATCGATTGCCCGGGGCGCTGACGTTCGCATAGGGCCCGATCCCTCGATCTGGCCCTTCGTCACGCTGGGCGACCGGGTGACGCTGGGAGCACGGGTCACCCTGTACCCCGGCGTCTTCGTGGGCGACGACGTCACGATCGGCGACGACACGGTGCTCGCCCCCAACGTGGCCGTCCTGGACCGGTGCCGGATCGGGAGCCGCGTGCACATCCACAGCGGGAGCGTGATCGGCAGCGATGGCTTCGGTTACGTGCAGCACGAGGGGCGTCATTATCGGATACCCCAGCGCGGCATCGTGGTCATCGAGGACGACGTCGAGCTGGGCGCGAACGTGACCGTCGACCGGGCGACGTTCGGCCAGACCGTCGTCAAGCGCGGCACGAAGGTCGACAACCTGGTGCAGATCGCCCACAACGTCACGGTCGGAGAGGACAGCATTCTCGTCGCGCAGTCCGGAATCGCCGGGAGCTCGTCGCTGGGCCACCACGTCGTCATGGGCGGGCAGTCGGGTGTCGGCGATCACCTGAAGATCGCCGATGGGACGGTGATCGCCGCGCGATCCGGGGTCGGCCGCGACACCGAGCCGGGCCAGATCGTCTCCGGGACTCCGGCGATCCCGCATACGGCCGCGCTGCGCGCCTACAGCCTGCTCCCTCGTCTGCCCGAGCTTCGCGCACAGCTTCGCGATCTCGAGCGGCGGCTGAGTCTTCTCGAGGCGCCGCCGCCGGCGCCCCGACCAAAGGAAAAGGCGAAGAAGCGCGCCGGCTAGGGGACGGCGGGTCCCACTTCCAGGGGCCGCGCCACCATGATCCCGGTGTGCGTCGACACTCCCGCCAGATACGACGCCAGATCCTCGTCGAGGACCACCGCTTTTTTCGTCGTCGACGCGTGCAGCAGCCGCACCACGCCGCCGTCGTCCCGATAGCAGAGCCCGGAGTGCGAGCAGTCCAGACCGTCGATGGTCGTCGTGATGCCGACGATGTCTCCGGTTTTCAGAAGCTCGCGGGCGGCGGCGACTTTCTCCTTCGGTAGGTACTGCATCGCCCGCGCGTTGATGTCAGCCTCGACGCGCGCGATCTTCGCGACCATCTCTGGATTCGCCCGGAGCTGCCGATAGACCTCGGGATGCGCGCTCATGTAGCCGACGCGCCTGGTGAAGGGCGTGGCGCCCGGCAGGTCGCCGGTGATCACGCGCACGACGCGCTTGGCCTGGTTGTCGAAGAACCAGTCACTCATGTAGTGCAGCCGCGACGCGTAGTCGGTGACCCGGCCGTCGCGGTATCGCGTGTAGGTGACTTCGCTGACGAGCGCCTCCGGCGTTTGCCCGCCGCGCTTGAGCATGCGCGCGAGGGCGAGCGCGCTCTCGAAGAACGTCACGCAGTCGAGCCCCGTCAGGTTGACGGAGCAAACCTCGCGATCGTCGTAGAGCTCGAGCGTCCCGTCGACGTACGGCGTTCGGCGAAGCGCCATGCCGACCGCGCCGACGCGGTCGCCGATCGCCCGCTCGCTCCACCGGCCCTCACGCGCCTGGGCCAGCAAGCGTTCGAGCGTCTTCTCACCCGTGACCGCGCCGGGTTCGCCGGCTTGCGCGAGAAGGGGCCGCTCCGCCGCGAACGCTACGGCGCCCGCGAGAGCCCTCGACGCGAGGGCCAGGAAGTCTCGCCGACTGTGGGTCGCCTCAGGCATCACTTTCCAGGATCGCACGCTCAGCCCTCGATCGCGGCGAGTCGCGCCACCTCCTCGGCGAGGGCTCGATGCTCGGTACAGCCGATGACCGACGGGTTCGGGCGCGGTCCCGCCGACTCGATCAGGCGACGGGCCGCCTGACGGCGCCCGATCGCCGGGGCGAGATCGAGAACCCCTCGCGCGACGTCCTCTTCGAGCGCCTCGGCCGTTGCCCTCCGGGCCTCGGCGTCCCGGCAGACGAGCGCCAGATCGCCGCCGGCGCCCAGGAAGCGGCGCGCCGCGCCGGCCACGCCCCAGGCGTGGACCACGGCGCCCATCTCGAGATCGTCGCTGACGACGAGCCCGGAGAAGCCGAGCCGGCGCCGGAGAAGGCCGCCGATGACGCTGGGCGAGAGCGAGGCGGGAAGGTCGCGGTCGAGGGCGGAAAATCGTACATGGGCGATCAGCACGGCCGGGCAGCCGGCGCCAAGCGCCTCCCGGAACGGCACGAGCTCTGTGCGCTCGAGGTCGTCCGGCGTCGCGTCGACATCGGGCAGCTCGTGATGCGAATCGACGGCCGCACGCCCGTGCCCCGGGAAGTGCTTGGCCACCGGCAGGAGCCCTCCGGCCAGCATGGCCCGCACGGACGCGACGCCGCACGCCGCGACCGCGGCCGGATCGGCCGCGAAGGCGCGCTCGCCGATCACCGCGCTCGCCGACTCGACCCGGCAATCGAGCACGGGCGCCAGGCCCGAGTCGAAGCCGGCGGCGCGGAGCTCCCGCGCCATGGCGCTCGCGACCTCGGCCACCAGCCGCGCGCCGCCCGCGCGGGCTACGGCGGCGGCGGGCGGAAAGCGCGTGAACGGCGCGGGCAGGCGATGCACGCGCCCGCCCTCGTGATCGACCATGACGAGCACGTCCGGCCCGAGCCGCCGCGCGGCCGTCGTGAGGGCCAGGACCGTCTCGAGGCTCGGGCAATTGCGCGCGAACAGGATGAGGCCGCCGAGCCCGGATTGCTCGGCCAGCGCGATGACGTCGTCGGGAATGACCGTGCCGTCGAAGCCGACCGCGAGGGCGTGCCCGGCTCCGACGGCCATGCTGGAACCCGTCAGCGCCCCTTGAACACCGCCGGCCGCTTCTCGACGAAGGCCCGGATGCCCTCCCGGGCGTCTTCCGTCTCCGAGGCGATGTTCTGCGCGAAGGTCTCGAACTCGAGCGCCGAGCGTAGATCGACGTCGAGGCCGTGGTAGAGCGCCCGCTTCGCGAGCCGGATGGCGATGGGCGGGCCGGCGGCGATCTTCCGGGCGATCTCGTAGGTGGCCGGCATCAGCTCCTCCGGCGGATGGACGGCGCTGACGATGCCGAGCCCGAGCGCCGTCTGGGCGTCGATGATCTCGCCGGTGAAGATCAGCTCGCACGCCTTGGCCATGCCGACGATGCGCGGCAGGAAGTACGTCCCGCCCCAGTCCGGGTGGAGGCCCCGCTTGACGAACGCCTGGGTGAACTTCGCGGCCGTCGAGGCGAGGCGAATGTCGCAGCCGAGCGCCAGGTTCATGCCGGCGCCGGCCGCGGCGCCGTTGACGGCGGCGATCACCGGCTGCGGGGCGTCGCGCATGGCGAGCAGCACCCGATCCCGAAGCGGCGCCACCTTGTCGATCAGCGGCCGCTCGGCGCGGCCTTCCTTGACCTCGTTCATGGCTTTCACGTCGCCGCCCGAGCAGAATCCCTTGCCGGCGCCCGTCACCACGATCACGCGAACGTCCGCATCGCCGCTGGCGCGCAGCACGGCGTCATAAAGGTCGTCGCGCAGCGTCCCGCCCAGGGCGTTGAGGCGCTCGGGCCGGTTCAGGGTCAAGGTCGCGATGGCATCCTTCACTTCGTAGATCAGGCTCTTGTAGTCGGTCATGGTCCTCTCCTATATAAGGCCTTGAATATACCCCGGAGGGCACATGGACTTCTTCGACGTCGTGACCACGCAGCGAGCGATGCGGCGCCTCGAGACCAGACCGATCCCCGATGCCGTGCTGCGGCAGATCATGGAGGCCGCCATCTGCGCCCCGAGCGGCGGCAATCGCCAGGGCTGGAGCTTCGTGGTGGTGCGCGACGCGGCCAAGCGGGCGCGCCTGGGCGAGCTGTATCGCGAAGCGTGGGGTGAGCTCATGAAGGTGCCGTACTATGCGGGCGCCGCCAAGGAGCCGCGCGAGAGTCCCGCCGGCAAGATGCTCGCGTCGGCCCGACACCTCGGCGAGCACCTCGGGGAGGCGCCGGTGCTGGTCCTCGCGTGCATCGCGCTCGACCCGGGCGTCACGCCGTCCTTGACCACCGGCGCGTCGATCTATCCGGCCGTGCAGAACCTCATGCTGGCGGCGCGCGCCCACGGAGTGGGAAGCTGCATCACGACCATTCACCGGTTCCGTGACGCGCAGGTGAAGGCGCTGCTCGGCATCCCGGCCGACGTCGAGACCGCCGCGCTGATTCCGCTCGGCTACCCGCTCGGGAAGTTCGGCCGTCCGCCGCGGCGACCGCTGCGCGAGGTGGCCTTCGCCGACCGCTGGGGCGATGCGCTCTAGCGCCGCGGCAGCTTCGTGACGGAGGTGACACGGGACGGGTTCACGATTCGGGCCGCCCAGACGGGTGACGCGGCGGTCATCGCCGACCTGATCCGGCTCGCGTTCTCACGCCAGCCGCGGCCGACGAATCCGCCGTCGAGCGCGCTCAGGGAGACCGCCGCCACCATCGTCGATCACCTCGGCCGCGGGGGCGGGGCCGTTCTGGAGAGCGACGGCGCGATCGTCGGTGTCGTCCTGTGGAACGAGGACGAAGGAGCCTTCTACATCAGCCGGCTCTCGGTCCATCCCGGGCGCCGCGGCGGGGGCATGGCGCGGGCCCTCATGGCGGAAGCCGAGCGCGAGGCTCGTCGCCAGGGGTTCTCGCGCATGACGCTCGGCGTGCGGCTGGAGCTCGAGGAGAACCGGCGCTTCTTCCGATCGGCGGGGTTCGAGGATGCGTCGTTTCGGAGCCACGAGGGCTTCAGCGAGCCCACGTGGGTGTTGATGGAGCGGAGACTCGACCCGGCCACCGGGTGACCGGGTCGAGGATTCCGGCCTACAGATACTTCGTCGGGTGATTGATCGTCCGCCACATGTGCGCGGACGGACTCTGATCGAAGCCCAGCCCTTCCTTCGGCTGGCGGAAGTGACGGCCGACGACATCCGTGAACTCCTCGAGCTCGACCTTCACGTTGGGATCGAACGCGTAGAGATCGTTCACGGTGATGAGGCGGCACGTCTCGTACCACTTGTGCTCGCGCGCGCGCCGGTAGGCTTCCTGGATGTGCGGCTCCGGCACGTAGTCCGCGCCGAACAGGCGGATGTAGGAGTCGGGATACTTGTAGCCGTACGACTCGTCGGCGAAGAATCGCAGCACCTGATGGTGGCGAATGGCCCAGCTCACTTCCTCGTCGACGTAGGGCTCGACGAGCTGAGCGCCCCAGTAGCCGTGGTCACCGCGAATGAATCCCATGACCGAGATGTCGTGCAGCAGGCATGCGAGCACGATCTTCTCGTTGACGCCGTTCTTTCTCGCCAGCCGCGCGCTCTGCAGCACGTGCGCGGAGGGCCCGAAGCGATACTTGTAGAAGTCGAACAGGGTCGGCTTCTCGGGCATCCGGGGCAGCCGCGAATCGTGCCCCATCATGTAGAGCTTGCCCTGACTCTGCTGGGGCGGCAGCGGCTGTCGCGGATCGCGGTCGCCCGACGTGTAGATCACCGATTTCACGACGATGCGATCGAGCTCCTGGCTCATCGCGTGCTCGGCTGCCTCGGCCCGTTCCAGCGACGTCATCGCCATCGTGTCCCTCCGGAAATCGAACGTTGCTCCGATGATCGGTTGCCGGGCCAGCGACTGTCAAGCTCCGCCCCCGAACTCGAACCGCCCAGGCGCATCGCCTGTCAAGCCGAGACCCAGGACGCCGTGCCCGCGTGATTGTGCTCGCCGCGCGAGTATGCGAGGGCTATACAGCGTCCACGAAGGAGGTGTCGAGGCATGCACGATCCTCGCGACGTTCTCGCCGGCGCGCGCCGCGAGCTGGCGCGGTTCCCCACGGTGCTCGGCGCTCTGCTGACCGATCTCGATCCGGCGGCCTGGCGCGCGCGACCTGCGCCCGCCGAGTGGGCGCCCGTTGAGATCGTCTGTCATCTCCGAGACGAGGAGGTCGAGGACTTCGGCGCGCGGCTCTTCGTGGTGCTCGGAGGCGGCGACAGCTTTGCGCCGATCGACCCGGAGCGCTGGGCCGTCGAGCGCCGCTACCTGGAGGACGATGGGCCGGCCGCACTGGCGACCTTTCTCGAGCGTCGGGCGGCGAGCCTCGGCTCGCTTGCCTCGATCGAGCCGGCGCGACTCACCGCCACCGTCGCCCATCGCCGCACCGGCGGTCTTTCCGGTCTCGATATCCTGGCCGCCTGGGTCGAGCACGACCGCCTGCACCTGATCCAGCTTGCCGCGACGCTGGCCCGCGGCTGGGCTGCGCGCTGGGCGCCGCTGCACACGCAGTACGCCGGGCCGATCCCGTACCCGAGCGCCTGACGGCGGCGCGAGCTTCGTTCTAGAACACGGCGAGCGGATTCGCCGGCGAGCCCGTCCCGCCGACCACGCGCAAGGGCGAGATCACCAGCATGAAGTCGTCGCGCTGCTCCTCGGCGCACGCCTTCGCGAGCGGTTCGAGGAGCGCGTTGTCGAGCAGCGCCACGCCGTACGCGAAGATCGCCGCGTGCACCGCCCACGGAATGTCATAGCCGATCGGCAGATGATCGAGCATGTCCCACACCAGGACGCTCACGTCGTGATCGCGCAGGAACGGCAGGCAGGAGACGTGAAGGCCCGGGCGCTGCTGCAGGGTTGGCGTGAACGGCTTGCCGTACGGCCGCTCCGGATCCTGGGCCTGCCACGCCTCACGGCCAGAATAGACGCAGATCGCGTCGCCGGGCTCGAGCCGGATCCCGCGCTTTGTCAGGATGTCGTCGAGCTCCCAGCCGTGCACCGGCCGGTCGTGCGTCACGCACGGCACGCCGCGGTGTCGCGGGACGTCGAGCATCACGCCGCGCGTGATGATGCCTTCGGCCCAGTGCTCGACCGAGCCAAACCTGGCGCCCTCGAACGTGATCTCCTTCTTCGGATCGCGTCCGTTCCACATCGCCTGCTCGTCCCAGGTGTGGCAGAGCGCATCGATGTGGGTCGACGCGATGCCGTGATAGTAGATGCCGTAGTAGTCGGCGGAGAAGCCGCCCTTGCCGCGCATGTGGGTCTTCATGAAGTGATGCGCCGGCAGCGGGTTGTTCGGTCCCGGCTCCTTGGGGAAGGGCCGGCTGAGCGACACGCTGCGGCCGTTCTTGACGAGCCGCGCCGCCGCCGCCCGCTTGGCCGGCGTGATGAGATTGATGGCACCGAGCTGGTCGTCCTTGCCCCAGCGGCCCCAGTTGTTGCGCTGGCGGATCCAGCCGAGCACTTCCTGCTCCGTCGGTAGCGGGCGTTCGGGCATCGCAGCCTCCCCGTGATTGTTTGCTGATGGCGCGCTATGGTATCAGGCGTGACCGGAGAGCCCGGAGCCACGTTTTTCGCGCTCACCCCCGATCGTGTCCTGGACGCGGTCGAGGTCGGGGGCCTGCGCTGCACCGGACGCTGCCTGCCGCTCCGGGCCTTCGAGAACCGCGTGTACGAGGTCGAGCTCGAGGACGAGCGGCGGCTGGTCGTGAAGTTCTATCGTCCCGGGCGCTGGTCGCGCGAGACGATCCTCGACGAGCACGCCTTCCTGGCCGATCTGACGGCGGCCGAGGTGCCGGCGGTCGCGCCGATCGACCTGGGTACTGGCAGCACGTTGAGCGAGATCGAGGGCATCTTCTACGCGGCGTTCCCGAAGGTCCGCGGGCGCTCGCTGGACGAGCTCGACGCCGAGAATCGCCGCCGGATCGGCCGGACCATCGGTCGCATGCACGCCGTGGGCGCCTCGCGCGACGCGCCGAATCGCCCGCGGGTCGATCCCAAGCGCTACATCCTCGAGCCGCTCGAGGTCCTGATGGCTGGCGACTTCATTCCCTCGGGGCTGGCGTCGCGTTATCGCGACGTGGCCCTTCGCATCGCGGAGCTGGCGGCCAAGCCGCTGGCGGCGGCGCGCGTCCAGCGGATCCACGGCGACCTGCACTGGGGCAACATCCTCTGGACGCCCGATCCGCTGCTGGTCGACTTCGACGACTGCCTGGTCGGCCCGCCCGTCCAGGACCTGTGGCTCCTGGCGCGCGGCAACTCCGAAGAAGCGCGGAAGCTACGGGAAGACCTGCTGGAGGGCTACGAGCTATTCCGCGATTTCGACCGCTCGAGCCTCGCCCTGTGCGAGCCGCTGCGCGCGATGCGCATCATCTACATGTCGGGATGGATCGCGCGTCGCTGGAGCGATCCGTCGTTTCCCCCCGCCTTTCCGATGTTCCGCAACCACAACTACTGGAACCAGGAGTACGAGGAGCTCGTGCAGATCGCGGAGGGGCTCGCCTAGAGCGAGTCGACGATCGAGCGCGCGAGGCGGGGTAGATCGGGATCGCGCGCGCCCATGACGAGCACGGTGTCGCCGGGCCGGGCCTCGCCGACCACCCACTGCCGCGCCGCCTCATGATCGCGCGCGTAGCCGCACCTGAGGGTAGCCGGCAGATCGGCCGCCAGATCGCGGCTCGAGATGTCCTTCGCGACCGTTCCGCCCGCGTAGAAGATCTCGGTATAGCAGAAGCGATCTTGAGGGCGGAGCAGCTTCGGGATCAGGTCGCGCAGCTCGGCGCGCAGGAACCGCGCCGGGCCGTAGCCGTGGGGCTGGAAGACGGCCACGACGCGCGCGGCGCCCGCCTGAGCGGAGGTGATGGCCGCGCGGAGCTTCTCGCCGTTGTGCGCGTAGTCGTCGACCACCTGGATATCGCCCTTGGTGCCGACCACCTCGAAGCGGCGGGCGACGCCCGGGAATCGCGAGAGCAGGCTCGCCACGGTCGCCGGGTCGAGGCCGAGCTCGAGCGCCACCAGCGTGGCGGCGGTGGCATTCTGCAGGTTGTGCAGGCCGGGCTGCGGCAGATCCAGGGTGATGTCGCGGCCGGCGTGACGCAGCACGCCCCGGGCACGCCTCGGCCCCACGGCGGTCACCCGTAGCCGCGCGTCGGCGTCGGCCGACAGCCCGTAGCTGG
>Ga0134127_10000985_pt1 | contig 22372 bp, 20 predicted proteins | sample KB31753_FD_96459 | JGI IMG/M metagenome (GOLD analysis project Ga0134127, IMG submission 96459) | Terrestrial soil microbial communities with excess Nitrogen fertilizer from Kellogg Biological Station, Michigan, USA - KB3-175-3 | ecosystem: Environmental > Terrestrial > Soil > Unclassified ... | reverse complement strand
CTTGGGCTGACCCTGGTCTTCGGTGTGCTCCACATCATCAACTTCGCCCATGGCGCGCTGCTGACGGCCGCAATGTCCGCGGTCCCCGTCGCCCATCTCGGCCTCGGCCTCGACCCCTACGTGGCGATCCTCATCCTCACACCGCTGTTCTTCGCGCTCGGCTATCTCCTGCAGCGCTTCATCATCGGACCTGCCGGCCACGGCTCCGATACCAACCTCCTGCTCGTCACGCTCGGCCTGTCGATCGTCATCGAGAATGCGCTGCTCGCCGTATTCCGCTCCGACACGCGCTCCATCGACGTGCCCTATGCCTTTGCCTCCATCGACATCGGCTTTACCCTGCTCTCCGTGCCGCGCGTCGTCGCCTTTGTCGTGGCCCTCGCGGTGGCCCTCGCTCTCGGTGCGATCCTGACGCTGACCGACATCGGCAAGGGCATTCGCGCCGTGGCCAAGGAAAAGCTCGGCGCGGCCTTGGTCGGCATCGACGTGAACCACGTCTATGCCGTGACCTTCGGCCTCGGCACGGCCTGTCTCGCGGTCGCCGCCTGCCTGCTGATGCCGACCTTCTATGTCACGCCGCGCGTCGGCAATGCATTCGTGTTGGTCGCCTTCACGATCGTCGTGCTCGGTGGCATGGGCTCGATCCTCGGCGCCCTGCTCGGCGGCTTCATCGTCGGCGTGGTCGAGAGCCTCTGCGGGCTCTATTTCGGCGAAAGCCTCGGCCAGATCGGCGTCTTCCTGATCTTTATCCTGGTTCTCCTGGTGCGGCCGACTGGCCTGTTCGGAGCCAAGGCATGAGCGTGCGCGACCTCCTGCCGATTGTCGCGGTCGTCGGCGTCCTCGCACTCATTCCGTTCGGGGCCTCGGCCAACACCGTCCTGAATTTCCTGGTGTTCACGTTGATCATTGCCATCGCGGCCCAGGGCTGGAACATCCTCGGCGGCTACGGCGGCCAGTTCTCCTTCGGCCATGCGGCGTTCTTCGGCACCGGCGCCTATGCCACCGCCATGCTGCAGGTCCACCTCGGCCTCAATGCCTGGGTTGCGTTCGCGATCGGCATCGGCGCCGGCGCGATGGTCGGGCTCGTGATCGGCTTTCTCTCGTTCCGGTCCGGACTGCGCGGCTCCTATTTCTCGCTGATCACGCTGGCCTTTGCCGAGGTGCTGCGCATTGTCGCGAACGCCAGCGCGATCACCGGCGGTGCCGCCGGCCTCCTCATCAAACTCGATGTCCGACCGGCGAACTTCCAGTTCCACAGCCGCGCGGCCTTCTTCTGGATCGGGCTGGCCCTCGTCGCCCTCGTTCTCGTGCTCACGCGCTGGCTGGAGCACTCGCGTTTCGGCGCACAGCTGATGGCGGTGCGCGAGAACGAGGATGCCGCCAGGGCGCTGGGCGTCGACGCGCTCACGGTGAAGCTCGGCGCCATCACTCTCTCGGCCGCCGTCACCGCCGCCGCCGGCTGTCTCTATGCCCAGTACTTCCTCTATCTCGACTCGACGATCGCCTACGGCCTCTGGATCTCGGTGGAGGCTCTGCTCGCGCCCATCGTCGGCGGGATCGGCACCGTGTTTGGCCCGCTGATCGGCGCGCTCGCGCTGCACGGCCTCGGCAATCTGACGAGCCTGATGGCCGGCCGCATTCCCGGCATCGATCTCGTCGTCTACGGCGCCCTGCTCGTGCTCGTTGTCGCATTTGCGCCCGACGGATTGCTGGGTCTCGTCAAGCGGCTGCGCGCCCGGCTCTTCCGCCGCGCCGCAACAGAGACCGCGTGATGCTGGCCGTCGAGCGCATCACCAAGCGGTTCGGCGGGCTCGTCGCCATCAACGACGCGAGCCTGAGCGCCGGGCAGGGTCGCATCACCGGCCTGATCGGGCCGAACGGCGCCGGCAAGACCACGCTGTTTGCAGTCATTGCCGGCTTCGAGCCGCCGACCGCAGGTCGCGTGCTCTTCGAGGACATCGACATCACGACCGAGCCCGTGCACCGGCGCGCGCATCGCGGCATCGCCCGCACCTTCCAGATCATGCAGCCTTTTGCCGGGCTGACCGTGCGCGACAACATCGCCGTCGGCGCACATCTGCGCCACCGCGCGCGCAAGGACGCCTTGGAGAAGGCCGAGGCGGTCGCCCGGCAGGTCGGACTCGGCGGCGTGCTCGACCGCCAGGCCGACGGCCTCACGGTGGCCGGCCGCAAGCGGCTGGAGCTTGGGCGCGCGCTGGCGACAGCGCCGAAGCTGCTGCTGCTCGACGAGGTGCTCGCCGGTCTGAACCCCTCCGAGATCCGCGACATGATCCCGGTCATCGACGCGATCCGCGAGTCCGGGCTCACGATTCTCATGATCGAGCACGTGATGCAGGCGGTGATGGGTCTGTGCCAGCACATCTATGTACTCGCCGAAGGTCGGATCATCGCAGAAGGCCCGCCCGATGCGATCTCGCGCAACCCGCGCGTGGTCGAGGCCTATCTGGGGCACGGTGCTGCCGCGCGCCGCCGCGGCAGCGAGGCGAGCCATGTCTGACGTCGCAGCGCCGCTGCTCGATGTCCGCGGGCTCGTGGCCGGCTATGGCGGCACGCCGATCCTGCGCGGGATCGATCTCGTCGTGAGCGTTGGGGAGGTCGTCGCCGTGCTCGGCGCCAACGGCGTCGGCAAGACCACGCTCAACAAGGCGCTGTCCGGCGTGGTCGCTTCCGACACTGGCGAGATCAAGTTTACAGGCCGCCGCATCGACGGCCTGCCGGCGGCCGAGATCGTGGCGCTGGGCCTCGTCCAGGTGCCGGAAGGCCGCCGCATCTTCCCCAATCTCTCGGTGCGCGAGAATCTTGAACTCGGCAGCTATCGCCGCGGCAAGGCCGGCCGCGCGCGCAATCTCGAACGGGTGCTCGGCATCTTCCCGCGCCTCAAGGAGCGCCACACGCAGCGCGCCGGCACGCTCTCGGGCGGCGAGCAGCAGATGCTCGCCATCGGCCGCGGGCTCATGGCGGAACCGGTGCTGCTGATCCTCGACGAACCCTCCCTCGGGCTCTCGCCGCTCCTGGTCGAGGAGATGTTCGCCTTGATCCGGACGCTCAACGCCGAAGGACTCGCGGTGCTTCTCGTGGAGCAGAACGTCATGCAGTCGCTCGAGCTCGCAGGCCGGGCCTATGTGCTGGAGAACGGGCAGGTGGTGATGGCGGGCGACGCCAAGGTGCTCGCCGCCGATCCGGCGCTGGAGAAGGCCTATCTCGGCATGTGAGGGGGCGCACGTGGAAGTCTCGATCTTGAACGTGGAGATGCTGACAGGATGATGTCACCGCTCGCAGCGCGGCTTCGCGAGAAGCCGATCGTCGTCGCTCCGGGCGTGTACGACGCGCTCACCGCCGCGCTGGCCGCGGGGGCCGGCTTTCCGGCGCTCTACGTGTCCGGCGCGGCGATCGCCTACACGCGGCTCGGTCGCCCCGACATCGGGCTCGTGTCGATGGCCGAGGTGGCGGACACGATCGCGCTGATCCGCGACCGGGTTGCAACCCCGCTGGTGGTCGATGCCGATACCGGCTACGGCAATGCCCTCAACGTCGCTCGCACGGTGCGGATGTTCGAGCGCGCGGGCGCCAGCGCCATCCAGATCGAGGATCAGACGTTGCCCAAGCGCTGCGGCCATCTCGACGAGAAGACGGTGATCCCCGCCCCCGAGATGGCGGGCAAGATCGCCGCCGCCGTAGATGCGCGCCATTCCGCCGAGACCCTCATCGTCGCCCGCACTGATTCGGTGGCCGTCGAAGGCTTCGAGCGGGCCATCGAGCGCGCTCATCTCTATGCCGAGGCCGGCGCGGACATGCTTTTCGTCGAGGCCCCCCGCACCGCGGAGCAGCTGCAGGCGATCACCGCCGCGCTCGGGAACACGCGTCCGCTGATGGCCAACATGGTCGAGGGCGGCCGTACGCCGCTCATGTCGGCACGCGATCTGGAGGAGCTGGGCTATGCATTCGTCATCTTCCCCGGTGCGATCGTGCGCGCGCTCGCCCATGCGGCCAGGGAATTCTACGCCGCGCTGAGGCGCGACGGCACCACGGGCGCGTTCCGTGGCCGGATGTTCGACTTCGACGCCCTCAACGCCCTGATCGGAACGCCGCAGATGCTGGAGGAAGGTCGCCGCTACGAGAGCTTCGCGCCTGTCCGCAAGAAGGGGGGCGCGGCATGACGCTCGATCCCGTCACCCTGGCCGTGCTGAAGGGCAGGCTGGAGCAGATCGTCGACGAGATGGACGTGACGCTCTACCGCTCGGCCTTCAACCCGATCATCGCCGAGGCGCGCGACGCCTGCCACGGCCTCTATCATGCCGAGACCGGCGCAACCCTCGTGCAGGGCGGCAAGGGCCTGCCGATCTTCGTCGGCGCCATGGCCTTTGCGGTGAAGGCGGTGATCGACAAGATCGGAGCGGACGTGGGCGAGGGCCGCGAGGGTGTCGGGCCCGGCGATACCTATCTGTTCAACGATCCCTACGACGGCGGCACGCACCTCAACGACTTCCGCCTCGTCCGCCCCATCTTCCGCAACGGAGCCCTGTTCTGCTGGCTCGCCTCGGTCGGCCACTGGCTCGACATCGGCGGCAATGTGCCGGGCGGCTTCAACGCGCGCGCGACCGAGAGCTTCCAGGAGGGCGTGCGCATTCCGCCGGTGAAGCTGATCCGCGCCGGCCGCATCGACCAGGACATCCTCGCCATCCTCGCCGCCAACTCGCGCGTGCCGACCTCGAACTATGGCGACCTCAACGGCCAGCTCAACGCGCTCGACCTCGGCGAGCGGCGCCTGCGCGACCTGCTCGACGAGTACGGCGAAGGAACCATCGCGTCTGCCTTCGAGGCCTTCACGCGCCGTGCCGAGGCGTTGATGCGCGACGCCATCCAGGCGATCCCCGACGGCACCTATGCGTTCGAGGATTTCCTCGACAACGACGGCATCACGGACGCGCCGCTGCGCATCGCCCTGGACATCACGATTGCCGGCGACCGCATGACGCTCGACTTCTCGCGCTCCTCGCCGCCCTGCGCGGGGCCGCTCAACATCGCCTACTCGACATCGGTCGCCTGCTGCTACGTCGCGCTCAAGCACGTATTCCCGGACGTGCCCGCCAACGCCGGCTGCCTGGCGCCCATCACGTTCGTGATACCCGACGCGACCCTGCTCGGAGTGAAGGCGCCGAAGCCGGTCGGCGGCTACACGGAGACCATCCTGCGCGTGATCGGCGTCGTGTTCGGCGCGCTCGCCAAGGCGGTGCCCGAGCGCGCGACCGCAGGTCCATTCGGCACCATCAACGCGCTCTCGCTCGCCGGCCATCGCGACGACGGCTCGCGCTGGGTGATGTTCTCGTTCTACGGCGGCGGCCTCGGCGGCAACCCCGAGAGCGACGGGCTCAACCACGCCAACAACCCGATCTCGACCGCGACCATCCCACCCGCCGAGATCCTGGAGGCGGCCTATCCCGTCATCTTCACGCAATGGGCGCTGCGGCCCGACAGTGCCGGGCCCGGTCGCCATCGCGGCGGGCTCGGCGCGATCTACGAGATCGAGGTGCTGGCGGGCTCCGGCGCCGACGTGTTCCTGCTTGGCGAGCGCGGCAAATATCCGCCCTTCGGCGTGAACGGCGGCCTGCCGGCGGCGCTCAACCGCTTCGTCTGGCAGACGGGTGGCGGCGAGACCACGCCCCCGCTCGCCTCCAAGATCACCGACGTGAGGATCGCCAGTGGTGAGCGCGTGCGGCTGGAGACACCGGGAGGAGGCGGCTTCGGCCCGCCCGCCGAGCGCGCGCCCGACAAGGTCGCCCGCGACGTGCGTCTCGGCTACGTCAGCCGCGAGGCGGCACGCGCGCTCTACAAGGTGGTGGTGACCGAGGCCGGCGAGGTCGATGGCGCGGCCACGGCCGCATTGCGACGGGGAATGGCGGCGTGAGCGGGGGCCTGAGAACCATCGTCGGCGTCGACGTCGGCGGCACCTTCACCGACTTCTTCCGCTATGACGAAGCCGCCGGCGCATTCCGCACAGCCAAGGTGCCGTCGAACCGCGGTGACGAGGCGGTCGGCTTCCTCACGGGGCTCGAGAGCCTCGGCGCCGTGCGCGGCCTCGGCTCGATCGTGCACGGCACCACGGTCGGCACCAACGCCCTGCTGGAGCGCAAGGGCGGGCGGATCGGGCTCATCACCACGCGCGGCTTCCGCGACGTACTGGAGATGCGCCGGCGTGACCGCCGCAACACCTGGGGCCTGTGGGGCGATTTCGTGCCGGTGATCGACCGCGACCTGCGGCTCGAGGTGAACGAGCGCACGCTCGCCGACGGCACGGTCCGCACCCCGGTCGACACGGAGGAGGTGCAGGCGGCGGCTCGCACGCTGCTCGCCAAGGGGGCCGCGGCGGTCGCCATCGTGTTCATCAACTCCTACGCCAACGCGGCCAATGAGCAGGCCGCGCTCGGCGCGGTGCGCGCGGTATGGCCGAACGAGCATGTCGCCTGCTCGTCGCAGATCCTCCCGGAGATCCGCGAGTTCGAGCGCACGTCGACCACGGCGCTCAACGCCTATCTGCAGCCCGTGGTCGGCTCCTACCTCGCCAAGCTGGAGGCCGCGCTCGATAAGGCCGGATTCGGCGGCGCGTTCCACATCGTACAGTCGAACGGCGGCGTCATGTCAACCGCGACCGCCCGGCGCCTGCCCGTACGGACCGCCCTGTCCGGGCCGGCTGCAGGCGTCATCGCGGCCGCGGCCATCGCACGGGCCGCGGGCCACGACAACGCGATCACCTGCGATCTCGGCGGCACCTCATTCGACGTCTCGCTGATCGCCGGCGGGGCGACCGCCCTTGCCGCGCAGACCACCATCGACTTCGGCCTTGTCATCCGCACACCCATGATCGAGATCACGACCATCGGCGCCGGTGGCGGCTCCATCGCCCACGTCGACAAGGGTGGGCTGTTGCAGGTGGGTCCCGAGAGCGCGGGCTCTCGTCCTGGCCCCGTGTGCTACGGCCAGGGCAACGAGCGCCCCACCCTGACCGACGCCAACGTGGTCCTCGGCCGCATCAACGCCGGGCGGCCGATCGGCGGCAAGCTCACTCACCTCGACGTCGAGGCGGCGCGCGACGCCATCGCCGCCTATGTGGGCGCGCCACTCGGGCTCGATGCCATGGCGGCGGCGGAGGCGATCGTCCGCGTGGCCGATGCCAAGATGGCCGGCGCCATCCGCCTGGTCTCCATCGAGCGCGGGCACGATCCGGGCAAGTTCATCGCCGTGCCGTTCGGCGGTGGCGGGCCCCTGCATGTCGGCGCGCTGATCAAGGACGTGGGGCTCAAGGGCGCGCTGGTGCCGCGCTTTCCAGGCGTGACCAGTGCGCTCGGCTGCGTCATCGCCGACATCCGCCACGACCAGGTACGCACGCTCAACATGAGCCTCGACGACCTCGACCGCGCGGCGCTCGACCGATGGATGGTTGCGGAGGCGGCCGAGGCGCAACAGGTGGTCGAGACCGCGGGGCTGAGCGTCGAGCGCATCGACATCGTCTTCGAGCTCGATATGCACTACGTCGGGCAGACCCATGCCGTGCCGGTGCCGGTTCCCGTCCAGGTTCGGGGCGGCACGACCGGCGTGACGGCCGAGATCGTGCGTGCGGCCTTCGAGCGGGCCTATCTCGGCGCCTTCAGCCGTCTCCTGCCCGGCCTTGCCGTGAAGGTCGTGTCGCTGCGTACCGCGGCGGTCGGCCGCCGCCCGCACTTCGACCTGGCGGCGCTCGCGCCCAAGGCCGGGGCTTCCCTGCAGGCTGCCGGCCGCGGCACGCGTAAGGTCTGGTTTGCGGGGTGTTGGCACGAGGCCTCGATCTGGTCGCGACTCGAGCTGCCGGTGGAGGCGCTGGTCGAGGGCCCGGCCGTTCTGGAACAGCCGGACGCGACCACGGTGGTGGAGCCGGGGCTCGTTGCGCGGGTCGATCGGCTCGGCAATCTCATCGTCGAGCGCAAGAGCTGAGGTGACCCCGTGAAGATCCCCGCCTCCCGCACCGCGCTGCTCATCGTCGACCTGCAGAACGACTTCCTGCATGCTGAGGGCGCCTATGGCCGCGCCGGACAGAGCGCGCCCGAGGTCGCCGCGCTGCCCGCGCTCCTGAAGCCGCTCGCCGACCTCGTGCACGCGAAGGGCGGGTGGATCGTCTCCACGCACTTCACGCTGGTGCCGGCGAAAGGGGGCCAGCCGATCGTCTCTCCGCACCTGAGAGAGCTCCGCCCCTTTCTCGCGAAGGGTGACTTCCTGCCGGGCGCCTGGGGCCACGCGCTGGTTGATGCCCTGCAGCCCGCCGACCTGTCTGTCGAGAAGGTCGCCTACTCGGCCTTCTATCAGACGCGGCTCGAATGGCTGCTGCGCAAGTGCGGCATCGACAAGCTGATCGTCGGCGGCATTGTCACCAACGGCGGCGTGGCCTCGACCGTGCGCGAAGCGCATGTGCGCGACATCGAGACCGTCGTGTTGTCGGACGGCTGCGCCGCCTTCTCGCCGAAGGTGCACGAGACGGCAATCGCTGCGCTCGCGCCGGTGAGTCGCATCGCCACCATCGCCGAGGTAATGGTGGAGTTGGCCCAACAGTGAGGCTGCCATGGCCGGCGTGGAGTTCGACGAGGCGGTCCCTCTCGAAGCGGGCGTCAAGGTCGCCATTGTCGGGGCCGGCGCCGCTGGACTCGTCGCCGCCCTGGCAGCCGCGGAGGCCGGGGGCGAGCCGCTGGTGATCGAGCGCGATCCGGTGCCTTGCGGCTCGACCGCGCTGTCGGCTGGACTCATCCCTGCGGCGGGGACGCGCTGGCAGCGCGAGCATGGCATTGACGACAGTGCTGCACAGTTTGCCGCTGACGTCGCACGCAAGGCGGAGGGGCTGACGGACTCGGCTCTTGTCGCGCGCGTGACCCAGGCGTCGGGTCCTGCCATCGAGTGGCTGGCACAGACCCACGCTCTGCCGTTCTCATTGGTCGATGACTTCGACTATCCGGGGCATTCCGCGCGGCGCATGCACGGGCTGCCGAGCCGGTCGGGCGCCGAGCTGATCGACCGGCTGCGCGCGGCCGTCGAGGCGCGCGGCATCCCGATCCTCACGAGCGCACACGTCACCACGCTCATCGCGGCGCCGGACGGGCGCGTGCGGGGGCTTGTCGCGCAACGTCCCGACGGGACAGAGGAGCGCGTCGGCTGCAACGCGCTTGTGCTCGCCTGCAACGGCTACGGCGGCAACAAGGACCTGGTTGCACGGCACATCCCGGAGCTCGCAGATGCGCTCTACTTCGGCCATCCCGGCAATCAGGGGGATGCGGCGCTCTGGGGCACGGCGCTCGGTGCGGCTCTGGAGGACATGTCCGGCCACCAGGGGCATGGCTCCGTGGCGCACCCGCACGGGATTCTCATCACCTGGGCCACGATGATGGAAGGCGGCTTCCAGGTGAATGCCGAAGGCTGTCGCTTCTCCGACGAGACGCACGGCTACTCCGAGCAGGCCGCGGTTGTATTGGCGCAGCCGGAGGGCATTGTCTTCAGCATCTTCGACGCGCGGATCGCCAGGGTGGCGCGCCAGTTCGAGGATTTCCGCAATGCCGAGGCGCAGGGCGCCGTGCTTGCGGTTGACACGGTGGAGGCGCTGGCGGCGCTCATCGAGGTCCCGGGTGCCGCGCTCGGCCAGACCTTCGCCCACGTCGAGCGCTGCCGCCGCGAGCGCACGAGGGACGGCTTCGGTCGCGACTGGAGCGCCACCGCCGCACTCGAGCCGGCCTATCATGCGGTCAAGGTGACGGGTGCGCTGTTCCACACCCAGGGCGGCCTGGCAGTCGATGCGACCGCGCGGGTGCTCCGCCCCGGCGGCACGCGCCTGCCGAACCTGTTCGCCGCGGGCGGTGCTGCGCGCGGCGTGTCTGGTCCGAAAGCGTCCGGCTATCTCTCCGGCAACGGCCTCTTGACCGCGGTCACCCTCGGCCAAGCGGCAGGACGCGCTGCGGCCGGGCTCGCTTCCGGCCGTGGGTGACACGAGCCTTGAAGACGTCGATTGCACGAAGATGTAAGGTGGGACGAGGATGCGTGTTGACTTGTTCCAGGACAATGCCAAGAGTGCCGATTCTGCATGACTCAGATGCTTAACATTCGCACCGTTCTGGCCGGCCTGATCGCCTTGGCCGTCGCCGTCGCACCTGTTGCGGCGACGCTGCTCGCGAGCGCCGGGGCGCGGGCTGCAACCGCGGCCGTCACTGCCAAGCACGATTGCCATGGTCAGGCCCAGCATCACGAGACGGGCCTGGAGTACCATAGCGACAAAGCCGGCTGCCCGGACTGCGATGGCGGCCAACACCATACCAAGACGTGCTTCGGGGACGGCGTAAAGTGCTGCAAGCTCATTGGTATGGTTGCCGTGCTGCCTGTCGCCGCAGCGCCCGCCGAGAGCGTTGTTGTAGCGGCTGGTCCGCTGAGTCTGACCGGCTGGCAGGTGCGACCCCCGCCGCCTCCACCCCGAGCCTGATCCCTCGACGTTGACTGCGGCCGCCAGAAGCGGGCCGCGGGTTGAAGTTGGCGCGCGGCATCCGCCGGCGTGCCCCCAATCTCGTTCGAGAAGGATCACATCCAATGACTGTCAAATTCCGTTCGCTTGCGACCGCCGCAGGCATTGCGGCCGCGCTTGCCGCCACGTCCGCGTTCGCAGGCAAGAACGACTACGTCTTCGAGCCCGTCTCCGTGGACGTAAAGAACGGCAGCGGCAGCCAGCTCGCGGTGAAGCTGATTCACAAGCCCAGCGGCAAGCCGGTCGAGGGCGCCGTCATCTTCCGGACCCGCCTCGACATGTCGCCCGATGCCATGGGCGAGATGACCGCCAAGCTCGCCGCTGACCCGGCAAAGGAGCCCGGCATCTACCGCTTCAAGGCCGACCTGACCATGGCTGGACGCTGGGCGCTCAAGCTGATGGCCAAGGTGCCGGGCGAGAGCGAGACCATCGAAGGCACCGTCGTCTTCAAGGCCAAGTAGGCCCCAGCCATGCCCAAGATCGTGCTCTGGGGGATCGCCATTGTGGCGATCCTCTCAGGCGTTGCAGGCGGCTACCGGCTCGGTTCCGGGCAGTGGCCGATCTGGCACACCATCGCCCTCGTCACTCCGGGTGAGAAGCCCGCAGCGACGGAAGAGGCGCCGGCGGACCGCCCCGTCCTCTACTGGAAGCACCCGGATGGGACCGCCGACTTCTCGCCGACGCCAACGAAGACTCCCGACGGGCGCGACTATGTCCCCGTCTTCGAGGACCAAGAGGCCGACTTCAAGGACTCCGGGCCCAAGCGCGCGGCGGACGCCAAGAGCGGCAAGAACGTCAAGGGTAAGCTCCTCTACTATCGCAACCCCATGGGGCTGCCCGATACCTCTCCGGTACCCAAGAAGGACTGGATGGGAATGGATTACATCCCAGTCTACGAGGGCGAGGAGGAGAGCGGCTCGACCATCAAGATTAGCCTCGACAAGGTGCAGCGCTCCGGGGTGCGCACCGAGGCCGCCGAGATGCGCCGCATCGCACGCCCCATTCGCGCGCCGGCCGTCTCCAAGCCCGATGAGCGCACGCTCTGGTCGGTCACGCTCCGCGCCGATGCCTTCATCGAGGAGCTGTACGTCAACGAGACCGGCAAGCACGTGAAAGCCGGCGAGCGCCTGTTCCGCTTCTACAGCCCGCAGGTGGTGAGCGCCCAGATCGACTACCGGATATCCGGAATCGGCCCGGCCCCCGCGGCACGCGGCGGCGCAGAGCCGGTCGGGCTGCAGAAGCTCAAGAATCTCGGCATGCCCGAGAGCATTCTCAACCAGATCCGCGCCAGCCCGACGCCGTTGATGAGCATCGACTGGCCTTCGCCGGTCACCGGCGTGGTCATGGAGAAGAGGGCGGTCAACGGACAGATGGTCCGGGCAGGCGAGGAGCTCTACCGTCTTGCGGACCTCACCAGCATCTGGGTGATCGCCGACGTGGCCGAGCAGGACATCGGCCAGGTGCGTGTCGGCAATCCCGTGCGCATTACCTTCCGCGCGTTCCCGGACCAGCCCTTCGATGGCCGCGTGACCTTCGTGCTGCACGAGCTCGACGCGCGCACGCGTACGGGCAAGGTGCGCATCGAGGTGAAGAATCCCGAGCACCGCATCAAGCACGAGATGTATGCCGACGTGGAGATCGATGCCGCGGCCGGCGAGCCGAAGCGGCTGACGGTGCCCGTCTCAGCCGTCATCGACAGCGGCAACCGCCAGGTGGCGATCGTCGAGCGCGGCGAAGGCCTGTTCGAGCCGAGACCCGTAAAACTGGGCCTCAGGAGCGACGGCTTTATCGAGATCCGCGAGGGTCTCAAGGCGGGCGAGAAGGTGGTCGTGACCGCCAATTTCCTGATCGACGCGGAAAGCAACCTACGCGCTGCGCTCAAGGGCTTCACAGCCGACAGCCCCACGCCGCCTGCTGCGCCGGAGACCAAAAAATGATCGCCGCGCTGATCCGCTGGTCCGCCAAAAACCTGGTCCTGATCCTCATTGCGGCTGTTCTCGCGACCGGCGCGGGCGTCTATGCGCTGCGCCACGTGCCGCTCGACGCTATCCCTGACCTCTCGGATACGCAGGTCATCATCTACACCGAGTACTCGGGTCAGGCGCCGCAGGTGATCGAGGACCAGGTCACCTATCCGCTCTCCACGGCCATGCTCTCGGTGCCGAAGGCGCGGGTGGTGCGCGGGTTCTCCTACTTCGGGGTGTCGTTCGTCTACGTCATCTTCGAGGACGGCACCGACATCTACTGGGCGCGCTCGCGCGTGCTTGAGTATCTCTCGTCCGCAGCGCGCACCCTTCCCGCGGGCGTAACGCCCTCGCTCGGGCCTGACGCGACCGGCGTCGGCTGGGTCTATCAGTATGCCGTCATGGCCGACAAGCGCTCGCTCGCCGAGCTGCGCTCGACCCAGGACTGGCAGGTGCGGTTTGCCGTTGCGAGGGCCGAAGGCGTGGCCGAGGTCGCCAGCCTGGGTGGCTTCGTCAAGCAGTACAGCGTGGTGGTCGATCCGCGCCGGCTCAAGGCGTTCGACATCACGCTCGACAAGGTCCGCAACGCCATCCGCGCATCAAATATGGACGTGGGTGGCCGCGTGGTCGAGCTCGCGGACACCGAGTTCATGGTGCGCGGGCGCGGCTATCTGCGCGGCATCGCGGATATCGAGCAGATCGTCCTCAAGGCGGAGGGCGGAGCGCCCGTCCTCGTGCGCGATGTGGCTCGCGTCGAGCTTGCCCCCGACGAGCGGCGCGGCGTCGCCGAGCTCAACGGCGAGGGCGAGGTCGTGTCAGGAATCGCCATCCAGCGCTACGGACAGAACGCCCTCTCGGTGATCGAGAACATCAAGGCACGCATCGCCGAGATCCTGCCGAGCCTGCCAGAGGGCACGACCATCGTTCCGGTCTATGACCGATCGGATCTCATCCATCGCGCCATCGACACCCTCAAGCACACTCTGTTGGAGGAGAGCGTCATCGTCGCGCTGGTCTGCTTCGTCTTCCTGCTGCACGTGCGCAGCGCGTTGGTGGCTATCATCACGCTGCCGCTCGGCATCCTGATCGCCTACATCCTGATGCATGCGCTGGGAATATCCTCCAACATCATGTCACTGGGTGGGATTGCCATTGCCATCGGCGCCATGGTCGACGCGGCAATCGTGATGATCGAGAACGCGCACAAGCACCTGGAGCGGGCATCGCCGGACAAGCCACGCACCGAGGTTCTGATAGAAGCCGCGAGCGAGGTCGGGCCGGCCCTGTTCTTCTCGCTCCTCATCATCACCGTATCCTTCCTGCCGATCTTCACGCTGGAGGCGCAGGAAGGGCGGATGTTCAAGCCGCTGGCCTACACCAAGACCTTCGCCATGGCCGCGGCGGCGCTCCTCTCCGTCACGCTGGTTCCCGCCCTCATGGTGCTGTTCGTGCGCGGACGCATCGTGGCCGAATCGCGGAACCCGGTGAACCGGTTCCTGATCTGGGTCTATCGCCCGATCATCTGGGGCGTCCTGCGCGCCAAGATCCTCACCATCACCGTGGCATTGGCGGTGCTGGCAGCAAGTGTCTGGCCGACGGCAAAGCTCGGCGCGGAGTTCATGCCCAACCTCAACGAGGGCACGCTGTTCTACATGCCGACCACGCTGCCGGGCCTCTCCGTCACCGAGGGCGCGCGCCTGCTCCAGATTCAGAACAAGATCATCATGAGCTTCCCGGAGGTGAAGAACGTGGTCGGCAAGGTGGGCCGGGCGGGAACCGCAACCGATCCGGCTCCGCTCGAGATGTTCGAGACCATCATCAACCTCAAGCCGCAGAGCGAGTGGCGGCCGGGCATGACCATCGACAAGCTGATCAACGAGATGGACAAGGCCCTGCAGTTCCCCGGCGTGTCGAACGCGTGGACCATGCCCATCAAGGCGCGCATCGACATGCTGGCGACCGGCATCCGCACGCCGGTGGGCGTCAAGGTGATGGGACAGGACCTGAAGGTCATCGAAAGGCTCGCGCGCGAGATCGAAGCCGCGATCAAGACTGTGCCCGGCACGGCCAGCGCCTTCGCCGAGCGCATCATCGGCGGATACTATCTCGAGATCGAGCCCGACCGCACCCAGCTCGCCCGTTACGGCCTCATGATCGGCGACGTGCAGCAGGTGGTCGCGTCGGCGATCGGAGCGGAGACCATCACGACCACGGTGGAGGGGCGGGAGCGTTACAACGTCAGCCTGCGTTACCCCCGCGATGTGCGCTCCGACCCGCAAGCGATCGGAAGGGAGGTGCTGGTGCCGCTCGAGAATGGCGCCTCCGTCCCTCTGGGACAGGTTGCCACGATCAAGCTGGTGCAGGGTCCGGCCTCCATCCGTACCGAGAACGCACAGCTGGCAGCCTACATCTACGTCGATGCGCGCGAGCGCGATCTCGCCGGCTACGTCGAGGACGCCAGGCGCGCGGTGGCCGAGAAGGTGAGCTTCCCCCAGGGCTACTACGCCGTCTGGAGCGGCCAGTTCGAATATTACGAACGCGCCAAGCAGCGCTTGTTGATCGTGGTCCCGCTCACCTTGGTCATCATCCTCCTGCTGCTCTACCTCAACTTCCGGCGCATGACCGAGACGCTGATCGTCATGCTGTCCCTGCCATTCTCGCTGGTCGGCGGGCTGTGGCTGATGTGGTGGCTGGGTTTCAATCTGTCGGTCGCCGTGGCCGTCGGGTTCATCGCATTGGCAGGTGTGGCCGCGGAGACGGGGGTCGTCATGTTGATCTATCTCGACCACGCCCTCAGTGCGCGACGCCGGCTGGCTGAGCAGGAGAATCGTGCCCTCGCGCGCGACGACCTCTACGCAGCCATCATGGAAGGCGCGGTGGAGCGCGTGCGACCGAAGATGATGACGGTCGTTGCCATCACCGCCGGGCTGCTGCCCATCCTGTGGAGCACCGGCACCGGCTCGGAGGTCATGCAGCGCATCGCCGTACCCATGATCGGGGGCATGGTGTCCTCGACCGTTCTGACACTGATCGTCATCCCGGCGATTTATGCCTTGGTCAAAGGGATGCGGCTGCCCAAACCGGCAGGGGCGGTGGGACGATGATGCCAGCACGCGCAGCAATCAGCTGCGAAGATACTTGATGAGCGCCGCGATTGCCAGGATCAGGAGCACGATGACCAGCACGCCATAGATGCCCATGCCCCACATCATGGCTCCGCCGCCCCATGACATCATGTCGTTCATTGCAACCTCGCCACATGAAGGCGCAGTACATTGGCGACGACTGATAGCGAGCCGAGGCAGCATGTCGCCAGCCCGGACGGCATTCTATACCCTGTCCCCGCGAGCCAGCTAGCGGTTCTGCTTGCCCACGCTTGCAGCCTGCTACGATTGGCACGGTCGGCGTGTCCTGGGAGCTGGGCGACAGCGCAAGCCGTCGATCTGGGGGAGATAGGGACGACGAAAGCCGCTTGGCTGCGACCGTAGCTGGGGCGCGGGGCCGGCGTGGGTGACTGACCTGATTCAGAACGCCGGCTGCCCGGCCGGCGGCTCGAAGGCGTGCACCGGCGGCAGCGGCTCGTCGAAGCGCTCCAACTGCACCGCCGTCAGCCGGCCGGTGCAGCCCTGGGCCAGCGACGAGGTGCCGAGATCGCGCGTGACGGCGTTGGGGTTGCCGTGCGCGCACAGGGGCCGGCCCTGCGCGTCGACTCCGGGATCGAACCACGCGCCCGTGGGCACCTGGATCACGCCGGGCATCAGATCGCGGGTGATCTGCGCGCAGGCCAGGAAGGCGCCGCGCGCGGAGAACACGCGCACGATGTCGCCGTCGGCCACGCCGCGCGCGGTCGCGTCCTGGGCATTAGGCGACAGACCTCGCGCCCGCGCCGTTTGGCGCCCTTGCTGTGGTCGCCGAAATCGAGCTGGCTATGCAGCTTGGCGGCCGGCTGGTTGGCCACCAGCAGCAGCGGATATTCGGGCGTGGGGCGGTCCGCCGGTTGCCCACGCCCAGCGGGTCGAGGTGGCGCCGATGTCGTCGCGCTCCAGCGTCATGGTGGCGGGCAGCACAATGTCGGCATGGCGCGCGGTGGCGGTCCAGGCGATCTCGTGCACCACGAAGGTGTCCAGCGTGCGCAGCGCCCGCTGCAGTCGCCACAGGTCCTGGTGGTGATGAAACGGGTTGCCGCCGGCCCAGTACGCCAGGCGGATGCGCGGGTATCGCAACCGGCGGCCGTTGTAGTCGAACGGCGCGCCGGGGTTGAGCAGCATGTCGGCGTCGTAGCCGCTTTCCTTCAGCAGGGCGCGCGCCTTGGCCAGGTCGGGCTTCTTGATCTGCCTGGCGTACTGCTCGGTCGCGTAGGGCGGTCTGCGGGTCGGGGATGGAGACCAGCTCGATGCGGTCCGCCAGCGCCACCTTGGCGCCGGCGAAAGCGCTTGGCGCCTCCTTGCGCGGCACGTAGTCGGCGAACTTCAGGTAGGTGGCCTTGACCGCCGGCTGGAAGTCTGCCCTTGCGGCAGGTCGCACGACTTCGGGGCGCGCCCGGCCGGCAACACAGTGGAGGCGTCGCGCTGCGGGGTGTCGCAGTCGACATGGGCGCCGGTCAGCTGCGGACGGTGCCGCAGGGCCCCCACGAGAAGCGCGTTGGGTGCAACGTCCGGCGGGGCCGGCCGGCCTTTGACGGTGATCTCGATCCGCAAGCATTCCCCCGCTGACAAATAGTGCATGGTCCGTATTCTGGAATTACTTTCCCAAAATGTGACACAATGAATTTTGCATGTCAAACACGGGCGCCGGGCAAAATGCGCGTGCACGGCGCGTCTTCTGCACGCAAGATCAGATGCAAGATCAGATGCAAGATCTAGTCCGGACCTGGCTCGTTAGGCCCATGACTTCCACGGATTTCGAGAAGTTGCTCGCTCCCCTCGGCAGCAGCCACTCCGCACGGCGGCCGGAAGAGCTTGCCCTGCTGCGCGGCGCGGGCCAATACACCGACGACATGCGACGCGGCACTCGGGCCCGGCTGGTGCTCCTTAGGGCGACGACCATAATCCCCGGCCACACAAGGGAGGCAGCTCCATGAACAACACATTGGTCAAAGGTTTGCAGGTGATGGAAGCACTGGCGCGCAGTGAGCGCGCGCTGGGAGTGAGCGAGCTGGCCGTCATGCTCGAGTTGAGCAAGAGCAACGTGCACCGGCTGCTGCAGGCGCTGGTGGATCTGCGTTACGCGGTCAAGGACGAATCCACCGCCGAGTACTCGGCCTCCCTCAAGCTCTGGGAGCTGGGCAACCGCGTGTCCCTGCGCCTGGCGGTGCGGCACGCGGCTCAGGCCCGCATGACCGAGCTGCTGCTGGCCACGCGCGAGTCAGTACACCTGTCGGTGCTCGAAGGCCACGAGGTGCTCTATGTGCACAAGCTCGACAGCCCCCAGCCCGTGCGCGCCTACTTCGAGGTCGGCAGCCGCGCGCCGGCGCATTGCGTGGCCACCGGCAAGGCCATCCTCGCCTGGCAGCCCAAGGCAGCGTTGGAGCAGTTCGCCGCCAGCGGCCTGCTACGCTACACCGCCGCCACCATCGTCGAGCCCGACGACTTCCTGCGCGAGATGGAACGCGTGCGCACCCAGGGCTACGCGGTCAACCGTGGCGAGTGGCGCGATAGTGTGTGGGCCATCGGCGCCCCGATCCGCGATTCGGCCGGCACCGTGGTGGCTGCCCTGGGCATCTCCGGGCCGTCCTCGCGCATCAAGCCGGGGCAGATCAAGCCGCTGGCCCTGCTGGTGCGCAAAGCGGCCGACGCCGTGTCGCGCGACGCCAGCACCCGTCCGGCCGACGACTGAGCGCCGAACGGCCCGCGCCGTCCGTGCGTCTACGGCTTGCAGACAGGCCGCGCCCATCGCCTTGCGTACGCGCCGATCATTGACAGTCGTTGGCGTCCATGCCACTTTTTGGAATATATGTTCCGTATTTCGAAATAAAGGACAAGGCGGCCGCCGGTAGAGCCGGCACGGGTCGTGCCTCGTCGATTGCCCACCAAATCGCTTCCATCGTCACAAGGAACCTATGCATGCAACCCAAGTGGACGCCTGGGTGCCCTGGCACGATCCTCCCGTGTGCAGCTACGTGGTTGCCAGGCTGCGATCGCCGCGCCACAAGGTCTCGATCCAGGTGACCTGCGCCGTCTGAGCGCGGCGCCGACCGCACCCCGACGCCCCGTCGGCTGCCCGCGCCCATGCACCGCATCACGCACTACAGGAAATCGCCATGACCGCCTTGAAACCTCAGTCTGTCCCCCAGGAAACCGCAGCGCTGCTCGCCCGCCTCGGTGTCGATCCGGCCTGCGTCAGCGGCGGCACGCTCCGCGTCGCCTCGCCCATCGACGGCAGCGAGATAGCGCGCCTGCGCGAGCACGCCGCCGATGCGGCGCGCGCGCAGATCGCGGCGGCCCAGGAGGCGTTCGTGAAGTGGCGCATGGTGCCCGCGCCACGCCGCGGCGAGCTGGTGCGCCTGCTGGGCGAGGAATTGCGTACCGCCAAGGAAGACCTGGGCCGCCTGGTGAGCATCGAGACCGGCAAGATCCTCTCCGAAGGCCAGGGCGAGGTGCAGGAGATGATCGACATCTGCGAGTTCGCGGTCGGCCTCTCGCGCCAGCTTTACGGCCTCACCATCGCCACCGAGCGCCCCAACCACCGCATGATGGAAACCTGGCACCCGGCCGGCGTGGTCGCGGTGATCTCGGCGTTCAACTTCCCGGTCGCCGTGTGGTCGTGGAACTCGGCCATCGCGCTCGTGTGCGGCGACCCGGTGATCTGGAAGCCGTCCGAGAAGGCCCCCCTCACCGCCCTGGCCACGCAGGCGCTGCTCGGGCGCGCACTCAAGCGCTTCGGCGACGCGCCTGCGGGCCTGGCCGGCGTGCTCATCGGGCGCGCCGACATCGGCCAGATCCTGGCCGACGACCGGCGCGTGGCCATCGTCTCGGCCACCGGCTCCACCCGCATGGGCCACATCGTCGCCCAGCGTGTGGCCGCGCGCTTCGGCCGCTGCATCCTCGAGCTGGGCGGCAACAACGCCGCCATCATCTGCCCCTCGGCCGACCCGGACCTGGCGCTGCGCGCCATCGCTTTCGCGGCCATGGGCACGGCGGGGCAGCGCTGCACCTCGCTGCGCCGCCTGTTCGTGCACAAGAGCGTGGCCGACAAGCTGCTGCCGCGCTTGAAAAAGGTGTACCAATCGGTGGCCATCGGCGATCCGCGCGAGAGTGGCACCCTCATCGGCCCGCTGCGCGACGAGGGCTCCTTCAAGGCCATGCAGGCCGCGCTCGACGACGCGCGGTCCGGCAAGGGCCGGGTCACAGGCGGCGAGCGTGTGAGCACGCCGGCCGGCGACGGCGGCTTCTACGTGCGCCCGGCGCTGGTGGAGATGCCGGCCCAGACGGAGGTGGTCCGGCGCGAGACCTTCGCGCCCATCCTCTACGTCATGACCTACGAGGACTTCGACGACGCCATACACCTGCACAACGAAGTGCCGCAGGGCCTGTCGTCGTCCATCTTCACCACCGACCTGCGCGAAGCCGAGCGCTTCCTTTCGGCGGCGGGCTCCGACTGCGGCGTGGTCAACGTCAACATCGGCCCCTCGGGGGCGGAGATCGGCGGCGCCTTCGGCGGCGAGAAGGAGACCGGCGGCGGCCGCGAAGCCGGCTCCGACAGCTGGCGCGCCTACATGCGCCGCGCCACCAACACCATCAACTACGGCACGACCCTGCCGCTGGCGCAGGGGGTCAAGTTCGACGTCGAATGAACGACAGCGCGCGATGAGAGCCGAAACCGTGCTGCGCGGCGCACTGGACGATGGCGGCGGCGACGCCGACCTGGCCACGCTGGTGCGCTCGGCCGCCGCGCCGGGCCTCAAATGCCGCATCGAGGCCTATGCGGCGCACGCCGCGGCAGCCCGGCGCAAGACGACGTCCTAGAGTGCGCGGGTGCTGGCCTCGTCGTTCGGCAGGCAGCGCAGCGTCGAGGGACGCCGCGCGCCCAGCGGCGCGAACTGCTGCGTGGCCAGGAAGGCGACAGCGATCTGACGCGCCTTGAACATGCGTTCGAACCAGCGCCATTCGATGGCGCTGCAGGCCGGGTTGAAAAACGCCTCCCAGCGTGTGCGGGCACCGGTTCCCCCTCCATGCCGCCTTCCACACGCTGAGTCTCGTCGCGCAGCTTAGGTGATGGACCGGCGTAAGCGCGGTAGCGGTTGCCGTCCGTAGTCGCTGTTGGCGCTGCCGAACCCTTCATGCGCAGGATGTTCTGGCCCTGCTCCTCGGCCATCTTCTGCACCCAGGGGAAGAAGCGGTGGAAGTTGAGCTCGCCGGCGCGCAGCGACACCGAGCCGATGTCCGACTGGTGGCGGTGCACCGCGTGCGCCTTGTCGCTGACCGCATTGCCATGGTGGTCATGGCTGTGGTCGTGGCTGTGGTCGTGGCCACAGTCCACCGCGCAATGCGGGCCGTGCGCGGCCGGCGGATCCAGGAAGGACGGACCGAGATCGAGCGCGCGCGACAAGTCGAAGGCGCCGCGATCGAGCACGCGGTTCAGCGCGATGTCGCAGCGCTGGCAGCGGTGCAGCTCGGCTTGGGGTTGATGGCGCGCAGCCACGCGCGGGAGCCGAATTGCGACGGCGGTCCGTGGCTCGGCGGGCTCGAACGGAATTCTTACTCTGCCCCGGCCTGTGCTAGGGAAGACGTGCCTGCACACCGGTTGGGTCATTGGTGGTGCGAACTTTGTCGGAGGCAAAGCTGGAGTCGATCGAGCTGACGGCAGTCGTGGTCGCGGTGACGGACGAGGAGCCGCGCGTCCTCACGATTGAGAACGGCAAGGCCCTGCCGACCGGGCCATTCGCCTCCAGGCACCGCAGCCTGCAGATGGGCGTACGCGACTGGGTTGAGCACCAGACACACCACCCGCTGGGCTATCTGGAGCAGCTCTATACATTCGCCGATCGCGATCGCGTGCACGGCGGCGGCGAGCAGAGCATGATCTCCGTCAGCTATCTCGGTCTCACCCGGGAGGCTGGCGTATCGGGGGAGCAGGGCCCCCGCTGGCACGGCTGGTACCGATATTTTCCGTGGGAGGATTGGCGCGATGGCTCGTCCCAGGTGATCACGCGCGCGATCCTGCCCCGCTTGCGCCAGTGGACACGCGAGGCGTCAGACCCGGTCCTCCGGCGCGGGCGCATCCATCGCATGGAGGCAACGTTCCCGATGGACGAGCATGGCTGGAACGAGGATCTGGTGCTGCAGCGCTACGAGCTGCTCTACGAGGCCGGGCTGGTGCGCGAAGCCGCGCGGCGCAAGCCCTTGATCGAGCCGCTGCCGCCGGGCGAGCGCATGAGCCACGACCATCGGCGCATCCTCGCGACCGGCATCGCCCGGCTGCGCGCCAAGATCAAGTACCGGCCGATCGTGTTCGAGCTGATGGCACCGGCCTTCACGCTGCTGCAGCTGCAGCGGGCCGTCGAGGCGCTGGCAGGGCGACGGCTGCACAAGCAGAACTTTCGCCGCCTGATCGAGCAACAAGGGCTCGTCGAGGAGACGGGGGAGATGCTGAGCGAGACCGGCGGCCGGCCTGCAAAGCTGTTCCGCTTCCGGCGCGAGGTCGTGCTCGAGCGGGCCCTGACCGGCAGCAAGCTGCCGCTGGCGCGCCCGGCCTGAGCCGATGCGCTTGGTGCCAGAGCACTGGATCTGAAACGAAACGAGCGGCTTCCCCTCCCCCTTGTGGGGAGGGGCTAGGGGTGGGGGGAATCCCGATATTCGATGTCTGGGGTTTCCCCCCACCCTGTCCCTCCCCCACAAGGGGGGAGGGAACCTTGTGGCGCGCTCCG
>Ga0134127_10000984_pt1 | contig 22378 bp, 20 predicted proteins | sample KB31753_FD_96459 | JGI IMG/M metagenome (GOLD analysis project Ga0134127, IMG submission 96459) | Terrestrial soil microbial communities with excess Nitrogen fertilizer from Kellogg Biological Station, Michigan, USA - KB3-175-3 | ecosystem: Environmental > Terrestrial > Soil > Unclassified ... | reverse complement strand
GCCCGATGGCGGGCGAACCCCGACAAGACGCTCCCGGACGATCTCCTTCCGAATCCTGGGTACCCTCGTTGACCAACCCATGAACAGATTTCTCAGCGCAAACATGAATTAATCAGACCTTCCTTAGTGAAATCTATAGCTCGCTCATGGTGCAGGAATGGTATCCGGGGTTAACTCCTTCCGTCATTGCTTCGCTGTTCGATACACTCGGAGCAGAACGATTGGCACAAATCACCTCCGCCATCATGGAAGACCCTTACTTATACCGTGCCGGATGGCCTGATCTGACAATGACTAATGGCACCGAAATGCTGTGGGCAGAAATCAAAACAACCGACTGCCTACACATGAGCCAAATAACAACCCTTCATCGCATGAAGCCACTACTTCCTGGCAACATTCGTGTGATACAACTCGTTGCATGAGTCGAGTTGACTTTACGCTGTTAATTGCTGTGGCTGCTTGTCGGTCGGCAGACTTTTCTGATATTGTGATTTTAGTGCAACGGATAGGAACGGGCATGTAACTCCAAGCCCTACCCCCACGCTCACATCTACAGGGTCAGTTCTTGACTTCGCACCTGAGTGCTGGGCCGACGCTCAAAGCGGACTTCACCGAAGATGCGGGAACCCGTCGAGGCTCTGCTGAGAAGGAAAGTGGAAACTGACCGCATCTGCGAGGGATTTCCGAAGGCTGCCGCTCGGCGAAGCCTGAAAGAGTCGCTCCGGAAAGTGTATGAGCTGTTGAGCGTCGGCATTGCATCTACCTCAACAAATTCTTTCTGCGTACTATTTCTCTCCCCTCAACGACGCCCGCTGCTGCTGACGCGTGCATCAGCGCCATGCTGAGTCTCGCCGTAGTGAAGTCACGCGGCCCGCTTCCAGCGGGTGGCAGAGACTGTTCGACGCTCCGTTCGACCATCGGTCGGAACGGAGCTAGTTTCTGTGCCAAGCGTGGCTGAACGTAAGGGCGAGCCAGCAGGGCGCTGGCAAGAACGGAAACAGCAACGGGTGTCCCATCCTGTACTGTTCGAGGCTCGGCGAGTTTACAGGCTGAGAGCACGCAAGGCCCAGCCCGCAGTATTCACGAAGGCTTCTACTACAACCGCCGATACGCCGCTACGACAAGCCTGGTGGCGGGCGGGCTCGCCGCTCGGTCGGTCAACATACTGTTCAAGTATGCTTCTCTCCCTCGCGGCTCCACGCGCCCGTCTCGCGTGGCGTCTCAGCGGTTTCGTCACGAACCCTCGTGAATACTGCGGGCTAGTTGGGTGATTCAGGAGGTCTTGCGGCGGCGCGCATCCTCCCGGGCGACACTTCCCTGCTGGCAAGAGCGGAAGCAGCAGCGGACGGCGTCTGAAGTACTCCTAGCAGGTTGTTGACCAACTACTTGAGCACCCCGAAACCCATGAGCACATGAATGCCCACAGACTCTCTCAGAATTCTTCGCAGGCTGTTCAGAAAGGCCGTCCAGCAAGGCCGCAGCGAGTGAAGACCGGAAGCGTACACTCTGAGGTACGTTGAGGATCTGAACGATGCGAGAACGCCGCTGGTGGACTTTATCAACAGCCTGCTAGGCTTTTGCTTTGATCGTGGACTGGGAGTCAGAATCGGCGGCTTCGCCACCTTCTTCCTCGGCAGGCTTTTCTTCTTCCGGCACATCGAACCAGGACACGAGCATCTCATCCCACCAAGCTTCGTCGATCTCCTTCCCAGGATCGCTTCCGAGATACGCGACATCGCCCTTCGTTACATTTGGACCGACGAGCTGAGGTTGGAACTTGGCTCGGTCAATAACTTCTTTGGTCGCGTACCCTCCGATAACCCAGGAGTCAGGGTCGGCACGACGGGATTTATAACCCTTGAGCCCGATCTTCAGATACATGAAGATCTGCTGTTGCGCGGGATCCCCGACACCGGATTGCGGCAACCCCAATGTTTTTTCAATCTTCTTGCGCCAATGCCGGTCGTCGTACCGCGAGGTAATCAACTGAAGCATGGTCTTTCCAAGTTCGGCATCGAGCGGCATGATATTCGTCACTCTCTTTATGGTCTCAGATGCTGTTTAAAAAAAGCTGTGGTACGCGCCCACGCGTCCTTGGCAGCCTCAGGCCGATACACTGACTTATCCGTGTCACGGAAAAAAGCATGAGGCGCGCCGGGATAGGTTTTGATCTCGCCGAGTTTATTATATTTCTTCAAACCTGCCGCAAGCCGCTGGACATCCGCCTTGGTAATCCAGCCGTCATCCTCTCCATATATATACAGGACAGGAGCCGACAGCTGTTGAAGCGGCGCATCGGGGTTCGGCACTTGACCATAGAACGGCGCCGCGGCCTTGATGTCTTTGTTCACACAAGGGAGCATGAGCGCGTAGGACCCGCCCATACAGAATCCAGTCACTCCGATTCTCGTGGCATCGACTTCAGGAACGGATTTCAGATAGGCAACGGTGGCATTGAGATCCTTAAGTCCATCCTCCTGCTGCAGCGTATTCATCAATTTGCCTGCCTCGCCGGCATCGGTAGTAAGGGCGTTTCCTAATCGGGAGTACAAATCCGGGGCGATTGCCACATACCCCTCAGCGGCGAAGCGGCATGACACGTCCTTGATGTGGTTGGTCAGTCCCCACCACTCCTGAACCACGATGATCGCGGGGCGCCGCTCTTTGGTTTGCGGCGCTGCGACATAGGCCCGCATCGTGACATTGCCGCTTGGGTATTGAACGGTCGTTTCTCTGATTGATTCGGCCATAAGGCACCTCCCTACAGGTGCAAGTTCTGAGTTATAGGTTCTGAGCGCGAGTTATGAACCCTGAGTTAGGAATGTATGTTATCGCCCAATCTTCAACTCAGGGCTCAGTAGTCAAGATTCAGAACCGGCAATTCGCTGCGAAACGCGGCTAATTGCCTGCCACCATCATCTCGGCAATCTTCACGGTCGGGCTCGCAATCCGCCCGCGAAACACAAGGTCGCTGCCGATCATTTCTATTCCCGCAAACATCTCTTTCAGGTTGCCCGCAATCGTGATCTCTTCAACTGGATAAGCCAACTCGCCCCCTTCGATCCAGAACCCGGCGGCTCCTCGCGAATAGTCGCCTGTCACCATGTTGATGCCGAACCCGATGAGGTCCGTGACATAGAGGCCCTTCTTTACTGTCTTGATAATGTCTTGCGCCGTCTTGGTCCCGGGCGCGAGATAGAAATTGGTGGGGCCGACGGATGGATTCTCACCGACGCTGCGCGAGGCATTGCCGGTCGAAGCCAACCCGAGTTTTTTCCCTGAGTAGGTGTCGAGCAGGTAGCTCTTCAACACCCCTCGCTCCACGACGGTTGTCTTCCTGGTCGGCAAACCTTCGCCGTCGAATGGTCGAGAGCCTAACCCTCCGACCACTCGCCCATCGTCATAGACCGTCACGTACTCAGGAGCCAACGGCTTGTCTAATTGGCCGGCCAGGAATGACGCCCCTTTATAGAGTGAATACCCCGACACCGCACTGCAAAGATTCCCCATGAGACTGCCGGCCGTTTCCGAATCGAAGATGACAGGAACCCGTTGGGTCTCCACTTTCTTCGCCCCAAGCTTTCGGACCGTCCGCCTCGCCGCTTCCAGCCCCACTGCTTCAGGGGAATCCAGCTTGGAAAATTTCCGTTGCACCGCGTACCAGGAATCGCGTTGCATGGCTCCGGTCTCCGGATCGGTGGCAACGGGAGACACCGACATGGAGAAACTTGAACTCTGATACTCCCCCAAGAATCCGTGACTATTGCCCAGCACCACACGCCCTGAGGAGGAATCGAAGTCGCCCCCTTCAGAATTCGTCACGCGCTCATCCGTAGACATGGCAGCAGCCTCGACCCGTTTGGCGAGTTCAATCTGTTGTTCTGTATTCAGTCTCGTGGAATCGTAGAGATCCAGATCCGGCCTCTCGCCCGCCATTTGATCCGCCGACGGCAAGCCGGACACCTGATCCTCCAAGACGGCCTTCGCCAAGGTGCATGTTTCGGCGACCAGTTGATTCAGAGAATCCGCTGAGAAATCGGAGGTGGAGGAGCTGGCTGAACGTTTTCCGACGAATACACGCAAGCCGAGATGCTTCTCCCGCGCTTTTGTGAGGCGATCGACAGCACCCAACCGAACTTGCACCGAAAAGGTTTCCCCATCGGCAATAATGATATCCGCCTCCGTCGCCCCGCCGCGCTTTGCCTTGGCCAAGAGATCCATGGCAAGCTGACTATACCCATCATGCTGCTGTATGTACTGATTCATCGCTGCGTCCCGCCCACGGTGATTTCATCGATTCGAATGGTCGGCAGACCGACGCCCACTGGAACGGATTGTCCTTCTTTGCCACAGGTACCGATTCCTTCGTCGAGCTTGAGGTCGTGTCCGACCATCGAGACTTTGGTAAGGATCTCCGGCCCGCTGCCGATCAAAGTCGCACCCTTGACCGGTCTTGTCACCTTCCCTCCCTCGATCAAGTAGGCCTCGCTGGCGGAAAACACAAACTTGCCGTTGGTGATATCCACCTGTCCGCCACCGAACGACACGGCATACAGTCCACGATCGACTGAGCGGATGATCTCCTCTGGATCCGATGTTCCGGCCAACATGAAGGTATTCGTCATGCGTGGCAGCACGACACTTTGGTAACTTTCCCGCCTGCCGTTGCCGGTCATAGGAATACCCATCAGACGCGCGTTGAGTTTGTCAGTGATGTAGCCCCGTAGAATCCCGCGCTCGATGAGCATGGTGCGACCAGTCGGAGTCCCTTCATCGTCCATGTTGAGCGAACCCCTCCGGCCCGGCAAGGTCCCGTCATCGACAATCGTACAGACATCCGACGCCACCCGCTTCCCAAGGAGACTAGAAAATGCCGACGTCTTCTTGCGATTGAAATCCGCTTCCAAGCCATGGCCGATAGCTTCATGCAACAAAATCCCCGGCCAGCCTCCACCCAGCACGACCGGCATGACACCGGCCGGCGCTTCGACCGCAGACAAGTTGAGTATCGCCTCCCTCGCCGCCTCCCGTGCAAAGCGAAGGTACCGATCCTCCTCATAATAGAACTGAAATCCGGTACGGCCTCCGCCGCCGAACGAGCCGGCTTGCCGTTGGCCATTCTCTTCAGCGATACAGGTCACTTGTAGTCTCGAAAGAGGCTGCACATCCCCGATCAGCAGACCGTCCGATGTCGCGACAATCACAACCTTATACTCCGTATTAAAGGAGGCCATGACATTCTTGATACGTGGGTCATACCGGCGCGCTTCGGCATCGATGGCATTCAGGAGGGACACCCGATCCGCTGTGGCAACTTCAGCCTGTGCCCGCTCAACCGGATAGAGATTGTGTGTCGGGCGTTGACGGACAGGAACCGGAACCGCCTCGGCCCCGCTCGGCGAATTGGCAATATAGCGGGCTGTATCGGCGGCCAGTTCGAGATCCTTCTTCGTCAACTCATCGGAATAGGCAAAGCCGGTTTTTTCCCCCGCTGTCGCCCTCACCCCCACACCCTGCGACACACTCTTGGTCGCGCGCTTGACGAGCGATTCCTCCATCGAAACGGACTCAGATACGCAGGACTCAAAATAGAGATCGGCGTAGTCAATATCACGAACTTTAACCCGCCCGAGCGCCCCGAGCACCTCGCCTTCAGTCAGACCGAAGGACGTCAACTGAACAAGTTCACCCATGGTATGCAAATCCTCACAACGATTAGCCAGCCGATAGATGGAGAAGTATAGCCGATCGTTTTCTACAGGCGCAACGGCTAATTCGTCCAACTCACCGCTTTTACAGGACTTTTACGAAAATTCGTTTGACATTCCTCACTCTCACCAGTAGACTTTGCTCGCCTGCCATACAATCCTTGAGAGAAACGATCGTTACTCAAAGCACGTTTATGGACACAAAAGACTCTTCGTCCGTCGATCAACTATCCATAGAAGAGCTTGCCGCAAAGCTTGAACCAGACCTCTTGCCCAAACATGTTGCCATCATCATGGATGGCAATGGCCGCTGGGCTGAGCTGCAAAACCTCCCTCGTATTGCCGGCCATCGGGAAGGAATCAAGTCCGTCCGGGAAATGATCACGGTCTGCCTGGAACTAGGCGTCCACGCTCTGACCATTTATGCGTTTTCACAGGAGAATTGGAACCGCCCCATTCAGGAAATCTCCTCCCTCATGGGCTTGCTTGAATACTACCTTTCGACGGAACGCTCGAAACTCATCGAGCAGGGTGTCCGGTTGCGTACGATCGGGCGGCTCGACACCCTTCCGGCCTCCGCCCTCCAGTGGGTCCGGGCCGCTGAACAGGAAACGGCTCAACTCGACAAACTGCATCTCACTGTCGCCCTCAGCTACAGTGGCCGCGCTGAGATCGTGGACGCAGTGCGCGAACTCCTTCATGACGCCCAAGAAAGAAAGTTGCAACCTGACGATGTCGATGAGTCCCGTATCCAAGAATATCTCTACACCCACGACCTGCCCGATCCCGATTTATTAATTCGCACCAGCGGCGAAACACGAATCAGTAACTTTCTCCTCTGGCAGCTCGCCTACACCGAGCTCTATTTCACCCCAACCCTGTGGCCCGACTTCCGTCGCCGCGAACTCTTGCTCGCCTTGTTGGAATATCAGCGGCGCGAGCGGCGATTCGGTCGTGTCTTCAGCACCGTTTCGTCGTAACGGTCGATCTCAACTTCCCCATGCAGGATTACAAAATCGTCGGGCAACAGCAGGTTGAACCAGCACCCGAGGTGGCGCGTCGCTTCGACCCCCGTCGCATCTACACGATTCTCGTCCTCGCCCCACTCTTGTATGCCATCATCCGCTACCTCCCGCCCCTCGCATTTTCCGGCGTTGTGGCGCTGGTGGGAGGGCTCGCCCTTTTCGAGTTCTACCGCATGTGCTTCGGCGACCGCAGCCATTCCTCGCTGATAGGGATCGGTCTGGCAGGATTCGCCGCTCTGATTCTCGGGACACACCGGCCGGACATCATTATTCCAGCCCTCCTGGCCACACTGGTCGGCATTATGACTGTTCCACTCCTACGCCGAGCTCCCCTCGAACAGAGCCTGAAGGATGGCGCCTTGACGTTGTTCGGCATCCTCTATCTAGGCCTCACACTCGGTATGCTCTCAATAACGAGGCTCCTGCCTCAGGGTGAATGGCTGATCTTTTTTCTCCTCCTGGTCACGTGGGCGTCCGATACCGGCGCCTATTGTGTCGGCACACTCTATGGACGCCATCGTTTAGCCCCCACAATCAGTCCCAAAAAAACGTTCGAGGGCTTGGTAGGAGGGTTGATTAGTGCCATAATCGTCGCGTATGCAGCTCGTTGGTGGTTTCTCCCTGAGCTATCCGGCCTTGATTGTCTGATTCTTGGTGCCCTGTTGACGCTCACAGGTCTCTGGGGTGACCTGACTGAATCGGCCATGAAACGCAGCGTCGGCATGAAAGACTCCGGCGGGATACTGCCGGGGCATGGAGGTATGCTCGACCGTCTGGATAGTCTCTTGTTCACAGCCCCCGTCTTCTACTACTATGTAACGATGGCGAGCCGGTTACGAGTCATGGAGTGAAGGAGCCCCTATGAAAACGATCGTCATCCTTGGGTCGACTGGGTCGATCGGGACCAGCACCTTAGATATCGTGGACCGGTTCCCAGAAGAATTCCGCGTGGTAGGACTGACGGCCGGCAGCAACGATGAAAAACTCGAGGAACAGGTCCGCCGGTTCAAGCCCCGCATCGTGGCTCTATCGGACGCCTCCGCTGCCGCGAGACTCCGGAATCGCTGTGCGGAACTGCCTGTCGAAATTTTATCCGGGCAGGAAGGCCTGATTCAGGTCGCCGCTGTCCACGAAGCGGAACTCGTTATTTCCGCCATCGTCGGTGGGGCCGGTCTCGTACCTACACTCGCAGCCATCCGCAGCGGAAAGCAAATTGCCTTGGCCAATAAAGAGCCGATGGTCATGGCGGGAAAACTGATGCAGGATGAAGCGCGGCGTCATAACGTACGCATCTTTCCGGTCGACAGCGAACACAGCGCGATCTTTCAATCGTTAGAAGGCCACCGCAAAGAGGACGTCCGCCGCCTGATCTTGACGGCATCCGGAGGAGCCCTCTGGACCCTGAGCCGAGAGGAATTGAAAGACGTCACACCCGAACGGGCGCTCCAACATCCCAATTGGAAGATGGGCGCCAAAATCACGATCGATTCTGCCACCCTCATGAACAAAGGACTCGAAGTCGTCGAAGCCCGCTGGCTCTTCGATATCCCAGAATCTCAAATCGAGGTCATGATCCATCGGGAAAGCATCATTCATTCTCTGGTAGAATATCAGGATCGTTCAATGATCGCGCAATTGGGATTGCCTGATATGCGAACACCTATTTCCTATGCGATGAGATATCCGGGACGCATGCCGCTGGATCTGCCTTCGTTGGATCTGACGGAGATCGCGACGCTGACGTTTTGCAAGCCGGATCACGACCGGTTTCCCTGCTTGGGTCTTGGCTATGAATCCCTGCGGATTGGCGGTACGATGCCTGCCACAATGAATGCCGCAAATGAAATCGCCGTCGAAGCATTTTTGAATGGGGGTATCCGGTTCTCCGACATTGCGGAAATCATTCATGCCACCATGGAATGCCACACCACCACGGACGTCACGACGTTAGAAGACGCGCTGGAAGCGGACCGTTGGGCCCGAGAGAAAGCTGAATCGTTGGTCGGAGCATTGACCCGCTAGGTCTACACGAAGGAGCATATACTGTGTTCATGGCATTTACTTGGTCCTCCAATTCCATTTGGTTGTTATTGGAGAAGGCGTGGTGGTTCCTGGTTGTTCTGGGCGTGCTCGTCGCATTCCATGAACTCGGGCATTTCTTGGCCGCTCGATGGGTCGGCGTCAGGGTCCTCAAGTTTTCTCTTGGATTCGGCCCGAAACTCTTCGGCCGAAAAATGGGTGAAACGGAATATCTCCTTTCGGCCATTCCGCTCGGTGGCTACGTAAAACTCTTTGGCGAGGATGAGACCGAGGCGACGACACCGGAGGATCGTGCGCGGTCGTTTGCACATAAATCTTTGTGGGGCAAAGTCCTGATCGTCGCCGCCGGCCCTGGGTTTAACTTCATTCTGGCCTATTTTATTTTTGCCGGATGGCTCGCAACCGGCGCACCGCTTTTTGTTCCGACGTTCCAGGATCTCTCCCCCGATATCGAAGCGATGACGCCAGGGTCTCCAGCCGATACCGCCGGCATCCAGATCGGGGATCATGTCAGCCGAGTCAACGGACAAGACATTTCAACGAGATCAGAGCTCTTCGACGCGGTGTCGAAGAGCAAAGGGCAGGCGCTGACGCTAGAGATCAAACGAGGCGAACAGATCAAAACACTGACGGTCACACCCACCACTCCGCCAGGACCACAGGCCTCGGCGCAAGAGCCAGGATACTACCTAGGCGTCGAGGAAACACAGCCTCTCGTTACGTCAGTCATGCAAAGTTCTCCGGCGGCGAAAGCCGGGCTTCAAGCCGGAGACCATGTGAGCAAAATCGATGGCCAAACGATCCATACATGGTCTCAAATGACCGGCATCGTGAAAGAAAACCCCAACCACCAGTTACAGATAGAGGTTTTGCGTGACGGACAGCGAGTGTCCCTGGCCGTGACACCCTCGGCTGAGAAAGTCATGGTCAACGGCCAATCGCTCGAAGTCGGTAAGATCGGCATTTCGGGACCAGGCCGTTCGATCATGCGCTCCAGCACCCCGCTGTTGTCGCTCTACGACGGCTTGGGAGCCACATGGGGCTGGACCGAATTGACTGCGGTCGGCCTCTACAAAATGGTCGTGGGAGACATCTCCAGCAAGAACATCGGCGGCCCGCTGACGATCGCCAATATATCCGGAGAAGCCGCGGCGCAGGGGGCCTCTAGTGTGATCTTTCTTATCGCGATTCTGAGCATCAATCTTGGCGTCCTCAACTTGCTCCCCATTCCTATTCTCGACGGCGGCCACTTGATGTTTTTTCTGATTGAAGGCATCCTCCGAAAACCCCTCGGTGAGCGCCAGAGAGAACTCGCGCAACAGGCCGGCCTCGTGTTATTAGTGGGCGTCATGATCTTTGCGTTCTGGAATGACCTTGAACGGCTCTTTTTGAAATAGATCATGTGTCCAAAAGTCTGGGTGTCGCCTGTCGACAAAATACTTCCTTGCTCATCGGCATTTCATATTTGATGATGTGTAATCTTTCCCACTGACCCATGCGGACCTCCCAAGTCTTAATCCCTACATTGCGAGAAGACCCTGGCGAGGCAGAAACTGTCAGCCATAGGCTCATGCTCCGCGCCGGCCTGATTCGCAAGGTGGCAGCCGGCATCTATACATACCTCCCGCTCGGCCTCCGGGTCATTCGAAAGGTCGAACAAATCATTCGTGAGGAGATGAACCGGGCCGGAGCCCAAGAGCTTCTCATGCCTATTGCGTCTCCCGCAGAGTTGTGGCGAGAAACCGGCCGATGGAGTTTCTACGGCAAAGAATTGATCCGCTTCAAGGATCGCCACGAGCGCGAGTTCTGCTTGGGGCCGACTCATGAGGAAGTGATCACTGATCTGTTCAGGCGCGAAGTCCGCTCCTATCGGCAGATGCCGCTGAACTTCTATCAAATCCAAACAAAATTCCGAGATGAAATTCGCCCCCGCTTCGGCCTCATGCGGGGGCGCGAGTTCATTATGAAGGACGCCTACAGCTTCGATCAGGACGAAGCGAGCGCCAGGCTCAGTTATCAGAAGATGTACGATGCCTATACTCGCATCTTTACACGCTGCGGCCTCACCTTCCGTGCCGTGGAAGCCGACACCGGCCTGATCGGCGGCAGTTCATCTCACGAATTCATGGTGCTCGCTGAAACGGGCGAGAACACCATCGTCTACAGCGATGCCGGCACCTACGCCGCCAATGTCGAACAGGCTGAAGTACTTCCTCCTGCTGAGATGGACACCGAGGCCCACCGTCCCTTGCGCGTGGTACAGACTCCTCGCTGCCGGACAGTCGAAGAAGTGACGAAATTCCTGGATATCTCCCCTGCCCACCTTGTGAAAACACTCCTCTATTCGGCGAGGACGGACACGGTTGCCGTGTTGATACGGGGAGACCATGAGGCGAATGAGGTCAAGATTCAACGATTCCTGCGTGTCACTGATCTTGAACTCGCCACACCTGCCGTCGTCGAGCAAGTCACCGGCGCACCGGTAGGATTTGCCGGTCCCGTCGGTCTGAAACAGGTTCGGATTATTGCCGACCATGCGGTTAAAGCCTTGCGCAACGTGGTTGTCGGCGGCAATCAGAGCGACACCCACTATGTCGATGCGAATTGGGATCGAGATTTTCAGGTCGAGCAGTTTGCCGATCTACGGAGCGCCTGCGCAGGAGATCCGTCACCGAAAAAAGATGGCGGGACTCTGAAGGCAACGAGAGGGATCGAAGTAGGACATGTCTTCATGCTCGGCACCAAATACAGCGAAACTATGAACGCCTCCTTTCTCGACCTTCATGGCAAAGAGCGCCTCGCCGTCATGGGCTGCTACGGCATCGGCGTCGGACGCACAGCGGCGTCGGCAATCGAACAGAATCACGACGCGAAAGGTATTATTTGGCCCTTTCCCATCGCGCCGTTCCATGTGCACCTCCTCCCGCTCACCCAATCGGCACAAACCGCCCAGGTCACCGCGCAGCTCTACGGCGAACTGCAAGCGGCGGGGCTCGAAATACTCTGGGACGACCGGGACGAGCGAGCGGGTGTGAAGTTCAACGATGCGGACCTGATGGGAGCGCCTTTCCAAGTGGTTGTCGGAGACAAGGGCCTTGCAGAGGGAGTCGTGGAAGTCAAATCGCGAAAAGACGGAGTGAAACTCAAGCTGCCTCCGGCGCAAGTCGCCGCTCACCTGACTCGCATACACGCAAGCTGAAAACCCTACCGCCAGCCGGCGGCTTCTTTTCTATTGTCACGCCCGTTACCATACTTAGCCTGAAACTGCCTTTTCCTTGCCTTCCATCCGTGATCAGCTAGACTGAGCTTCAATCTCTGACCCAAGAGGCACGTGAAGTCACCTGAATCGCACGCACGCTTCATTGAGTATACGGAACGAGCGATGGCCTTCGTAATCGATGGCCAGGAGTTCGTGTAATGCACGCCAATCCCATCCCACAAAATCTGCAAGAACTTCAGCAGAAAGTGGCATTCGCCGAGAATGTCAAGCGCATCACTGAGCAAATCCATGCGGCCAGCGATCTTGACCATATTCTCCTTGATCTGCGCAAAGAAATTCTCAGCATTTTCGACGCCGAAGACCTCACCATCTTCGCATTCGATCCGGAAAAGAAAGAGATTTTCTCCAAAGTCCCTCACATCGACAGTGTTGAGGAATTCCGCATTCCTCTGACCGAACAAAGCCTGGCTGGATTCTGCGCCAAGTATCTCCGCCCAGTGAGCATTGCCGACGCCTATAACATCGCAGAACTGCAAGGCGTCCATCCCTCACTCGTCCACGACACCTCCTATGACAAACGGACTGGATTCAAGACCAAACAGGTCCTGACCTACCCGATTGTGGCGGACAACAAGTATTTGATGGGCGTCCTTCAACTCCTCAACAAAAAAAGCGGCGTGCGCTTCACGAGAAAAGACGAAGAATCCGTCGCTGAGATTGCCAAGGCGCTCGGCATCGCCTTCTTCAATCTCCGCAAGGGTTCGAAGAAAGCCCCCAGCAAGTTCGATCGCCTGGTCACAAGCAACCGCATTACCCAGAACGAGTTGGATAATGCGATTGCCGAGTCCCGGAAAGGCCTATCGGACTTCGAGAGTATCCTGATTGAGAAATACAAAGTGCCGAAACTCGAGATCGGCAAGTCGCTCGCTCAGTTTCACAAATGCCCCTACATCGAGTACAGCGAGCGAACGATCGTCGATGTCGAGCTCCTAAAAAACCTCAATGTCGACTACCTCAAGAAAAATCATTGGATGCCTCTCAAGCGGGACCGGACCGCCATCGAAATTTTGACGGACGACCCGAGCGATCTCGATCGCGTGGCGGATATTAAGCGGACGTTCCCCGGCTTGAACATTCGCTTTGCGATCAGCCTCCGCCGCGATATCGCCCAGTTCCTCGGCTCCGCCACAGGACAGGGTGATACCGGCAGTCTCCGCAAGTTAGACGAGAATGTCTCGGACATTCTCGGCGAACTCGTCAACGAAGCCCAAGAGGCGGCAGCGGAGGATACTGGAGGCGGGCTCGATGAAAACGACAACGCTATCGTGCGGCTAGCCAATCAAATCATCGCCGATGCCTATCGACAAGGCGCCTCCGACATTCACGTCGAGCCGTATGGCGACAAGCGTGAAACGCTTGTCCGCTTCCGAGTCGACGGCGACTGTTTCGAATATATGAAGATTCCGCAAAGCTATCGGCGCGCCATCGTATCGCGTCTAAAGATCATGGCGAGCCTCGACATCGCAGAACGGCGCAAGCCCCAGGACGGCAAGATCAAATTTAAACTGTCTGACACCAAAGAAATCGAGTTGCGTGTCGCGACGATTCCCACCGCCGGATATAACGAAGACGTGGTCATGCGTTTGCTCGCGGCCAGCGAACCTTTGCCTCTCGACAAGATGGGATTCTCGGACAGAAACCTCGCGGCCATCAAGGTCATCGCCGCAAAACCCTACGGCATCATTCTCTGTGTCGGACCAACCGGTTCAGGAAAAACTACAACCCTGCACTCTGTCCTCGGCTTTATCAACACACCAGATCTTAAAATCTGGACGGCGGAGGACCCCGTCGAAATCACACAGTATGGCCTCCGGCAGGTTCAAGTCATGCCAAAGATCGACTTCACATTTGCCGCTGCCATGCGCGCGTTCCTTCGAGCCGACCCAGACGTGATTATGGTCGGAGAAATGCGAGATAAAGAAACGGCTGATATCGGCATTGAAGCCTCATTGACCGGACACCTCGTTATGAGCACGCTCCACACAAACAGCGCGGTGGAAACCGTCACCCGGCTCCTCGACATGGGCTGCGACCCATTCAGTTTTGCTGATGCCATGTTGGGAGTCCTCGCCCAGCGCCTCACTCGCCGGATTTGCAAAGATTGCAAAGAACAGTACGTTGGAACGGCCATAGAATACGAAGAAATCCGCCAGGGTTATGGGCCTGAACATTGGGACAAGCTCAACATCCCACAAGACAATACGTTCCGCCTAACCCGCGGGAAGGGATGCGAAACCTGCAATCGCACTGGCTACAAAGGACGCGTAGCCATCCATGAGTTGCTTCTGGGATCAGACAAAATCAAACGCATGATTCAGACGAAGGCGAGAACGGAAGAGATGCTGCGCACTGCCCTTGAAGAGGGTATGACCTCACTCATGCAAGATGGAGTCCAGAAAGTCCTGCTTGGCCAGACCACGTTCAAGGAAGTCAAAGCGGTTGCCATCAAGTAATCTGATTCAAAGAACGCGAGTCAGGCCAGAATCGACATCCATCGGCGCAGTCTGATCCGACTCGCGCAGAATGATCGGAAGTTCAACCCCCGGTTCAGGAATGTCGGGCTCATAGCTTTCGCACCTCCCAACAACCCATCGAGCAGAACGTCCAACCGGCACGATCAACAGCCAGCCACTATGGCAAACCGAAGCATGCACATGCGTCAGCGAAGGATACCGGAGACGCACGCCTGTCAAGTAACAGATACCGTTAGAATATCCGGATGTGCCGACGAGGGGGTGAGCGCCTATACGGCAGTTGTTGAAACGAAGGCCACATACTTTTTTAGGCGATTCTGTGCCGCGGGCGACAATTCTGTGAAAGCCAAGCCGAAGAATTGATCTTTCGCCCACTTCACGGTAGCGACGGTAATGTCGGCAGGTTTGATTTGCTTGGGAAGACGCAGGCTCAACGTGATCTCATCTCCTGGCTTGATCTCAGCCTGTGTGCTGACTCGGGCGCCACGTATCGAAAGATCGTAGACCACACCTAAGTCGATACCAGGCCTCCTCAACCAACGACGAGGCTGGCAATGAGACAGTGAGCAGACGAAAGGAGCAGAGATACGGACCCGATGATGTTGGCGAAACCTATTTAAGGCAGAGGGTCGATGTGAAATCTGTTCCATAGCGTGTCCCTACCGTATTTCTACCGTACATCATGAGGCCCTTTTCACCAATATAATTCCTTAATTGCATGAATCGATTCGCACCATGGAGTCATCGACATCCGGCGTGCGACCAGGCGCAACCCATCCGCACGAACGTGTGCATGGACGCACCATTCACAGACGACATGTCGAAATTCACTAGCCGAAAAATCCTCGATTATCTGCCGCTTATTGCCATGACACGATCACAACTGGACGTACAATGAGTAGTGCCACTGACTCTTGACAGCTTCCTCTTCTGAAGATCAATTTACCCCGTCAATACGACTTACTTTCTCCCGCTCAACCAGGGTTATGTCAACGCATGCCAAGGGTCTCTCTACCACACAGCTTGATACCATTAGCTAAATACCCTATTTGACTCTCGACGTGACCCATGGTAACCTGCACACACTAACAAGCTGCACTAGCCTTCGCGGTCTTGATTCTCATTTGATTGTTTCAGCGCGATTCATCTTGCAGTAGCTCATACAGTCTGTCCTGTTCTGCGCTTATAACTCCGCAGAAAGATGGACGCAGTGGCCTGGGTATTTCTGTCAGACCCCCTCATCTCCGCCGAATGTTTCCCCGCGTAGGAGATGCCTGGTTCTATAAAAGGAGCACACATGAAGCTATCCACTGGGTGGCGAGCCGACAAGACGAGAAAAAACCGGGCGCGGGCGACGCGAAAACCCAAAATCCGATGGGAGGTGCTGGGCCTTCCGAATCCTCTTGATGCCAGCCTGACGACCACTATGGAAGACATCCGTCGGCAAGTCTCGAACATGGCAAGCCATGGGTTCGGCCAGGGCACTCGTTCGCGCAAGGCTGAACGAGCTTCTGACTTAAGCAGCAAAAGACGTCGTGAAACAGCAGGGCCATCCTGATTTTCCCCTTAAAGGAGACAGAACCATATACACAGCAAGCGTGTGGTGACTGAATACGAGTCGCTACGCAAAGGAGGGCACCATCGGACGAGCAGGAAAAACAACCATCGCAAAACGAGACCGTGAAAAAGCGAAACAAATTCAGCGGCGTGAGAAAGATGCCCGCCGAGAACAACGCAAGACTGAGAAGCCTGCTCGCTCCATAAATACGGAAGGCGAGGATCCAGATTTGGCCGGGCTTCGATGGGGCCCACAAGAACCGCTGTATTAAGACGTGCCGTGAGCGCGAGCCTCAGGTACTCCTTCTGCCCTATGTCGCCCTCATAAAGCGGTCAACGTCAAACACCGCCATGTAGTTGCCGTGCCCCCACATGGCGATGCCGCCCATGTGATTCACTCTAAACATGCCACCATTCCCATCGGTCCGGACCGGCCAATAGTCTGTCGATCGCAAGCGCCCGGTAGGAATCTCCGATATCGATTTGATACTGCAACCGGCTGTCAGAATTTTGTCCAGGGCCGCCCACTAACCCCGTCAGTCAAACAATCATTCCTGCCCGCCCATCCTCGCAAATCCGACCTTCGCTCCATCAGGAATTCACACTCAACTCATCACCGCATGACTCCCCGAAGCCTTTCGGTTTGCAATGATGATACCCATCGATCGACCACACCTCTTAGACTGCGAATCGATCTGCTTTGATGCGATATCCTGCCGTTAGACTTTGTGTTACGAAACCTATCCCCGCTCTAGTACGAGGAGGGACTCGGTTGATTTCGGTGTCGATCTTCACCTGAACGCCCCCACCGCTGACGTTCACCTCTAGAACGTTCAGACACTCTCGAATGCGGACGATCACCGGGGCGGGGGCTTCCCTCTGCCAACGGCACAGGGCGCCCCAACAATGTTTCGATCGCATAGAGCTGATCACGTTCCTCGAAGGTCACGAAACTGGTGGCTCTCCCTGTCATCTTCATCCTGGCTGTCCGTCCAATACGATGGATATAATCTTCCGGGCAATTCGGCAAATCGTAATTCACCACATGGCCGATATTGGCCACGTCAATCCCGCGGGCTGCAACATCCGTCGCGACGAGAATTCTGACCTGGCCTCGTTTAAATCCGTCGAGAGCACGGAGGCGCTGGGGCAAACTTCTGTCTCCATGGATGACCGCGACGCGGTGACCGGCCTGTTCAAGCGTCTGACCGAGTCGATCGACCCGGCTCTTTGTTCGAGCGAATACGAGGACGGTCCCTCGTTCTGCTGCGAGCAACGACACCAACAGCTTCGTCTTCTCCTGAGCAGTCGTATGATGCAACGCTTGAGTGACACCGTCGGCCGTCGTCGAAGCAGGCGTCACCATCACACGAACGGCGCCATTCAGGCTCGTTTGAACCAGGCGGGTGACATCCGTCTGAATCGTAGCGGAAAAGAGCAACGTCTGTCGCTCTACCGGCAATGCATCAAGAATCTGATTAATCTGTGGCGCAAAGCCCATATCGAGCATACGGTCTGCTTCATCGAGCACCAAAATTTTAATCGGGGCTAAATTGATCGTCCCGTTCCACATGTGGTCCAGCAACCGCCCCGGTGTGGCAACCAGAATATCGGGCTGTTGGCGCAATCCTCTGATCTGCGCCTGCATATCACTTCCTCCGACAATGACCGTGGCTGAAATATGGTGGCTGCGGCCAAGCTTCTCGATTGAAGCGAAAATCTGCAATGCTAATTCCCGTGTCGGTGCGAGGATCAACGCTTGCGGTTGGCCTTTCGGGAGGACCGCGAGCCGTTCGATCATGGGGACAACAAATGCGGCTGTCTTCCCCGTACCGGTTTGCGCACAACCGATGACGTCCCGGCCCTCAAGGGCCGGTGGAATGGCCTGAGCTTGAATGGGAGTGGGAATCAGCAAGCCCGCTGCGGTCAAGTCCCGCAAGAGTGGCTCAGATAGACCAAGGGTATGAAAACTCGTGTGAGCAGAGGTATGCAATGCACTATCCTTTCAGTGTGATCGCATTAAGACGGGATCAGAGAACCGAGGGGAGAGAAACCAGAAAGGCATCAACTCCGACAGGAGCTGGTCGCGATGCGATCGCGAAGTCCGTTATGGTGTATACAGCCGCGCCGCCGGACTACTGCGACAACGATGTGGGTGTCATCGTACAGTACCTCCTCCCCGACGTCAACTCACTTTAAAAAGAATGGCTCGTTAATGGACCGAGAAGGAAACCGCACCGCTACGACTCTCATGTCATGGTAACCTGATGTGTTCGCTATCCTAGCCAGACTATGCTAAGGTACGTTCCTATGAAATTCGGTCACTACTCTATCCCTCGCGCCTTCATTCTCTCCCTCTAGATCCTGCGCGATCGATGCTCTAGTTTCCGCTCCGTTCGCATACAACCCTGTTCGAGAAGACTTCCGAGCATCACCAATAGTGCCGCACCCATCCCTGTCCGATAGTAGAATCGGCAGACAACGAATGACGATAGGGCCGTTGATCAATTCCGTAGGATTAAAAGACCTCATGAATCAGACCGTAAAGCAACTCGTGACTCCACAATCGACAGCGTTTGCCATCACCCCCATGGGTGCACCGATCAAGATCAGCAGTCGCCGCGGGATCTGGACCGTTATCCTCTTTTGCGCCATTGTCATCGGCGCTGTGATCGGAGTTCCTCTCTCTGGATATCTCTATCACTACGCCTGGCTAGACTGGTCGATTTTTGGCATGCTCTATGTTGTCAGTGGCCTACGCATCACTGTCGGCTACCATCGATTGATGGCCCATCGAAGCTTTGATTGCCCAAACTTGGTCAAAGACACACTCTTAATCGCAGGAGCATGGGCGCTTCAGAACTCCGCCATCAAGTGGGCATCCGATCATGTGCGTCATCACGCGCACTGTGACAAGGAAAAAGATCCGTACAATGCGCAACATGGGTTCTGGCATAGCCATTGTGGATGGCTCTTTACCCCCGATCAATACGCCGACCCCAAATATGCGACACGCGTCGCGAACGATCCCGTCGCAATCTGGCAACACAAGTATTATCCCCTCCTGCTCCTCGCAGGCCTGGCCGGCACATTTCTCATCGGCTTTCTCTTTAACGGTTTGATGGGGGGAATCGGCTGCTTTCTTCTTGCCGGCGTTGGGCGCACATTCGCCGTGCTTAATTCAACATTTTTCATCAACTCCGTCTGCCACCTGTGGGGACAACAGCCACATGGCACATCAGACTCCAGCCGAGACAGCTGGCTGGTGTCTTTTGTGACTTTTGGCGAGGGATATCATAACTACCACCACATGTATCCAACCGACTACCGAAACGGCACGCGCTGGTATCACTTCGATCCTTCAAAATGGCTCATGCACGGGCTCTACTCATTGGGGCTTGCGACGTCGTTGCGGACCGGTTCGTATGTCGAAGACTCGCTCGCTCGGACGAACTGATAGGTCACGGAGGAGATTTCGATGGGGAAACGGGTCCTGTATATAGGAGGACTCCCGGACAAGGTTTCGGACTGCGAGCTACGCGGGATCTTTACCTCCTACGGCCTGGTCGCCAGAGCCTACGTGGTCCGATTCAAACATACCGGACGATCTGCCGGATATGGATTCGTCGAAATGGGATCTGGCGAACAGGCCTTGAGCGCGGTGGTCGCCCTTGAAGGAACCGAATGGGATGGGCACCTCCTCAGACTCTATGTCACCCCCTACGCAAGTCAGGCCGTCTAACATCACGCGAATTATGGGAGAGGACTACGCATGAGCCGCACCAACTTGGACCCGATCATGACCTTTCCAGATGGATCGCACCTCTTGATCAGCACTGCCTGCTCAACAGAAGGAAGTTTTTCCTGTGCGCTCTATACGGCAACCATAGAAGCAGATGACCGAGGAGCTTTCCGTATCATCTCCAACCATCTCGCCGCCGCCACCTGCTTGATTGCTCAAGAAGATGCCTACAGTTATGCCCAACGTCTTTACCCCCATTCAGCTGATAGCATGAAAAAGCCGCCCTATCTGATCTGGCCCGGTCCTGGCCCCACCGGCAATACGGATGTGTAGGACGGTGCCTGACTCTCTCCTACCAAATCGCAGACTCAATCCTCTCTCCAACCCCACAACGCACTCCTGATCGTGCAGGCAGAAGAAACTCCAGAAGAGTTTGGACTATAGCTTTTCACATGGCCCTCTGTTAGGATGTTCCCGTTTCATGCGGCGAGCCTCGCAGGAAACGGCAAATAGAACGGCTCATCACCGATATTGTTGGTACCGAGAATCTGATCGGAAGCTCGACCCAAGCCGCTCCACTGTTTGCGTCTTCGGCCCGTTCCTTCCCCTCTTGTGTTCGTTCTCGATCCTCAACCAATATCAATTTCAGAAGGAGGAACCCCCATGGGTTCAAAACTATATGTCGGCGGGTTGCCCTATGCGGCAACTGAATCACAGCTCACCACCCTCTTCGCCGCGCACGGCACCGTCGAGTCTGCGCGTGTGATCACGGACAAGTTCACCGGGCAATCGCGAGGCTTCGGCTTCGTTGAGATGGCCACACAGGAAGAAGCCAAAGCCGCGATTACCGCGTTGAATGGCTCACAGATGGACGGACGTCCCCTGACTGTCAATGAAGCGAAGCCACAAGAGCCCCGCACCGGTGGTGGCGGTGGCGGTGGTGGTCGTTTCGGCGGCGGTGGTGGTGATCGCGGCGGTCGCGGTCGCTTCTAACAACGCACCGACAAGCATCTGCTGCAGAAGGGGCGCTTCATCCGAAGCGCCCCTTCATGTCCTACCCCACACGGCACATTCTACTTTTCATCGCGAACGGCACGCCGTTTAACACATCTTCACTGGTCTCAACCTCAGCGCAATTGCATCCACATACTCCTCGACCGCGACAGATGTCCACCTAGCGTTGCGACAGCCATGCCCATCCCAAGAAAGACATGCCCGCTTCAATTTGGGCCGCACTGGTACATCGCGCGCAGCAAACACGCGTCACGAATATGTGAGAATAATTGGAGGAATCGTTGAACCATGGCACACTAACTTCCAATCACCGAGAGAACGTACATGCACTGCTACCGATATCCACGCCTGCTGGAACTGCTGCTGGCTCTCTGCCTTTCCACAGCGATCTGCACATCCAGCTTTGCGGGAGATATGGCCCTCCTGAGCATTGGCCCTCGCATTGGCTTCGGTGAAAAAATTCCTCTCATGGGGAAAGAGCAAAAATACTATTTCCACCTCTACGACGTCGCAGCGGTCATCAAGCTCCCTTGGTCTTGGCCGCTCGGTGAGAGCACATGGAGTCTAGACACGAGACTGATCGCAAGCGGGGGGCTACTGACAGGGGCAAATGAAAGCGGTCTGATGATGACGGCCGTGCCTGCTCTCGCGTTGAGCGGTTGGGGGGGACTTGTCACCCTCGACGTGGGAGCAGGAGCAGGATTCTTCAGCAACTATACATTCGGAGTACAAGACTTCGGGGGTCCGGTTCAAATCGTCACAACCTCGGGAATTCGCGTGAATCCGTTCCCGCATGCCTATGCCGGATTCCGAGTCCAACACTTCTCCGATGCCGGCCTGTACGGACCCTCCAGTCTCGGCGTGGATATGTACATCGTAGAACTTGGGTATCAGTTTTAACCAAGTCGACGCCGAACTGTTGATCCCTCCGCACCTAAATGCCAGGCACATCCCAGTGCCCTGGCAGGCTAAGAAAAACCCTTTTCGCACAGCAGAACGTCAATGGCCCGGTCGTGCGCCAACCCCTGCTATAGTTTCCACCCTGACAACACACACCGCTGCGCAATCAGTGGCCTAAAGCTCTCTACATCCTCCGACACCCTTGTCATAATCATATCCGCCAGTCCCTGATCTTCGAAACATTCATAGGCATCATCGAGAAAACCGCCCCGAAGTAACGGATGGTGGAGAAACGATTGACCGGTGCCGGTCGCCACTTCCAACGGGTATTCGGCCACGGCGATGCGAGAGCAATGAAGTCCGTCCAGCCATCCACGCACCTCTTCCGCTGACGGTCGCTCAGCACAATAGGCTTCAAGGCGCCGGCGCTCCGCCAGGAGACCACGAACTGCCATTTCCTGATCGATCCGACGCCAAAGTGAGTCGAATGTACCGAGCGAAGGGAATGTCAACACCAGTTGGCCTCCTGGCTTGAGATGTTCTACCAATCCCTGGATAGCTTCGAAGCGGTTGGGGCGGAAAAACATGACCGAGAGATTGCCGGTGATGCGATCGAAACAGGGCAAGTCCTGAGG
>Ga0134127_10000982_pt1 | contig 22423 bp, 25 predicted proteins | sample KB31753_FD_96459 | JGI IMG/M metagenome (GOLD analysis project Ga0134127, IMG submission 96459) | Terrestrial soil microbial communities with excess Nitrogen fertilizer from Kellogg Biological Station, Michigan, USA - KB3-175-3 | ecosystem: Environmental > Terrestrial > Soil > Unclassified ... | reverse complement strand
TTGTCCTTGCTCACGAACCCATTCACCGCCTGGTCAAAAAATATCTTTTCGGCCTGCGACGCTGTAATCGTCCCAGACACGATGACGAACGGCAAATCCATGTCGAGCTCTTCTAGAATTTTAGCCACTCTTGATGCATCCAAAAGAGGCAGTGTAAAGTCACACAGGATGATATCCCAGGGCTTATTATGGAGCGCATCCAGGACTTGCTTCTCTGTTTCCACGCGCTCCATGAGAGTGTCCCAGACGCCTTGCAGCTCGCGCAGAATCAACTCCGCATCATCAGGGTTGTCTTCGATCAATAACACTCGTAACGTTTGGCGGCTCATGTTATTTCACACCATACAGATTGATCTTCGTGCCAGATACGTAGTTGCCGGCCACGAGATCAACATCAACTCTCGTAATGGCAGCGGTGCTTTCCCATTCTGAAGATGCCGATATATCCATCACTCCAACTGTACCAGCATCTCTTCGACAACCATTTATGCATGAAGCCATTTTATTGAAAGTTGTTTCTGCATAAAATGGAATTACGATTTTCCCTCTTCCGCATTGGCCTGCATCTGCGGTGCTTGCCGCAATAACAGCCACTTTTGTATCATTCCCACCCTCTCCTGTTAGCGTTGATGTACCATAGGCATATTTCATCGAATAGCGATAGTTCGCGGCTGTTTTGTCGTTGTTGAAGAATACTCTCACATAGGAAAATGTTGCTACTTCTGTGCTGCGTGCTACGAATTCTATTTCCAGAGAATTGTAAGTTCCCGGTATAGATGAGAAGGTAACAACTCCGGTGCCCGATGGAGTTGCGCTTTGGATGAGTTCTCGAAGGCCAGTTGCATATCTAAGCCCGGTGGTCTGAGTGCTGTCTGCGACAATGATTTGCAGGTTAGCACCAACGGTCAGCTTCGCAGCGGTATCTGCGGCTGTGCCAACAGGCAAGTCTCCTTTTGCGTCGAATATGGGATCGGTCGCGACTGACACCGAACCGCCGCCGCCACCATGCACATGATCTCTACGTGCAGCATAAGCGCTGGTTCCGTCTGCGGTCGTTCCAACGTCAGCAGGATTGCCCTCTGCATCACTGAAAATGGCTGCCAGGATTTTTGCAAACATATCAGCCCACGCAATTTTCCTTTTTATCCCATCCGAATTTTTTCGGAACCCAATCATGTCAGGGTCACTTATAGTGGTCACAGTACTGCCGGATTGAATTTGGGCTGCCAATCCCAGACTGATAACATTATCCCCAGTATCTATGATTTCCTTTCCGCTAACCCCATTGAACATGGCAATGTTTCCACTGACCGCACTCCCAGGACCAGTTACCTTCGCATCGATCTGCGTTTGAATTGCAGAGGTAACGCCATTCAAATAATCAAGCTCTGTATTGGAGACAACGCCTGATGAAAGTTTTGCTGCATCGATCCCAGTAGGCAGATCACTCGCAGCGATGTCAGCCCCAGCAGTTACCAGGCCATTCGCGTCATACGTGATTTTGGTCTTTGTTGCGCCGGTGATCGGAGAGTTGGCCGTGAGCTTCAGCGCGATGTTTCCAACAACCTTTTGAAATGCACTCAGAATAGAATCCGCCGCACTAACCGTTCCCGCGCCTGCTGAAAATGCAGTCAACACTTTTGCAATGACAGAAGCATTTGTAACCGTTGTCGCGTTGGAACCAGCAGATGCAGTGACTTCACCCGTCAACGCCGCGCGGCTGAGCAACGGAGTTGCGTCCGTATATACCAGCGTGCCATCCACCATTGCCCCCACCGCATCCTGCGCTTCTTCATCAGTGTAGGATCCACCACCACCGGAACCCGTCAGCTCCTCCCAGATCGCCGCACCTGCTGTTACGTCTACCGCTTGATAGGATTTATCGGCTGTCTCATCAATCCATATATCCCCGACTTCATAACCAGCATCGCTGTCTTCGTCAACAGTCGGAGCGGTTGTCTTGCCAGAGAATAAACGAGTGTAAGGGTGTGTCATTATTTCTCCACTCCATAGAGCCGCGCAACACCGGATGCAATATTTCCACTACTGCAAAACAACTTGAACGTGTTGTAAGCGGTGCCGGGGACCAGCAGTAATCCATTCAAATTACCGCCCACGACAAAACTCTGATTTGTATAAGCAAACTCTCCATAAATAATCTTGCTCAAAGCCGTTGAAAGAAGGGAGCGTAAATGGAGCGTAGCTTGAAATGGTCTTGAAACCGTATTTGTTAGACCTGCTCCAAGTATGAAGGATGTCCCCGGATTTGCGCCCTGTGTCCCCAGGCTTCCGCCGTTCTGAATATAGGATCCTGCCGAATAATAATTACTGCCCGTCTCATAACTGGAGCCACCATCAGCAGAATATTGCATACCCAAAGCAACATTGTTGGTCGCCACGATCAGGTCCACAATCTCCAGAAGGTAATCATCATAGGTGGATGTGATGCCAGTGGTGAAAGCCAATATCGCAGAACTGCTTGCAGTGTGCTGTTCTAGCAAGACAAGACCACCTCCACCGCCGCCCGGCAAGTTATCCACATCCAGCTTTTTCTTCGCGAACCCATCTTCGCTATCTTCGATAAGGATGAGGTCACCGGCGACGGGAGTTGCCTTTTCGGTAAGTCCGTCGATCTCGCCGTCAGCATCACTGTGAAAAGCGGTCGCGCTACCAACCGGCGTCACTACATCGGCTTCATCAATCAGATATAGATTGCCATCTGCTGAATCAAGAAATAACTTCTTTGACCCTGCCGCGGGTGTATCGGGTGCGCTGCCCTGTTCAACCAATGTGAGATGCGGGGAATTGTTATTTGATACCGTTGTCATAGTTGCTCCTAGTCCGAATAAATCCAGTCGGTCCCGTCTTCAGTGGTCACTGGCACGGGCGGGAAAGTTACACCATCTTCCATGACCACCTTCCCGCTATCGTCGGCTGCGTGCGTGTGACCAATCGCTGCATATAGTGCATCAAAGATGGTGGTCAATGCTGCGACAATATTCGCCCACGTGATCTTTTTGAACGTCTCACTTACTTCCTGCCAGAATCCAAACTCATCATCGTCTGCCAATGTTGTTTCTTCATCGGCATCATGGATCTGTGTCCCGCCGCCCAGGCCTGAATAATCCGCGGCCAAGGGGAAAGGTACTGCTATCTGATCGTCGGTGAGCTCTTCCATCCCTTCCCACAAAAGAACGTAGCCAATCATGTACTTACCGGCATCAGGCACGGGGATGTAGCTCACATGCGCAATCAAGGGCGATGCAAAGTTCACGCCTTCATTGGCCGTGACCTCGCCAGTGCTATCGGCTTCAATGGAGACGTATACAGCGCCGGTCGTGGGAATGTAGGAAGATAAGTCCATCGGCTGGGTATCCACGCGCGCAATACCGGTGGCCGTGCGGATGACCCCACCATAGACGGTGATGGTGAAAGCCGTTCCATCTGAAACGATAATCGTGAGCTGGATGATCTGCTTGCGATCAATCGGGATCTCATCCGGCGCCCTGAACATGTGCTGCTCAGCGTGATACTTCACGCGTGGGGCCTGTGGGATGGCATACGCATCACGGACGGCGATCACTCTCCAAAGGGTCGGCTGTTCTTTCTTGCGCCCGATCAGCACACGTACATCGAAATCGTCAGGTGCAATGTCGTTATAGACCTTTACCGTTTCGCCATTGCGAAGGCGCGCATAGATCAAGCCGTCAGTGTCGGATTTCACAACGCCGTCGGCATTGCCCAGTGCAGCGGTGGTCTTCTGGGCCCACTCACTGTCGGCGCGCCTGAATAGCTGCTCGACTTTTCGTTTGATGTTCCGCGCTTTGAGTGGCATGTTAGTATCCCACCACTTTCACACCGTCTATATTGGGTAGGGGGACGAGTTGCGTTAGATTTCCTTCCTTGTTAGCCCATGTATCTCCGAAATCTGGACTGTAACGCACAGACGAACCGCCCGCCGCGACCCAACGCGAAGTTACTCCTGCGCCGCCCGCGTAGTCCCACCACCAAACACCAAACGGCAGGCTGGGGATCGTGCCAAATGTCGCGCCGCCATCAGATGACCGTCCCCTTGCGCCTGCTCCATACTTCGTCATGATAAACATGCCGCTGGGGTCACAGGCAAAACCCTTGCCAGCAAAATCGGCATCAGCGATCGTGGTGATCGTAGCGAGATTATTTTCACCAATGATATATCCACCTCCGCCATCAATCGTGTGAAAAGTTCTCCCAGTTGTACTGGCTCGAACATGACTTAAGAAAGGTGAAAATGTGTCCATTGACCCAATTGGAGGAGTTCCAGTGGCAAGAACAGATCCACCATTAGGAGCGATCCTTGAGAAGTGATTGTATCTTGTATAAAGCCACGCATTTTCCCCATAAGTCAACCCGCCCAAGAAAACAGTGCTGCTTATGGCTGCTCCTGCTGCGAAGGAACTTCCTGAACCGAGCCATATCTTTTGATCTACATTGGCCTGTCCCATGATGAACGCAACTTGTTCAGAAACCAACGGGTTATACCCTACTGCATACAATCCCCAGGGATCCGTAAATACGCCAGGGGAGGGCGGCCTGATACTCGGCTCATCGTAGAGCACGGTGAACGTTGCGCCGATGGAGGGGGCGCGGGCAACAAAGAAGGGCGTGAAACCTCCGAAATCTGCGTTCGCTGTGTACGCACAAAACAGAGCGCCGTTGGGTGTTTTGAAGAAATTGTTTATGGGCTGATATTGCGCCGCGGTCAATCCGGCGTTGATAAATCTCCACTTGACCGCGCTGCCCTCTTCAAAGAAGTTGTCCGAGTAAAGAAGTCCCGCGCTTACATCGTGTAGTATTACCTTCTGCGGTCCGTCCTTGGAGCCCTCTGGAAAGCCTGGAAGGATGATCGGGAAATCAGGCAGGGGAGGGAAGGAGGGCAGAGGCGGCGCTGAAACATCATCAGGGCTGAATGGAATATCGCCGTTCGTCGAATTCTGCTCAAGCGTCACGCCTTCAAATGAGATTTCCGTATAAAGGAATCCGCCCTCACCTTGAACAAAAGAAACATAGCGCGGGATGATCTTGCCACTGTATGCAATGCCGCGCGGGGTGTCGCCGGCTGCAATGGCGACCTGTGCGTACTGATTCGGCCAACAATCGAATAGACGGTTGTTGTGAGACAGCTCGAAGTCTATCTGTGGGAATTCGTTATCACGCCAGCCAAGGATAAGCGCAGCCAGTTGATTATTTGCCGCCTGTGTAGAATATGCGGACAGGTGATCAATAATGTCATCATCCCCGTATCGTTTCATCACATGGCCAGGGGATAACGAGAAGAACGAAGATCCATGCGCGTTCGTGTTGACACTCACGCCTGACAAATCGATCAGTGCCGTTTCTTCAACGGTCACACGCTCGATATTCGGCGTGTTCTGCCAGTCGGCTTTGGTGATGGTCATCACTGTAGGGATGGAAGAACGCGACGCCTCCGGAACCATCTGCGGATCGATCTCAGCAAACAGGCGCCCATACCGATCCACGCCGATATTTGCAATGATGGTATTGAATGCGAATTCGGACATCTGGCCCCATAACTTGCCGCCCATGCTGGAAACTTCCGTTTGCAGGCGCGCGTCACTTGTTAAGGTAATATCCATTACCCTTGTGGCCGTGGTTCTCCAATGCAAGAAATGAAACAGCGCACGGCCTACGGTCAGACTTCCCATCTCGGTCCATGCCGCCGGCGTGCCTGTGACCATCTGAAGGCCCGATGGAAAGCCTTTCATCTGATTGAACCAGTAGTGAGCACCCTGGACCGTGAAATCTACCTTGCCCTGTTCAGGGTTCCAATCGATGGTCTGGCCGGTGATCCTGCCGATGGCAATAATATTCTCACAGCCTTCGAGCGGCCCGATCGATTGCCTGGTTGCACCGTAGAAATCTTCTGCAAACAAGATAACAAGCGCGCGGTCACGGATATCTGATAGCGTCGCATCGGCATACATCGAAATGTTGAACTGCCATCCGCCCGAGCTGACGTCGCTGCTACAGGAGCCGATCTCTGCAGAGGGGGGTGGGTTATCATCATCCCAAACGTAGACATAACGAACGGCTTGAAACGATTTACCATTGGCGGCTGTGACGGTGAGATAAACAAGATGCCAGCCAACATCATCGAAATTGATCGTCGGCGTGGACGTGTTCATATTGCTCGAGCTTGAAGCCGTCGCACAAACCCAGGCGTAGGTGGAAATAGATGAACCATATACCCAGGATCCGGACCCGTCCCACTCAGATGAAACGTCCGCATCAGTGAGCTTCAAAACCCTGTGACTTCCCATAACAGGAACGGGATCGAATGTCGAATGTTGATTGCTATATGCTATATCCCCATCCATGAGCGGCGTAGAACCTGAAAGCGCAATGTGCCGCGGCCATAGATCGAAGTCGGCCAGGACAGTGAGATATAAATTATCCGCCCATTTCACATCAGAGTTTTCCCCAACATAGAAGATCGTTGACGTCGGCGCCTTGCGGATCCGGACGATGCCTTTATCATGAGCGCCCGCGGATGAACCTACAAGCATGGTCATATCGGCTTTGACGTTTGCCAAGGTTCCTGATCCGCCGTCGTATGTGACTTGAAGGATCTTATCTTTCGTGCTGAAGCTCTGATTCACCCGCGCTGTATACACTGTGGCCGGCTGGAAGATCGCCACGCGCAACTTCGACCACTGGCCAGGTGTTCGGAATAATGTCAGCTCTGGAGATGTAGCAGCTCGGGCTATGACGCACCCCCAAATCTATTCCCTATATCACTCCAGCCTAGTTGCGTGAAAACGGAAAGCAAGGAATACGCCGCTAGAATAAGATATACAGCCACGTCGTTCACATTCCAGCGAACGAGCGAACGAGCCAGCATCACTAGGGCATAGGCAAACAGGATTGAATAGGGGATAAACATCATGGGTAGTCGGGGATCAATATGCAATGCGTAAATTCCACATCGAAGCCAATGATCTTTCCCACTGATAGATTTTCTTCACCTGTCGGCGCGTTCATGATGCAATCAAAGGTTGCCCAGGTGTTATCAGGCAGGCGCGTGCGGATGAAAGCCGGCCCAGATAGCGCGCCCGCGTCTAGGAAGGCAATAAATACATCCCGCTCTGCAACGGTGATAAAGGACCAATGCCAGGTCACAATTGGGAAACCCTGCCCGCGCAAAGTTCCATCGCCCAATTGAACTGTGAATGCGTAAGGCCGATAGCCTGCCTGTGGAGCGGCTCGTATGCCCGCGGCGGGCAATAGTTCCAAATCATCCACCGTAGGACCTAATGAATATTCATATGACATTAGAAAATCCCTTTCAGCAGCTCTAGGGTGTCGGCTCGATTGGCGCGTCTTATTTCGTTGGTGTAAGAACCGTCAAACCGGCGCTGATCATTCCAGGTGACACTCTGCCGACTTCCAGCGCCTGCCAATGCAGACATCAAGCCTTCCTGGGTCAGCCGTCCGCCGATCATTGCCTCAGCTGCGCGCGTGGTGTTGTGTGTCATGACATATTCGTAGCCACGCTCACCGGTGCGGACCAGGCCGGCTGTATAACCACCTTCGGCTTTACCTGGTACTGCGGCGGCGAGTAGGGAAGCCTGGCCCGCCTTATATTTTGCAAGGAAAGCATCTAATTCCTTTAGGCTGGCCGCGTAGTATTGCGCCTTCAAGTTCTTTTCACCTAGCAAACCAGCATCTAAGTCACGGATATTCTGAAGGAGTTGCTGATACCGCCGCTTGCGCTCTTCGTTGTACTGATCGTCCAGTTCACGGATGCGGTCAACTTTGTTCTGTTGGATCTCGCGCAATTCGGCCGCATGCTGTGCCTGAAGTTCGGCAAGTTGTTGCCGTTGGTTTGCCATGATCTCTGCTCTGCGCGCTTCATAGTCTGCCTGGCGTTGGGCACGTTCCTGTTCATATGACTGCGCGAGGTCGGATAACCTTTGTGCAATATCCTGCCGGCGTTGGGCGATCTCTTGTTTGGCTTCTCTCCTGGCTTCTGATTGTTCATCCTTGAAGCGGTTCCTTTCCTTTGCCAATCCCAAAGCGTCGCGTGAGTTGGTTAGATCGAATACCCGTTCTTCATGTTCCTTCTGGTTCTTGCGGAGCCGTTCCTGTAGGTCGGCTTGTAACTGCTCAATTTCCTGATTGCCATCACGGATGATCTGCGCGCGGCTGGTCTGGTAATCGACCTCCGCCTTTTCATTGGCCGCCTGGAAATCCCTGGCCGCTGATGATAGATCCGATGTGGTCTGACTACGAACCTTCGCAACACTGGCGGCATATTGAGCATTGGACTTCTGCTCCGATGCCAGGGCATCCGCCATGATCTTCTTGCGGTCTGCATAATGCTTCTGGACAGCCGATAGATCGTCCTGTTTGTATTGTTCATAGGCTTTCAGGACTGATTCAAATTGAGCAGATGCAGCCAGACCACCCGTACCGCTGACGGCAGAGCGCCCGCCCTTTGCACCCGGGCCGCCTAATGAAGCATTGACTTCGTCTTTGACCTGCGAGAATAAACTCCCGATTAGCGGGATAGTTTTTGCAAAGTCATACAGGGAGTCGCGTGACTTGTCCAGTTCTTTTGCAGTGTCATCAGAAATTATCCCCATGTTTACAAGCGATTGCTCAAAGCGTTTCCCACTCTCAACAGACAACGCAATGCCTTCTTGCAGGATCTTGAACTCGCCAACCGCTCCTAAGCCAGTGGCGCCCGCCAGCGCAAAAATGGATGAAACTCCGCCCGCTGCCTTGCCCCCAACGCCTGGAACGCTTACGCCCAAATCCTTAGCCTTCAGCAAAGCCGCTTCGAGTTGTTTATCTGCTGCTGCGTCCTGCAACTTCGCGGCGGTGAGTTGTATAGGGATTGTCGCAAGGTATTGAATGTCTGCGTATAGTTTTATTCCCCTTGAAACGGCAATGCCTACTGTACCCAGCGCCGCCAGCACCACACCCGTTTTGAGCGCGGCTCCTACAATGTCCGGGTTCTTCTCTATGAAGCGGGAGGCGGTATCCGCCAGCCGTGCGGCCTTTTCCAGTAATGGCAACGCTTCTTCAGCTAGCACCGCACCGAAACGTTCACCTGATCTGTTGAGATCATCCTGCGCCTTTTTCCAGGCAATGGTAGCGGCCGTGGATCCCTTCGCAGAGTTTACGTACTTGTTTGCAAATCCAAGTATCCCGCCCACAAGCGCGGTGCCTACCCCAAGAGATAATTTAGATACACCTTCGAGTTGCCCTGCTAGGTTCTTGGTAAATGCAAGTGATTGCTTCTCAGCGCCGTCTACAATAGCATTGGCTGTCGCGCTCAGTACCCTTGCCTCTGCCTTCAATCCCGCTATAGTTTGTTTGCTAGTGGCTTCAACCTTTTTTAGCCCATCGACGGCCTTCTTGCTGAACTCTTCAACATCTTTTGTGATGATGTTCAGGCCTGTGCCAGTGTTCTCGATGGTGCCACCGAGCCGCTTGAACTCCTGTTCAATGGTGGAAACGCCTTTCTCCACGCGTTGCTGCGCAGCGGCGTCCATCTGGAATCTTAGAAGAATGTCTTCGCTAGTTGCCATTTGAATTAGGGTTCTGTTTTTTCAATTGTGTTTTGACTTTGCTATACAGCGATTCCATCATCATCAAGCCTGTCAATATCCGCCCGTAGCCGGCCTGTAATTCTGGGATCAACTGTGAAGGTAAGTACCTTTTATCTGTCGCTGCCCAGATACTCCACAATTCGTATAGCATCCCCATTTCATCGAGAGTAAAGGGCAGTGTTTCGGGTTCGGGTAAATTGTCGTCCTGGACTCCCTCGCGTTTCGCCAGTTCCATTAGACGCAAATACAGATCCGAGCCCGCTATACTTTTTTTTCGATAATCTCCTGTTGTGTTTCGGGCTCGCTCGTGGGGAACCAGTCCGGGTTCAACTCCTGCGCGGTTCGTAACCACATGTCTAAATCGTCCTGTTCTATCTTGTAGCACTCATCTTCCGTGAACAGTTTGCCAGTTGTGCAGGCTTTCAATGACGGGTATGTCATCTTTGTGAAGCCGCGTCGTATCATCACCGCCAAGCTTTCGCCTTCCTGTGGTGTGCCGCTGCCGTTCAAGCGCGCGGCGGCCTCTTCCATGAAGGTGAAACGGGCAAGCTGCATCTCGAATGTCTTTTTATAGACCGTCAATTTGCGACCGCCTACCGTGATTTGCTTGCTGGTTATTTTGAATTCAACTTCGGCCATGATTTAGGCAATCATATGGGGAACGTGGATTGTGACGTTCGCGGCAGGAGCGGCTGCAAATACAACACTGTCTACTGTTTTTGTAATTCCAGAAGTGACTGCGGTTACTACGCCGGCGGTGGATTTGTAAACCGCGTAGTTTGCATCCGTCGGCTTTTCATCTTCGTTGAAAAGGAATGTGTCTTCGGAGTTATCTGCATTCCAGGATGTGATGCGCGGCTTATAAAGTCCAAAACCATCAATCACGCCGGCGGATAATGTGCCATCCGTATCGAGTGACAGAGCAAAGCCCCAGAGATGAGCGGTAACAGCATTAGGCGCCAGGGCATAGCGGGTCTCATAATTGTTGTCACCGTAAGGACCAGGGCGGGGGATCATCGAAGTGGATTGGATGAACTGGAAGTGCCAGCCTTGTACACCCGTGGTGCGCTTTGCAGCCTGGTAGACAAGCAAGCCGACATTCGGCTCATTGCCTTGCTGGTCACTCAAAAATGGCATGACTTCCATGCCGCTAACGGTGGACTTGCGGACATTGCTCAGGATGGATGCAAGATTGAGATCGTTGCCGTCTACGGTGATCGTGCCGGCGGCAGCGTCCAATGATGGGAACTGTTGCACGAGCTCCACGCGGTCGCCATTGAAATGCGGGATGCGACGCGGCTCGGGATAGGTCAGCTCAAATGAGCGGATGCCATAAATCTCCAGTCCGGTATTCGGATCCGTGTTCTCGACCTTCTCCCCGTAAGCATCCAGATCATAGCCGCCCAAAGGCAGACCGTATTGATCCAGCTCATACACAATTCCCTTACGCGTGCCAAATCCAACAAAAGGTTCGTAGGACATGTGTTACTCCTTATCTTCAAAGATGACATGCTGCCTTACTGTGAAGGTCAGCGTTTGGATAATGAAATTCGGGACCGATGCGCTTTCTTCAAACTTGAAATACAACGCACCCTCACCCGATGAAACGGTTGTGTAATACGCCACGCCGCCAAGTCTGGGATGGGTGAATATCAGGTCGATGATCGCGGCGCGCGCGCTTCGGAAATTCGCCCAGGACTCTTTATAGGTTTTGTAACGTACATACAGATCGGCAGTGATATTCCAGTCAACGTCATAGCGAAAGTCAGATACTTTTGACACTGGAAATGAGCCAGGGCGGTAGACAATAAAGAAATTTGCGCCTTTCGCTAGAACCGTATCGTCGTCAGAGATTTGCCAGGGCTGATCCTGTTTGAAGAAATCAGTCAGCGTTCTTAGCTTTGTAACCAGTCCATTTTCAACGGCCTGATAATGGTCAACGACAGTCATTGCTTTCCAAATTCAACACGCAAGGCTTCAATGATCTCGGCAGGCAACCGCTTTACAATCGCTGTCCATACTTCATGAAACACTGGCCAGCGGCCTGCATGGATATGGCTTTGTCCGGTTCTCGTGGACTTACTTCCACTGCCTACACCACTCACCGTTCCATAAACATGAACAGCCTTATGGCCGATGTTGGATATCATGTAGCCGTTCGTGATCGTCTCAGACTTCCAGCCGTTTTGTGTCGCCTGCGTGCGCGCGTAAGGCAGGTTTCCTTCTCGGCGCAACTTTGCAATGACATAGATCCTTTGCTTTTCGCTGTCCCATTGCACCGGATATTGGATCGGCAGGCCCGCACGGCGCATGATGCGTAAGATTTCAACGACAGAGTTCAACAGTGTTCGATTTGCCGCGATGCGCAACATCGTAGGGAAGTGATGAATATGCTTTACAACTTCCTTGATGTTCGTTTCAATCTTGATCATCTGTTGCTCCGCGTCCAGTCTTCAAATCGGTTCCCGAATCCTTCACGGACAAAGATCGGGAAGTTGTCTTTTGTGCCGATCTCCGCGGTGTTCGTTGCGCTGCGTTCTGTGTCTACTTCCAAGCCGCCGGCGTTCACTAAGATCCAATCGGCAAAGTCAGAGAGCAGGATCATCATGGGCGTGTTGCCGCCGTTGATCACCTTGTCCGACATGAAGCGGCCTTTGGAGTTGCGACGGTCCGCCAGGTCTGCAACAAATCCTTCAACAAACAAACTCAGAGCGTCAAGAGTTTCTTCGTGCGTGACAGGAGTTTTGAAGCCGGCGTTCTTCAGTGCTGTGTTCACCTGCGCAGAGACCTGAACCAGCCATCTTTCAATTTCCGTCAACGTCGGCGTGGTGCCGTGCTGGTATGCATCGGCGTCAAGCCATTCACCATCATCAGTCCAGACCCCTGCCAGTGCTGCGACGCCTTCCGGTGTTCCGTAAGCCATTAGGTATCCAGTAGCAGCCAGATATCGGCATGATCATCATCGTTGGCGGCTTCAATGGCGACGTTCAACATGTCAAAGACGGGAATGCCCAGCCCATACATATCGGCGATATCTGCGCCAGCGCCGTCCTGAATAGGCAGGCGGGGGTAGTACCAGGCTTCATCGGTAGCGGTAACTTCAAGTATCGTTATCTGCGGAGCACTGCCGCCTTTGGTCTTGATGGAAATATCCATTGTCGTAGACAGATAGGAGAAGTTGGGACGAATGGCAACGGCCACGACAGTTCCAGCAATCGAGCCGCTGTCAGCGTTCGAAGCCGCTGAGCCGTCACCGCCTGTTGCAATACCTGTATTGAGCGGGCCGAATAGTTGGAGCATTATTCGTCAGCCTTGTTGTATTGGCGGCGGGCGCGTGGTCTTTTGACGGGTTCAGGTTCTTCCACGTCAACCACTTCAAGCGGGGCATCATCAGCCGTTTCGGGCATGATGATATTTACTTCATCTTCAAGGTCGCCATCTTCACGCACGTCAAGATTTGGGTGTGCTTCCGCTTCTGCCTCAGCGCCAACAGGGACGGGGCGCCATTCTTTTTTGATGAATTCCACGCCAGAGAAAGCAATCAACGAAGGGAGAAAATATTCTTGTTTGACTTTTGCTTGCATCGCGTTACCTCATTTTCAAAAACGGCGGGCGGGTTGATTCGTCCGCCGTTTTCAATTTATGTTCATCACTTTAGTTAGATTAGGTGTTGCCCATGTAGGCAGTCCGCCAATCACCATAGAAGTGGTTATAGCGGGCATAGAACTTGAAGTAATATCGGCCACCATCTGGAGCTTCAGGGTCAAACCATGCGCTTTGTAAATTGGGCTGTTCGCGCATGACGATCAGGATCGGCTTGACCGTTTCACTTGATGCAACCAGGATCCAGGCTGTCGAATCCAACTGGGGAGCCACGATGTAACGCAACTGACCGGCGTAGGGATTGGCGTTCGTGACGACCTCATTCCCGCCAGGCACGGTCGTGATCTGGTGAGCAAGGGGCTGAAGCTCAGGCGGCACAACTAAAAGGTTATAGTTGTACTGCACGAAATTGCCTTGATCGTCACGTGTCTTTTGTGCTTTGACGAACGTAGTCGGGAAGTTCGCAACGGACAAGGAGTTCGCATCCTTGTTATCCTGCACGGTCGTGTAGTACGCGCCTTTGTCCACATGACTGTCACTGAAGAAGGCCAGGCTGTCATAGCCTGGGCCGAAGTTGGTTGTAGCGTCACCATCGTTCAGGGCCTGAAATGCTTGCTGTGAGATATGGCGTTGGAAGTTATCACCAGCCGAGCGGACCTTACGGTCAAGTGTTTTCGTCTGATCATCCTGCACGGCATTGTGTGAGATCCAAACTGTGATATCCCAATCGAGCGGGGTAACGGCCAGTTTCTTTTCGATGAAATCCTGCGCCTGGAATTTGCCACGGTTGCGCAAGGGCATCGGCGCGCCACCGAGGTCTACCAGGTCCATGTTCTTGCCGTCCATTGGCACAACTTCTGCGATGGGCGCATAGGTTGGCACTGCGGGCAATGCGGTGGTCAGAAATCCGGTTCGGGCGCCGACCACAAGGTGAGAAGGTACGTTTCCTGAAATCATTTTGTAGTCTCCTTATGCGCCAGTTGGGATTACAGGCGTGCTTAGTTCGACATAGGCATAGCCATCTTCGACTTTGAACAATTTGCCGATCAATGGATTGTCTGCGGCGGTCTCAGTCAACACAGCCGAGTCGGACATATAAACCAGCTTGCCCAGGTCGGCGTTTGTGAACACAGCTGACTTGAAGCCGATAATCGAAGGAGCAACGTACACTTCAATCTCGGTCGTCTCAGCGGCAGATATCGCAACAGTCTTGCCTTCGGCTGCAATGCCCAAGACAACATCAGCGGGATCGACTACGGTTGCATCCACGTATGGAGTTGCGTTTTCAGCGTCAACGTCCTGATCAATGATGACCGGCTGGCCTTTGAAGAACACATTGGCGACGCTGGTATCAATGAACCACTTTTCAGACTTAGCCTCACCGAGAAATCGGATCGGGGCATCGGAAGTTAAATTTGCCATGATGTTCTACTCCTTACCCTTGGCTACGAATTCAGCCAGGTTGTAATCGTTGGGATTGCCGAGCTCCGGGTTGGCTTCAAAGAAACCTTCCAGAGGCTTGCCAGCATCGACCCATTGTCTGACGTAGGGCTTCATTACAGCCGGCACTTGCGGTTTTTGGATAAACCCATCACCATCGATGCCATGCATGGCGAAATCGATCGCGCCCGCATGCGCCTTGCGTAAGATGTTCTCAACTGCAAGAGCCTGTTTCTCGGGCAGTGAGAGCAGCAAGGCGACAATTTCATTTGCGCGCACTGGCAGGCCAAAGGGTTTCTCTTTCGTCCCGCCGGCGATCTGTGCCGCAAATTCAACAGCATGCAGTTTCCGCTTCTCAACGCGGATGGCCTGTTGTGCCATTTCTTGAGCGCGTTGGCCTAATTCTTCAACGGCCTCCGGAGTCTGAAGCAACTCGCGTAAGTCGCTTCCATCTTCCAGTTCGGTGGAGGGCTCTACTTTCGGGGCGGGCGGATCCTGTTGCTTGCTTCCGCGAACCGCCTCTGCCACCTTGCCGGGAAGTTCAGCAAGCATTTCGAGTACAGTTTTTTCCATGTCTATCTCCTTGATTGATTGTGATAATTCGATGGGGCGTAACAGGATATGCCCTTTCTCATTACGAGTGGCCGGCCAGTTGGTCAGCGACCCGCCCAATATGATTTTGTTCTCCGGGTCCGTGGATGGGGAGAAAAATCTACTAAGATTGTCTTTGATGAGATCCAAACCTTTTTGGGTCCAGTTCACAATGAACTTGATCACGTTCCGGGCCTTGTCCAATTCAAGCCCTACGATCCAGCCGGCGCCGCCTTTATGGTTGTGCGCTTCAAGGTCGATGGGCAGGCCGACGATCTCACCGCTTTCGGTCTTGGTGCTTTCGATGATCGCATTCGTGTTGTCGATGTAGGATTGCAGTTCAGCGGGGTCAAATGTGACTTCCTCGCCGTTCATGCTGGTGAAAGTGCCAGCAGCCAGGCCGTCAATGGATTTAATGGCCACATCTTTGGAGAGTTCGGTAAAGGTGAAAAGCTTCTGCATGTTTACGTATTCCTGCTTCACTGCCTGCCAGTTGTCGCGGTCTGCGAATGTAATTTCACCGTCGGCTGCTGTATACGTGACTTTGAATAAACCGTCTGGGCTTTCGATAATGACATAGCCTTCATAGATTTCCTTGATGTAGCAATTCGACGGAACCGGATAGGCAGGCTGGGCAGGCTGTTCAAACTTTAAATAAAATGTGTCACGGATTTGCTGTATCTTTTGATCCAGTGATTCGCCTTCCAGATGGATTGCCATATCTGAATTGGCATACAGCGCCTTGACCTGCGCTGCTGCTTTCTCGCGGGTGTCATGACAGTGGACAGTCTCGCCGGCAGATCCGTCACTATTCAGTTTGTGAACACAATGCTTTCCGTCTTCTTCAAAAATCTTCCAAGGCATAGAGACTCCAGGAAACAAAAAAGGCCCGACACTCCGCTATCGGAATGTCGGGCCAGTAAAGACCACGTGCGTTATCTAGTTGTTTGGGGGCGGCTCAAAGCTTGCGCCGCCAATGACTTGATATTACCACTAAACCTTATTCGCGGGAAGTGGCTGTAACTTTTTTGTCATTCACTCCGGCTTGTACTTCGACAGCGCAAAGCTCATGATCGGCTCCGTGCGGACGATCTCAATCTGCCATTCCGCCGCGCGCACGTCAGACTTGGTGATCGTGATCTCGAATGTACCTGCGGGCAGGCGGTCTATTCTTTGCATGAGTTCATGAACGCGCGGAGATACATCCTGTGGGGCAGTCTGAAGACCGACGTTGTTAGATGTGTTTGTACTGCTCATTTTTTCACCTATATACAATCCTGCAAAGACAGTTCGAATAACAAGTTGCATCGCCTATCGGCACCATATCCCCAAGCGGCATCCATCCCTTGTGTGCGAGTTCCTGGCATCCCTGGCGTATGCCGGCGTCATGGCAGTGATCTTCAGTGGGCCCAAGGACGCGTTTCGCTTCGGTGTAGCCTTGTTCGTGTGCGTGGTATAGCTTGATGTTCTGGTCCAGGCCATTCCCATACATCCCGTACATGCCGGCGCGCGTGATCGCCGATCCGTTCAATGCCTGCGCTCCACTCCTGACTTGGGCGGCAAAATTATCCAGCCAGGAGAATTGAGCCAGCACCAAGGCATAGAACACATTGCGGGCGGTATCATCTTCAAAGGCAAAGCCACCGATGGATACTGTGAAGATAGTGCGATACAGTGCGTTCATGAGCGACCGCATGGACGAATACCAGACGGTCAACAGGATGATGCCGGCTATCAACTGCTGTGTTTCCTTGCGCATCCGCAGCGACGCTTCATCACTCACGCGCTTGACGGCGGTACGCAGACGCTGTTCACTCACGGCCTGACTGGTTCCCGTCCAGTAGTATTTCCCTGTTGCTGGGTCGTAGGTGTACCCGCTGCGCTTGCCACGGCGACCGCGTGTTGCATCCAAGAGACCGGGCAAACCTGAATAGCCGTCCCATAGTTCATACATCAGGGACGTGTCTTCATTCTTGATAAACAGCGCAGTGTTGGCAGAACCTGAAGGAAGGGTCATTTGCTCAAAGCCTTGTCATTGTCGCGGTGATATGTGATTTTGCCGTGTTTCATGTTCTCATAAACTCCAAGCATGGCAAAGAAGCATCCAGCCGCAAAGCCAAGAAGCAACCCAACAACGAAGGCGAGAATTATCCAGAGTGTCATTCTGTCTGCTCTGCTTTCTCAGGCGTTGGCTGTCCATCCGTCGGCGCATTATCCAATGTCCGCGCCGGCTCAATAGTCGCATCCATCTCAGGATTGTTCTCAGGCAGGAAGCCAGAGCGTTTGCGGAAGGCCTTGTAATCTTCCTCACCGAGTGGCAGGATCCCATTCAGCGCAGACATAAACCCGCCCAGCTCGCCGAGTGCGATATTGTTTTCGATATGGCTAAAGCGGATGTTAGGGCGTTTGGTGAGGCCGGGGAAACTATCCTTATTCCACTGATACAAACGCTTGCCGATCTGCGCATCGTATTGGGATGCGAATCCATCCATCATGGCATTGAATGTAAAGACGGCCAGGTTCGTGCTGTCCACCTGTGACGCCTGCGCACCGGTGTTTGTCATGGTATTGAGTGCTATGGTTTGCATCATATACACAGATAACGTCAGGATGGAATAATGCTTGATCGCTTCAAGCAGTGAGCTGGCCGCCTGGAATGGAATATCCAATACCTGGCCTTCGATGCCATGCGGCCAGTAGGCATAATTACCTTCCTGTGCAGAGAGCAGGTTCCTTGCCGCCTCTGCGATCGCTGTTTTATCTGGATCAGAGATCGTTCCTGATTCCGTTTTCTGCACACTCAGATGGCCGGCGGCGTGTTCAAAGCCGATGCCCTGGATCACTTCCAGGCCATACTTGATACGCTCCAACCGCCAGACGGCTTCGAGCGGGGATGAGCCTTCCGGGTTATTGGGATCTCCGAATGTCAGATGCAATGATTTATTCTTTGGCAGTGTCACAGGCGTATTCGGGAAGTCCTGCTGTGTCATGCCGATCATCTTCTTGGCGCCGTCGAATTCCCAACCGTAAAAGGTGGATGTATCCCGCCATGCAAGCCGGCGCATGCCGATCAGGCCGTCATTCTGCTCTGAGCGCCAATCATCTGGCCAGAACTTTCCCTGACTGTCCACGAATGGCGGCGGTGTCCATGCGCCATCCCGCAGACCTGGCACAGCTTCCCACCATCCCCAACCATAGAAGGGGACATGGTTTACCAGCGTATCCAGGAACTGTGCAGAGCCGCCTTCCATGTTCTCGAAGTCGGACTGAATGAACTCCTGATATCGTTTATCGTCGTCGGACGGATTCTCTGGCAGGTCCACAACAGGCGACATGTTCCGGGCCCAGGATGCAAATGCACGGCGGATCATGACGATCTCAGGCATGGAGGTTCGAAGCCTGCTATATAACGGCTGCACACCCGGCCAGTACAGAGCGGCGTTATAGGCTTGCGTGATAAAGCCGCTCCATTCCTTCAATCCAGATGTTCCGGCTTCATTGAATACAATGCGCACCTCTCGCCTGGTTTCGGGTTGTTTGCCGTTCGCTTTTACTTTCTCTGCTGTTGCCATAATGGCTCCTTAGCTCCATCGCGTTTGGTGCGGCGGATTCTCGATCAGATATTCCACAAGATATAACGGGAAGGCAGGATCACGCCATAAGACGTTTCCCTGTTCATTGAGTAGTGCGATCAGGCGCGAGAAATAAAAGACGGTGATCACGCCGGTGACAATAACCAGTGAATGAGTGCCTATTCTGTCCATTTGCTTTTGTAATCCTTGACGTGGCCCAGGCCCTGTGTGTTATTCCAGTCCAAGTTTTTAGAAAGGCACAACAACGCAATAGCCACTGCATCGGCACAATCGGGCGAGCGCCCAAGCCGCTTGATAATTTCATCCTTGCTTTCAATATATATCTTCCCTGTTCGCACCGACCACTTCGGCGCGCATAGATCACCTAGTAATTCTTTATCGGGCGGCAGAGCGAGAGTAGCTCCATAGTCTGGGTCTAATGCTTCTCTCAGTTTCCAATATGCTTCTGCCCTCAAATTGACAAACTTATACTTCCCGCTTTTATCTGTTTCTCCTGACCCTCCTCCAAAATTCACACCGATGCTGCCGGGCATGGCATCGTAAACCGCCGCACCTATGCCGATCACATCAACGCCGATCACGGGCTTTTGTTTTCCAGTGGCTTGACCTGCCAGCAACGCAACAGTGCGGCCGTCCGGAGTTGATGGGCCTGGATATTTCTTCAGCTCATCAAACCTATCGGCTCGCAGAATGGCGAATACTGTTTGGTCAGCGCCGCCGCGGGCAACGTCTATGCCTACTGATGTAATTGCCTGTCCTGGTTCACTATTATTCCATCGCTCTTGTGCGGCCCGCACCCAGGTAGCGGGGATAACTTGAAAAGGATCAAATTGTTTATATGCACCAAACTTACCTTTGAGCAGTGAGCGAATTGGCTCAGGCATGGCGTCAATGGTCGAGCCGTACCCGGTCCGTTCAAGGATCTTGTTATCCGACAATTTTGCATGAAAGAATGTTCGGCTTTTCGGTGTGATGATCTCGCCGTCATGGGAAAATGGCTTTTCGTCTGGCCGCTCTACTTCTTCACCGTCCACCATCGCATACCATCGCAGCTCGCCATCTTTTGCCGGTCGCGCGTGTGTTTCGTCCAACCACGGCGCAAAGAACTTAACAACCCACTCTCCTGATTCGTCCATCGGCGGGTTGAACGCGAGAACCACGCGGCATTTTTGATTGGGCCGTGTACTTCGGTTCCATCCTATTACAAACCGCACCTGCGATTCCATGAACTCGGTAGCTTCGTCGAAGCCGTAGAAGTCATGTGGCCGGCCCTGAAAATTCTTCTTGTCGGCTTCGTACTGAATGGCAGCCAGGCGCACTGTTGCACCAGTCGAGAGCTCCCACCTGTGCAGGGATTCGTTGTAGCTGTCTTTCACACGTGCGTTTCCGGTTGCGTTGAATATCTCACGGCTTCGCGCTTCTATGCCTTCGAGTAACGGAAACACACGCCGGAAGATGATCGAACGGTGATGCTTTGTCCCTGCAAAGCCCAAAAGCAGATCTGTTTTTCCTCCGCCGGCCGCACCGCCATAGCCAATCACATCGGCCTCGCTTTCGTAGGCCGCGCATTGAGGCTCATTGTCCGGATCTGGCATCCAGGCAGGCAGAGCAGAGATCAGGCTTTCGAGCTCCGCTCTTTCAGTTTCGCTTAGATACTCAAGTAAATCAGTTCCCAGCATCTTTTTTCCGTTTCTCTGCCAGCTCCAATATCTGATTTACACGTTGCGCTATTTGTTCCGGCTGCATTTGGATGGGTTCGCCGCCGCTGGTCACGTCGGATCTCTTGACACGCTCACCAACTTCAGATGCAAGGTCATCCAAGACACCACGCAAAGCATCCACTTCGGCTTTATTGAATTCTTTATAATCAATCCGCTCAAAGTTATCGGCGCCGCCAATCCCTTTGACTTCATCTGTCCATAGTAGGTCATTTTCAAAGAGATCACCTATCAACAAGTCGGCAAGCTGTTGCAATCTGTCAACTCGATTTTCTTTCAGCGCCAGACCTTTATTCAGGGCGCTGGTTTCATCGGCTTCCTTGATCTCTTCCAACTTCACGCCACGCGTTTTCCGGTAATGTGCAACAGCGCGCCTGGATACCGTAAAAGGCGGCTTGACCTTTGCCGCGCGTTTATTGATTTCGTCTGTCTCCAGCCCCTCGGCGATCCACATCAACACGGCTTCCTTCTGGCTTTTGTTAAGTGTCATCGTTACGTTCCGTTACGTTTTACCCTGCATATACCTTTCGACTTCTCGAACAAACCCGGCGCCGTCAAACGGCTCCCCGATCATCCGCCGTCGCCAATCAGCTATTTCCACGTCACTTTGAATGGCGCGCTCCAGTAATGTGGCCGGTTCTTCGTTAAGGATATCGAGAGGGAAGATGATCAAACCCTTATACTCATTCCAATGGGGCGGCGTCTGGCAGGCATCGGCTCGATTGCCATAAATCGGCGGTTCGGCTTCTGCCATCATGACAGTGGGCACTCCACGGGCAACGGAAAGATAAGCAAATGTGCCATGAGAGACAACGACATCAGCGGTGTCAATATCGTTATATGAGCCGTCTGGATCGCCCAGGATGTAAGTTACCTTTTGTGCACGTCGCAAGCCATTGAGATCCAGTGACATGACTGTGCGGACCGTAAGATCGATCTCTCCACTCCGCACCAGCGCATACAAGCTCTGGAACACTTCAAGATTTATCTTCTTGTGTATGTCTGACAGAAAACCGTTGCGGTTCGGGTGGATTGGCGCATAGAGCACGTGCCTGAAGCTATCCCGAGGCTTGAATTCCTTTACGGCGCATAAGTGCCAGCCTGAAACATGGATCGGCTTTGTGCAGCCCATCCTTTGCAGGAATTCAATGTGTCCCTCTGCAGGGACGAACTGTGCGGTGGTCTTTTCCCATTCCGGGAAGATGTCATAGAAGATGCTCGGGCGTGCTGAGTGGTTATAGACAAATACCTTTTGCGCCCGGAAGTAACGCGATAACTGCGCCACCCGCCCGCCTGTGTCTGTATCGATCAGGAAGAAACGGGCGCGCTGATGGCTGCGCGTTTGGGTATAGCCGGCACTCAACAGGGCATCTATATACATATTCGCCTTGCCCTGGTGGTTGTAGCACAAGAAGGTTTTTGACCGGTCACTCAAACTTTTCTCCTATGGCCAATACGGATTCGGCTTTACTGATCCTGCCACCGCGCGCAGATCGTTCATCGGGTAATAAGCCGGCCTGCTTACGATGATAGGTATGGGAACATCTTTGACTTCATGAGAAATTGGGTTTTCGAGCTGCGCAAACCTGTAAGTCTTGTATCCACCACTTATCCTGAAATCTGAAATGATCGTCGCATAAAAGATGCGTGGATCTGTTTTGAAGTTGATCGTGTTGATGTCCGGAGGCGGGTTCGTCCCATCGAAGGCATCCACCTTCAGCATGCGGTTCCTGTTGGCGTTCGTGACAACCATCCCGGTGATGGATGCTCCGCCACAAACCATGCTGTATAAGCCGATCCCTTTTTCAGCATCCTTGTTCATTTCACCTTCTTTACGAGTGACCCAGTTGCGGTTCCTTTC
>Ga0134127_10000981_pt1 | contig 22458 bp, 19 predicted proteins | sample KB31753_FD_96459 | JGI IMG/M metagenome (GOLD analysis project Ga0134127, IMG submission 96459) | Terrestrial soil microbial communities with excess Nitrogen fertilizer from Kellogg Biological Station, Michigan, USA - KB3-175-3 | ecosystem: Environmental > Terrestrial > Soil > Unclassified ... | reverse complement strand
GATTCGGCAGCGATTGGCTTCGTGCTGTAACGATCAGCAGCCGCATGACAATCATTGCAGCGATGATTCCGAGCTTCATACCTTATCTCCCTTAAGTAAATCGACTTATTGTTAACGCATTCGGGAAGCGTCTTGTTCATGCGCGGAAGAGCAGGATCCTGCGCCCATTTCGCTGTCCTGTCCTAGTTCTGAGGTCGAAACGCGTGGCTGAGGTCGTACTTTGCGACCTTGCGTCCAAGGACCACTCCCGCGACGCTTGAGAAGTGGTAATGCAAGCCTGCCCAGAGTCGCGCATAGATAATCTCGTTGCGAAGGTCGTTCGCCATCTCGAAATGTCTTACGGCATTCAGGTTTCCAGCGGGTCCGGTGGCGTCAAAGCCATGGATGTCGAGGTTTAATCGCTGGGTACCGAGAAAGCTGCTGAAGATTTCGGTCATCGCAGATGTAATCGTGCCATGTGCGGCAGGATATTCCGGATGGTTCGGCGTAACCAATAGCGGTCGCCAGCCCAACTGTTCGGCTGTCGCTGGGTTGCCGTCATCATATCCTGGGATGGGACCAAAACCGTCAGCGGTGACCGCCGCTGGATCGATCGCCGTAACTGGCCGCCAGAATAAATAATGGTACTTCGCGAACAAGCACGACGTGAGGGCGTCAGCGCCGACTATGTTGACCATTGCCGTCAGTCGCGCCGTCTGGAGCAAGCCAAGACCGCGCAGGTCTGCGATATCGCGGGCGAGACGGTTGTATTGACGGACCACATTCGCCGCCCAGAATCTCGCGATCGCTTTCTGCTCACTTGTCCGCGCGCTGCTGTTTGCTTCGCCATACTTCTTGATTTGCTTGAGCGCCTCCGCCCATTCGTTGCTCTGAAGCGACGGCGGCGGATCGGGTAGAAATTGACCTGCGTCCTGGAGGATGAAAGGCCGCACACCGCCCACCCACGGCGTCTGAGGCAGTGCGAAGGCATCCGGCGTCAGGCGCCACACGCCTGGCCCTGGCGGCAGCGTGGAGAACAGGGAGGTGACGGCAATTGGCGTGAGGCGTCCATCGCCGGCGCGAAGATTGATGATGTTGGTCGCGGATGCTAGCCCGACCGCCAGTCCAGCCGTCTTTCTCGCACCGTCAGGAATCAACGCCAGCGCCTCCGTGTGGAAAAAATCTAGCGATGCTGTCTGAGTGGGAAAGTAATTGACGAGCGTGCGGTGGGCGGCCTCGACCACTGCTGCATCCGTGGACGCTCCGGAATCTGCGGCCATGGCCGAGCCGTATGGCTCGTATCCCCCTTCGATTGACACGACCGCGTCGTACACCGCCGCCGACACGTAGGCCATATAGATAAAGCCCTCGGCTTGGAATGCGCCAGACCCGACGACCGTATTCTCGGCAATCGTGTTCCACTGCTGGACGGCATTCCCGGGCGGCAGTTTCAGCGCAGCGTTTGACACTGCGCACGTCATCAACAGAATTGCAAACGTTTGCAGTGTTCTCTTGTAGTGTTCGTTAACGCAGACAATTGGCGAATTCTTAAACGTGTACATTTCTATTTCTCTCCTTTCGGTGAATGACGCCGCTGGTTATCGAGCTGAGGCTTGGCAGCTGGAAACTGAGATCAACGAGACGAACTGGCGAGAATAAACCGTTGGCAGATTGCATTCTGCACCCACGCGCTACTGATGTGCTTTCGTGCGAACATCAGCGGCTCCGATGGGGCGAATATAGAAATGATGTCCCACCTCGACAAGTTCTAAAATCGGACTGTCTGCGATCTGAGATCCTAAGGCGGATGGTTTTCGAGGGTGGCTTTAGGCGGCGAGTGTACGGCTATCCCGGTGCTCGCGTGCAACGTCCGCAAGCGGGCTCCACATGAACCATCGAGGGAATGCCTGCATCAGTGGTGGAGGCCCTTCCAGGAGGATTTCCCCACGACGCAGCGCGACGTCGTAATCAAGAAAACCTGCCCATACGCGGTACAGCACAGAAACATCCGCTCGCACAATCAGGTCTGAAGCGAAGCCGGGAGGCTTCAAAAATGATGAAACATGTCCGGGAACCAAAACGAGCCACACCCTTCGTCCTTTCCGTCCAGTCAGGTCGAATTGCACGACAGTACGTCGCCGCGGGAGTTCACGATGATCAACGCGTTGGTGCATCTTCCACAGGAACAATGCGGGATCCAACTCATCGCGGTTTGGGTCAGAGAACACCCACCTAATTGCCCACGTACCTAAGTGCTTGATCACGTCCGCCAGATCTGTGCCCGCTTCCGTAAGAATGTACTCCGTATGGTTAGGTCGTGCGCCCGTGCGCCGTAGGATAATTCCATTGTCCTCAAGATGGCGAAGGCGAGCGACGAGGAGCGATCGCGAAATGTGGGGCAGCCCGCGCCGGAGTTCGTTGAAGTGACGGCTGCCGAAGAGCAGCTCGCGGACGATCAGTGGCGTCCAACGGTCGGCAAGAATCTCGCAGGCGCGAGCAACAGGACAGTATTGGTGATATTTAAACATTACGGGAATCGTCCTCCACCCTACCGGCATTCATCTAGTCCAAAAATCGGACCACCTGAATCATACAACTGCTGCGGCATGAACCGCAGGTCCATCCGCCATTCAGTCTGAGTGACGAGCAACCGGGACTTATCCAGCCGCCGCCACCAAAATCAGGTTGTGTTTTCACTGAAGGGGACCACAAGCCGGACTGTCCTTTCCCCGACATCTAATCGCAATAATATTCGCATGTTGCAATGAAACGCTCAGGGCGTTTTTACCACAATCCATAAGATTGATGGGGACGCGCTTATGGCTTTTACCGATCATTGCGATATTTTCGCCGGCATTCACGAGAAGTCGTTCAACAACGTTGTCCTTCAACTACAGAGACAGCGGCCATCGCTGTTTAATTACGGAACGACGACGTTTGCCAATCATCCTGAATTGCTCTGCAACCAGAGGATCATCCGAATGGTCGATCCCGAGGTGCGGGCGTTCGGCAATCCAATCGTCAAGGAAGAACCGCTGCTGGCCATTCCGGGCTACGACGGCCCATTGGGCCTCGAGTACTGCCTCCAGCTTGCCGAGCTTTCGATTGATTTTCACCCCAGCAATGTACATTCACTGCCGGTTGAACTTGCTCCGCCCCTTCAATCGCAACATCTCTCGCTCAAGGGGCGTGCGTGTGCGGGACTGGATTGTCCCACCCAGGATCTACTCATCAAGCTGGCGCCCACGGAGAGGCCCTTTTACCCGTCGATCTTAAAGGGCGGCTTCATCAAGCAGCCTCCGCGGGAGCAACCCAATGATGGTCCGGTGGTGAAGCAGACACCGACGCGGCCAATTCCTTTCAACCGTGAAGGTATCATCTGCTTTTGCCTGGACCTTTTTGTCGTCCTTCATGTGGAGCGTGAAGGCGGTGCCGGCGATCCGGTCATTGCGCTGCGACTCGACAATCTGGAAATCGTCGACATCAAACCGGACGGGCTCGAAAATGCAGTCGAATGCTTCCTGCGGGCGATGCTCATCATGGGCGTTCTGCCGAAGGTAAAGCTTGCACTCGATTCGCTCATCTTGAGCGTAGGTAACGTGCTGACGATTGGTCCAACACCCATCTCACCGCTAGTACCGTTCAACCCCGCGATCGAAGACGACCAGATCAAGGCATTTATCACTCTGACGGTGTAAGGATCGTTATGGCTACAGTAAACGTCGCAGTCAACGAACGCGCTTTCAACGATGTCGTGATGGCGGTTGCCAAGTATCTGGAGTCGGTGCCGCCATTTTCAGGATCCGGCAGTTTCGGGCCCTTTTCGGCGTCCTACTCGGTGGGATTAAAGCTCACCGGTGGCTCCATCGACCTCACGAATACTGGCCGAGTGCATTTCGACGAACTCCATCTGACGTACGATCCCCTGATTCTGAACCTGGGGATCGACTTACCCACAATTCCGATCGGGGGCGAGTGCATCCTTCCCACGCCCTGGGGCTGCGCCGTGCGTCTGCCGGAGATCGATCTTTTCGACGCGAATCCTGACATCTCCATCCCCATCAACCTGAGCAATACCATTGTCAGCGAATTCTCCGGCGAGTTCACCGTCTCGGATAGCAAGCAAGTGCTCGTCGCCAAAGGTAGCCTGCGTCCGCATGCGGCACACTTCAGCCCCGATACATCCAATGAGATTCGCGATCGATTCCGTAGCACCGTCGGCACGATTCCATTTCTGCCAACGTCTGCGGTAAATGGCATTGCCGACGCCTTTGTGCCTTTTGTGAAGAGCAATCTTGCGGACAAGTGGCAGTTCTTCCTGCACGACGTCTGGCACAACCTCGAGTTGATTTCAATCTCCGACACAGCCGCGAACATCCTTCGCAATCTTACGGATTTCATTATCGACAAGATCCTTGCGCCGGTTCCGTCCATCGTGCGTGGTGTCGTGAAGGCGATATTGAACCCGATCTTCGATGCCATCGCCGCTGTGCTCGACATTCCGGATGACATTCTCGAGTGGCTGTCTTCACAGCTGCAGATCAGCTTTGGGTTGTTTGACCTTTTGGCCCAACTGATCATTAATTTTGTCGGATCGATGGTGCCGTTCTACCAATTCGAGGATCCGTTCCCGATGATCGAGGACAGCAGTGGGCTGCTGCCCGTCCTCGTTCCGGTTGAAAATGTTAGTGTCGTCGTCAATGACGATGAGTTCGTAATGTCCGCAGATATAGGCTGACCTATCGAAATGCAGGATTTTTTATATGAATACCGTCATCAACCAGCATCTCTTCCGTCACCGCGAAAGCAACTCCTCCGCCTTCAATAACCTGTGCACGCTTGTCCACAAGCTGCCCGAAGAGGGCACCTATGCCGGAGAAGTGGTGCAGGGCAAACGACTGCTCGGCACCTTCCGGCTCAGATGCGACGCGAAGAATGAACTGTCCCAGGTGAACATTGACTTGTCGACCTTCGACGCGTTGTTTCGCGCGAATGTTGCGGGTCTGACCGCGTCCGATACCTATGCAGTTGGCAAGGACGGCTATGTCGTTTTCTACGCCAGCGCTCATCATGACGGACTTTACGTCAAGTTGACGAAGGTATCGAAGGAAAATGGAGGGTCGACATTCGACTCGCGGCGACTCGACAACGGGGATATCGTCACGTTCCGTTTGTGGCACGCAGGTTCTTACAGAATCAGCAACGAACACGGCGGACATGAGGCAGCACTCAGCGTGTTGAATGCCGAGGATGGAAAGTTTCCCGAGTTGGCGAAACGGGGGCCGGTTCGGGTCAGGCTGTCTGATAAGGGCTTCGATCCCGCGAAGATGGAAATTTGGCCGACACAGCCACTCGTGATCAGCGTGGAGGTTCCGGCTGCGCTTAGATTGCAGAGTAACGACTCCGTGCTAGCTAAGCATTCCGGTCCCGTGACAAGGGGAGGTCAGCAGTTGCACAAGTAGGTGGGCACTCGCTCGCCTCCAATGAGTGAAATTGCAATGACCCTTCAAGCGGCAGTAAACACGCATTTACTGGACTGTTGGCGTACTGCCCGACTTATTCGCATTTGGAGCCGCGGTTTTCGGCTCTCGGAAGGGAAGATCGACGGTCATTGGGCTGTGATCTGAGATCGGTTCTGGCAAGCAGTTGTTCAGATCGGACATTGTTCGGGCAAAGTGGGGCGCAAAAACGTACGGCGCGTTCTCCTCACGGGGATGCTTAAGGTCGCCCTTGACAAAGATCCAATCAAGCTTGAATTTTGCGATTCTGACCTTCTTCCAGATCAACTCGGTTTCGAAAGAGGGAGTGAATCCTTTGCTCCCGCGTTCATTCGAATCGCCCAAAGTGCCAGTCCTTCCGTTCGATGTGTGCCCTGGAACACCTCGAAAGTCGAAAGCTTTGCCGTCGGCGAAACGAAAGTCCTCCAGGTCGGAGAAAAGGCCGCGTTCCAGGTTGGGTGACGCGCCTGGAATATTCGCCGATGTGGGATCGATCTGATATTGAATACCAGAGAGCTTCCTGACGGTCTTGGCACCCGTATATATCAGACCGACTCCGGTGGCCCACTGAACGCCCGTCGTAGTCCAGAAATCAACACTGCCATAACGCTTGTAAAGCATGTTCTCCACGCTCGTCGGTGTCGAGTCAGATCCGGTAGTGTTCAGATCGCCGGCCACTATGACTGGATGAGATATGTCGTGCACCTGGCTCAGTAACTCCTTCAGCTGCCGTCGGCGAATTTTGGGCTTGGCTCGATTCTCGAGGTGTGTCGAGGCGATTGTGAGCCGCCCCCCCGGTGCTTCAGGGACATCTAAATCGACGAAGAGCGTCGTTCGCTGTCCCCGGCGCACTTCCCGCGCTAGGTCTTCGCCAATCAGGATCGCCGCTTTCCGCTTCCCCTTCTCCAAGGGCCGGATTTTGCTTTCTTTGAACCAGTCGTAGCCAATTGTGAATGGCACGAGCCGGGCCGAACGGATTGGATAACGCGACAGCACCGCATTCCCATGCAACGCCCGTAATCGATCTTTGTCGACTTTGAACTCCTCAAGAAGATTCTGACGAGAGTCTTGTTCTTCGCCGTCATCAAAGGCATCGGTGCCCAACTGCTTGGAGTCAACTTCCAGAAACTCTACGCCGAAGGCCCAGTTCATATTGAGAGTCTCCCCGAGCTCACGAATGACCTCTCGATACTGAGTGCGCTTAACTCCCCAATCGACTTCGTTCAAAATCCAGACGTCGGCATTCTTGAGAACCTCAATGTCATCAGGTATTCTCTTTAAATTCACCGCTCGTATCCGCTTACCACTTTCGGCGGCATGTTTACGTTCCTCTGCGACCTTCGACATAAAGCGGTCTTTGTTCGTCAAAAATAATTTGATGTCGTCAAGTGCGAGGCCGCGTTCTATATTCCAAAACACAATCCTGAGGGTAGCGCCGAGCCCCTCAACCTGAAGGGAATGTGGTCCTGCCCCACGATAGAAGGCTTCATTGTTAATGAAAGGTGTCGTGGTAAGGGCATCCAGCTTCGCCGCAAGCTCCGGGCTCAATTCTTGAGGCGACCCGAGCTTAACCAGTTCGTCATATGAAAACAGTTCGGGTCGGGAGTCTTGTTGGTAACCCTGCGAAAGTAACCGACCCATTAGCAATAGGGTCGTACAGATGCCCGCAACGGCCCGCACACTTGGTCCCTGAACTGTCATCAGCTACGTCCGCAAGTTTTCGTACATTTGATAAATGCACCAATTCCGATAATTCCTGCGCATGCGGCGCCTTTCACTAGGCAAATCAACACTACTGAGCTGCATTGTGGCTAGCTAGGTAACAATTTCCACTTTGCCGCTGGTGAGGTCGTACATAGCACCCACGATCTTGATCTTTGCTTGTTTTTCCAACTCCGCCAAGATTGGACTCCGTCGGCGGATCTCGTTTATGCCAAGCGCCACATTGGTTCGAGCCACGGCACCCACATAAGTGCTGTTCTTGCTGGATTGTTCACCATCAAACTTCGTCGCCGGTATTGCCGCTTTGATTCGAGCGAGCAGTCTGGTGAGATTACCCAGAACGACATCGTCGATTGCGCCTTTTACGGCCCCGCAGGCGGTATGCCCCAGCAGAAGGGCCACCTTCGCGCCGGAGGCCGCGCATGCAAACTCCATGCTGCCCAAAATGTCGTCATTTACGACATTGCCTGCAATCCGGGCCGTGAACGTGTCGCCAATGCCAGCGTCGAATATGATCTCGGGGGGAACCCTCGAATCGAGGCAACCAAGGATCACTGCTGCTGGATACTGCCCAGCCGCGCTTGCTCGCTTCTCCGCGATGTAGTCCTGAGGAGCCATTTTCCCCGATCGAAACCGCTCATTCCCGTTCTTCAGCTCTTCGATGACCTGGGCAGGCGCCATCTTGTCACGTTGTTCTTTTGTGAGTGAGCCTGTTCCAATAGGTGCAAGCTGCATGGTGAGAGGAATCAGGGGAGTGATGGTACATGCACCCAGAGCGGTCCCAAGAAAGCTTCTGCGGTTACAAATTCGGTCGGTGGCTTTGTCGCATTCCCATTTCATTGCCTCACCTAAAACGTCGGCGCCTGATGTCAAAGTTGATCTCTCTATTCACACGGTTAAGGATCCGAACGAATCCCATGGTCAGTAAAGAGCGGTCAGGCCAATGGAAAATATCGGCCCAGTCGTTTGCCCTATATAAAAGCCAAAGGTGCTATTGACAGGCGAGTGATACACATAGATCAACTGAGCGTTTAGCCGGATGTTACGTGTGTTCCAGGGATAATAGTTTGAGCCACCGATGAATTCTCTTGGGTGTCCAAAGTCGCCAAAGATATATGATGTTGCCCCGTAAAGTTCGAGTCTTTTGGGCACGACCATGTCAGCCAATTGAACATAGAAGCCAGAATTTCGAACCACCCGCACCGGTAACGTTCCATCCGCAACCAAATTGTCAAGCCTCCTACCGTAGCCCTCCCCTTGAAGCCAAAACCCGTGGTATTTCATTCCGGCGGCGACGGAAAGCATTTGGTACCGCGCCCTGTCTATCGTCACGCCATTGGCCAAGGCACCGTATCAAATATGTTGAGGCTGTCAGCAAGACGAAGGGTCGTGTTGGCCGCTGGAGTGCCGATCGGAGTCTGGCGGTCCTCTGGGCTGTAGGTGTAAGCCAGATTAAACCGAGTCGCAAGTTCCTCGTGCTGTTCGTAATCTCCGAAAGCCCCACGAGGGCCAAACTCACCTGTTGTTGGCAACCATGTCAGCGCAGCACCCGCGGAAAGACGCCGGCTGAGTCTAATGGCGGGCACGGCCAAATTGCTGAGATTGTTTCCGACCAGCCACCTGTACTGAAGCTTCGGAAGCAGGTTCCCTTCGGCAAAGACACCTTGTGAGAAAAAAGGCCGAAAGAACTCATCGGCCATAACCTCGATCGTAAGAAGGCCAATATGGGTGAGAGCCTTGCATAGACTGTGTGCCGGGAAAGGCGTTCCATCCCATTCCCAGCGCAAAGTATTTACCAAAGTTGTAAACTAGGGCGCCCCCCAAGGCGATCTGATTCGTGTCCTGCACAGTCCAAAGGAACGTCACGTATTGGAACTTAGGGCTGAACAGCCATCCCTGTGAAAACAACATGACGCGATGGAACTGGAAGTCCTGACGAGGACTCACCTGTATTGGGCGGCCCAAGTGATCTGTGCCTGACTGGGTTGCTGGCAATTGGTTAAGATACCTTGCAACCACGTAACCGCTAAGGTTCAGCTCTCCATACTTACCTCTTCCAACTGTAAAACCGCGACCGGGATTGAATTCTCCAAAAATAATGGGGTTCCCCTCGGAGGGTTCCGGCATTCGCGTCTTGTCATCGCCGTTGCTCTGGCCCTGACTGGAAGACTGCCCAGTCTGTTCCGTCTCTTTGCCACCATTACTTTGAGCGGAAGAAGCGTTAGAAGCCTGTCCACTCCCATTTGTATCCTTCGCCACCTCAGGGTGCAGCACTTTGATCTGTTCCATCAGTTGGTGGTTCTGGATCTGTAATTGCTGAATCTCCTTTTCTAATCGCTGATTCTGCTCAATCAGTTGATTGAGAACTTGGACGGTATTCGAGGTGTCGCCCGTTGGACTTGGAATCGGATTAGGCTCTTGAGCAATAGCAACGTTGGAGAGCTCGATACTCAAGGCAGCGATACCCAAGGCTAAGGTAAATCGAATCTGTCCGTGGATCATCTGAAGCCATTTAACGGTGTAATAAGAGCACGACGCGATTCCCGCGATGGAGGTCGTACTTTTAGTTGATGCCTGTCGCGGTGAGACTAACAACTGTTATTTCTTCCAGTGAAATGTCGAGGCCTACGTGTTGTGAACGGCGGTTAGGAAGTTCCCATCGGGCATTGAAGACGACCCATCTTCGGCAAGCTGGGGCAATCATTCCCAGGACTCTTGTTCCACTGGCGAGAATGACAGGAGACGAAGGCTATCTTTGCCTACAACATTTCCTTTGAGTCCTATGGTGCGAGCACCGGAATTTGTTTCGAAACTACGGGACCAGGAACTGGAACGAGGAACTCTGATCAAAGCTTCCATGCATCATGGCCTTTGCGGAAATATTTGGTTTCGCGCGTTCAGCAAAAACCGTGAAGAGGCAGCGTTCAGTGTGCGCTGATTTGCGTGAGCACGCTCTATACCACTAACGAGCTGCTAATTGCAGGGATTTTGTTGCTGTCCCTGCTGGCGGCGACTGAAACGGGCCTCTACTTCGGCGACCGAGCTAAATCGAGAATCGATGAGAAGACCAAATCGCAAATCTCGCTCATTCAGGGCTCGGTGCTTGGGGTTCTCGGGCTCTTGCTCGGCTTTACCATCTCTATGGCTGTTTCACGTTTTGAGACTCGAAAGCAACTCGTTTTGGAAGAGGCAAACGCCATCGGTACGTCCTATCTCCGCACTGGATTGCTACCTGAACCAGATCGCAGCTATATCGCCGGACGACTACGCGACTATTTAGACCTCCGCCTGCAGTACTCCCGCGCTGGGAACGACGTATCCACACTAAAGAATGTCAATGCGGTGAGAGCCGCACGGGAACAGGTCGCGCGCCTACAGAACGATTTCTGGACTCGAGCAGTTTCGCGAGCTCAAAAAGATGCAAATCCCTACATAACGGGACTATTGTTGCAATCCTTGAACCAGGTGATTGATTTGGACGCAGCCCGCTGGATGGCCTTTAACAATCACGTGCCGGAAACGGTTGTTTATGTAAATGCCTTCGTTGCATTGTTGGCAACCACACTGGTCGGGTACTCTATCGGCCTCGTCGGCCGGCGGAATTTGTTTTCCGTCGCTCTGCTGTCCATTGCGATAACTGTCACGCTGGTTGTAATTATCGACCTGGATCGCGCTCGACAAGGGTTAATTGTCGTGACGCAACAACCCTTGATTGATTTGCAACAACAGTTGTCGAGCCATTAGCACGCGAACGCGATCTGGTGCTCGATCAAACTTTTTGCAACTTCGGCGGTGACGGGAAAGAAGCGCACGTGGAATCCGCGTGCTCGCAGCCAATCTGCCGCCGACCATTCATAGGTTCCCCCGAAGGTGACCGCCGCCGCCATCTCCTCGGCCGAAATGATGCCGCCACTCGCTGACAGCGCCACCGCAACACTGGCGGGTACGCAGGTCTGGTGCTTCTGGATAATCGGTCGAAATGGCAGCCGGATTCGCCTGCCTGCAGAGTGTTTTCTGGAGGTTTCGGAGACGTTGCCGATGAAAAGGGACGCGCAGCTTGGAACTCCATCGCTCAATTTCCGGGTGGTCATCTGCCAGTTCAGCGGCGTCAAGCTTGACACGCGCGAATGCCATCTCGGTGTCACGGTCCGCCAACGGGGCAAAGCGGGGCAAGTTATCGGCGAGTGCCCGGGCTCGCTCCAACCGTTGTCTCCGTTCCTCACCTTCGAGCGTCTCCGCAAGTGCGCATTGATGCCAGCTCGCCTCGACGACAACCTGGAAGGACTGGGATTTCTCGCTGGCATCCTCGAGTCGGTCAGCGGACTCCTCAACTCGCCCCAAGTGCAGCAAACTGGTGCCTAGGCTGCTGGCCGCGAAAGGGGCACCCGGATCTAAATTCCACGCCCGCTCGGCGCAGATAAGTGCGTCGGTCCAGCGGTCCTCCATGCCGAGAACAGTGGATTCGCAGGAAAGGATCCAGCTGTCATCTGGGAAAAGCCGGTGCGCGGCCGTGAGACACTCCTGTGCGCGTTCAAAATCACGTAGCGTGGCCCAAGTGTAGGCATAGGACGCGTACCACGCAGCCCGTAGTTCGGGATCATCCCCTCCAAGATCCGGTTGGGCGTTGAATGCTCTTAAGTCATCGAGCAGTCGTAACTTGGGTGACCGCAAGTGCCGGGAGAAGAACCGCACGAGCGGCTTCGTAGGATCGCGTTTGAGGGCTTCTCTTAGAAGCCATCTAGACAGGCGCACCCCGCCCAATCGGGCGGCTAACCTCCCGCCGATGACAAGCTCATCGAGCGAGAGGTCTTGAATGTTAGTGGATGGTTTCCACAGATCGGCAGTGAGCGAGTAGGCGTCGAGATACAAGTGACGACGATAGAGGTGTTGTAACTTGCTGAGTTGGCCTGCCGGAACTGCTCCAAACTCAGCTGACATTAGGAACCTCGCAAAAAACTCGATCGCACATAATGTGGCTAAAGGTTATTCATCTTATATGAAACCACCCACTCTCTCGAAAAATGTCCTTAGCCGGACCCGAGAGGCCGGGTGCGCGGAAAAAAGATGAAAATTCAGGCTCTTTCGCTGATAATTTAACGATTCGCGTCCGAGGCGATTTGGCCTGTGTCCGACGAAGATATCAAGCAACTGCTCGAAATGGTCCGCGATCTCACGGTGCGGATCCATCGGATCGAGCGCGTACTGCATTTGTCGCCGGAAGCGATTCCTTCCCCGCCACCGGCGGAGTCAGGTCTTCAGGCGACTCCTCCGGGTCGGGTTACAGCTGGAGAGGGTGCCCAGAGGGTTCCCCCACCAAGTCTTAGTTTTGCTCACTCCAGAAACTCTGAACCTGGGCTGCGTGAGGGTCTCGAAGCTCGCATCGGTTCCCACTGGTTGAACCGCATCGGCATCACCGCTGTGTTAGTCGGGGCCGCCTACTTTCTAAAGTTTGCATTTGACAATCAGTGGATAGGGCCAAGTGGTCGAATCGCCATTGGACTGATTTCAGGAATTGCTGTGGTGCTTTGGAGCGAGCGGTTCCGTACGAAAGGCTACCGGCTCTTCTCCTATGCCCTCAAGGCCGTCGGTGTCGGCGTGTTGTACCTATCATTGTGGGCGTCCTTTCAGGTCTATCACCTGATGCCGAATGGCGTTGTGTTTGCCTGCATGATTCTCGTGACCGCGGCAAGCTGTGCGCTGGCGCTCACCCAAGATGCTGAAATCCTTGCCGTGTATGCCATCGTTGGTGGCTTTTTGACTCCGGTGCTGTTGTCGACCGGGGTAAACCGTGAAATCGCGCTGTTTTCCTACGTTGTGCTGCTTGATCTTGGCATTCTCGCAGTCGTTGTATTCAAGCCATGGCGGCGGCTTTTGTGGCTTGGGTTTGCCGGCACACTGATCTTGTATCTTGCCTGGTATTTCGAATACTACGACCGCAAACAAATTGAGACGACGCTGATCTTTGCCTCGCTCTTTTTCGCCATCTTCGCGATCTCGCCGTTACTAATGCTTCGCCAGGAGCAAGGTGCCGGAACGATGCCGCTGGCTCTCGCTTTCATAAACGCGGTTACCTTCTTCCTGCAAGCCTACGCAATGATTTCTGAGATCAGCAAAACAGAGATGGCATGGTTTTCGCTCATGCTGGCCGCCGTGTACCTGGGGCTTAACGCCATCAGGTCGCGTTCGGATCAGGCGGCGGAGTCGAATCTCAAGCTGATGCATCTGGCGCTCGCCATCGGGTTGATCACAGTTGCCATCCCTATCCGGCTCGAATCGCACTGGATTACGATCGGCTGGTTCATTGAATCCGCCGTCTTGCTTTGGTTGGGGGGACGCATCAAGTCAGATCTGCTGAACGTGTTTGCCCTTACTGCGCTCGTGCTCGGCGTCCTAAGATTGCTGTTCTACGACAATTTTGCGCCGACAACTTTGATCTTCAATATGCGGATGGTGGTCTATGTTATTGCCATCGCGGTTCTCGGGTTTGTCGCCTATCGGTCTCGAACCAACCGGCACGAAGAAGCGAGGACGATTGCCGCCGTGGCGATCGTTGCCTTGAACGCCTTGGCGCTGGTCGCATTGAGTTACGAAATTCACGATTACTACAGTCGTCAAATCGCGAGCGGACTTCCCGCTCCCGCGTTCTGGGCACCGGAACATTGGTCGCAAATGCGGGCAGTCGAAATTGCGCGTGGCTTCACCTACTCCGCACTCTTCATGGCGTACGGGGCCATGCTAATGATCGTCGGCTTTTTGCGTAACTCCGCATTCGTGCGCTGGCAGGCGTTGGTGCTGATTGCCGCAACCATCGTCAAGGTATTTGTTTATGACGTGTCCCAACTGGACCGTGTTTATCGCATCCTGAGCTTTATTGTGCTCGGGATTCTATTGTTGGCGATATCCTTCGCTTATCAGCGCGATTGGCTCAAGCTTTCCCACAAAATAGCGGAGCAGCCTGGTTCATGAAGGTCCTCCTGCTGGCCGTTTCAACCGCAGTCATCGCCGCCGCGGTGTATGAGCCGGCAATTTCCTACTTCCATCAGACTCGATCACTCACGGTTACTGCTCCCGACAAGCAGAATTACGCGGTGTTAGACACGGATGTCTTTAAGCATGCGCGGCCCGACTTAGGCGATCTACGCATCCTGGACGGACAATCGCAGATCCCTTTTGTTCTCACCAGGGAGCGTGGTGGGACCAGTACACAGGAGACTCAGGCGAAGATTCTGAATCTAGGTTCGGTCGGCGATCGCACAGAGTTCGATCTTGATACGAACGGGTTTGCAGAATACGACCATGTTCGACTGCAACTTGATGCCAAAGACTTCGTCAATAACGCGCAGATCGAAGGGCGCCGCACCTTGAAAGATGCCTCCGGTACCAAGCTCGGAACCGGCACGCTGTATGACTTCAGCAAAGAAAATCTCGGCTCGAATTTCACGCTGAGATTTCCGTCGGCAAGTTTTTCCTATCTTCACGTACGCCTTGCGCCAGGAATTCGCGTTGATCAAGTCAGGGGGGCATACCTTTCGAGCTTCGCGGAGACGCAAGCCGTTTGGATCAACGCCGGTCAGTGTACCGCTGGCGCCTCTCAGCCCAAGCGCAGCCTCTATCAATGTTCAATTTTCGAGGGCATGCCGGTTGAGCGAATCACCTTCCATGTGCCACCGGCCACTGTGAACTTCAATCGAACGGTTGTTCTCTCGGATGCTGGCGGCAATGAATTTCAGCGCGGATCGATCAGCCGGGTGCGCGTGAATCGCGGAGGGCAATCTGTAACTTCCGAAGACCTTGATATCGACGTCTACGGGCAATCTACCAAGCAGATCACCGCTACCATCGAGAACGGCGATGATCCTGCGCTGCCGATTGAGCTCGTCCAGCCGCTCTCCGTCGAACGTCGTTTATATTTTGACCCTAAAGGAAAGCGTTCGTTACAGCTCTACTACGGAGACCCGAAACTCGAAGCCCCCAGCTACGACTACGGAAAAATCTTCCAGCAGGCGGCCGATGCGGTTGTGGCCGAGCTTGGCCCGGCGCAAGCGAATCCCCAGTTTACTGGCCGCCCTGACGACCGCCCTTGGTCAGAGCGCCACGGCTATGTGCTTTGGATAGCCATGGTGCTGGCGGTCATCGTTCTCGGTGGGTTGGCGCTTAGGGGCCTGAAGGGACCGGCTCCGCGCTGAAACCTAACTACGCTCGAGCCAACTCGCGCTCACTGCTCGGCTCGTACTCCACAATGTAACCGGCAACGGCGCTGGCCGCCACCGTGAGCGGACTGCCTAGATACATCTGCCCGGGCCCGCTGCGTCCGGGGAAGTTGCGATTCTGGGCACTGATCACAACTTGATCGGCCCGCGTGGAGACTCCAGGACCAGCATTGATGCAGGCTCCGCAGCTCGGCTCAATGATGTGCGCGCCCGCCTTCTGAAAGATTTCCAGATAGCCGCGCTGCCGGCAATACTCCCGCGTTTCCTGCGAGCCGAACTGAATATAGAACTCGACCGAGTCCGCAACCCGTTTGCCTTGATTGAGTGCTTCAGAGAGTACACGGGCATACATGTCCATATCCTCGTTCTTGCCAGCTGTGCAGGTGCCTCCGTAGGCAAGCTCAACTGGAACCGGAGTGTTCATGTCGCGGATGAACTTGCCGTTTCCCGGATCGCCGGGCGTGGCAATCATCGGCATAATTTCAGAGGCATCGAGTTCGATTACCTCCGCATATTGCGCATCCCGATCACTGTGCAATCCCTCGATCATTTGCTCAGCCTGCTCGTGAGACACGCCTCGCCGCTGAACCAAGAACTCGACTGCTTTTCCATCCGGTCGAACGATGCCGGTAAATCCGCCAATCTCGGCTGCCATGTTCGTCATGGTTGCCCGTTCATCGACGCTGAGTTCTTCGATGGCCTCTCCCGCGTACTCGATGACCTTCGCCAAGGCTTTTCCGCTGCGCACGTAGTCGAGGCTAAGAATCTTCAAAATGAAGTCTTTCGCAGTCACATTGGCTCGCCTTGTTCCCCGAATCAAGATCTTGGCCGACTCCGGCACCCGCACCCGAACATCCTTGGTGAGCCAGGAATTGAAAACGTCAGTCGTTCCGATTCCAAATGCGATACATCCAACCGCCCCGGAGTGCGGCGTGTGCGAATCAGAGCCAACCACCAACTGGCCGGGAAGAGCATAACTCTCGAGAACAACCGAGTGGCAGATGCCTTCCGATCCTTTGCGGTCGGTCAACTCACCATGCAAGCGAATGCCCTTGCGCTGGGCAAATTCGCCCTGCTTGAGCTTGAGCTGGGTCGCGAGATCAAGCAAACCCATCTTGCGCTTTTGCTCCGACAAGACTTCATCAAGGAATGTCAGGTGGTCGCGAAAAAACAAAACCGATGAAGGGTCATTCACCGGTGCGTCTTTACCGACAAGTTGATCGAAGAAAATTGCCGCCATCGGCGTAACGTACTCGTGACTGAAGCGTAAGTCCGTCCTAGCAAATCCAGCCTGTCCGGGTTTAACGGCCGGAACGCCAAGGTGTCCGTTTTTGCCAACCATATGTTTGGCAAAAATCTTCTCGGCGATCGTCATTGGCCGTGGTCTCGTCTCTATCGACGGTAACGACACCTTACCCTGCATGCGCGCGACATTGAAATGGAACAGGCCACCGTACTCGATGATTTGCCGCGAGATGTCATCTTCGCCCGCGGTAAAGACAGAGAGTGGAATCTCTTCCCCCGCGCGGATCCTATCGATCAAGGAGAAATCTGTAGACGTTAGCACACCGAGATTTTGGCAGTTCTGCCGGTAAATCCGTTCGATGTTCTCCGCGATCACTAGCTTGATCCCAGCGCACAGTTCCGCGTACGGCGACTGCTCCCGGCTGGACCCTTTGCCGCGCCTCTTACCGCTCACCGCGGCGACAAATCCTCCACGCTTTACATCTCCGCGTTCAATGGGTAGTTCAGTTCCGGCCTTCAGCCCGGTGTAGGGGAATTCGCCAAGGGTCTCATCGAAGAAAAAACAGATGTGGGCAGGGGTAATCTCGTCGGTCGAAATGTCATCGCGTAGCTTGGGATTGGCTTCGGGATTGTGCGTATCCCAAGGGAGGTCTTCCCCGGCAAGCTGTCGCTTAATCAGCTCAGGATCTTCGGTGAGAAAGAGAATTCGTCCTTCGAGCCGCACAGCAGGCGGCCGCTTTTCGACATTCCTCGTCAGGAGGGCGTCCATCGCGGGATCTCCTCGGCCCAACTAATATTTTACGCCGCTAACCGGTGGCGCGCTGGGACTGAGAGACCTCGAAACATCACCTCACCGCTGCGTGGTTTTTTCTCCGGGTAGCTTTCTTGTCTTTCTTCTTCTGAGTGAGCATTGGCGGCTTTCGAATGCGCCGGGGGCTAAAGGAAGAGAGCTGTTCTACTGTTTCGCGGCATACTCTCGTGGGTCGGGCAAATGCTCCAGCCCGCGTCCTTCAAAGATTGCCTGGAACTCGCGGATGAGTTCGTCCTGAATGACGCCATTCGATGCCAGCGTCTCCCGGCTGTTGAGTTCGAAAGGCCCGCCCTTGAAATTGCTCGCTACTCCTCCAGCCTCTTCGACAACCAACACTCCTGCGGCGGTATCCCAGGGATTCAGATTGAACTCCCAGAATCCGTCCATGCGTCCACAGGCCACATAGCAAAGGTCCAAAGCGGCGGATCCCGCTCGCCGCACGCCGTGACTCCGCAGCGTAATCTGGTGATAGAAGTAGATGTTGGGATTCTTATGCCGCTTGTGGCTGGGGAAGCCGGTGCCGACGAGCGATTCTTTTAGCAGTTTGGTTCGCGAAACATGAATCACCCGTTCGTTCAGCGTAGCACCCTGACCCCTCTCGGCCGCAAACATCTCGTCGCGTGTGGGATCGTAGATGACTCCGGCGATCATTCGACCCTGGTGTTCGAGACCTAGAGACACGCAGAAAACGGGAAATCCATGCGCGAAATTGGTGGTGCCATCGAGCGGATCCACGTACCAGCGGTACTCGCTGCCGGTGTCGCGCAATCCTTCCTCCTCGCCGAGCACGTCATGCCCCGGCCAAGTCTCTCGAATGCGTTCGCGAATCAGGGCTTCCGATTTGCGATCGGCCGCGGTAACCAGGTCGGCTTCGCCTTTGTACTCGATGCGAATGTTCTTGTCGAAAAATTCCAATAACAATGTCCCAGCTTCGCGTGCGATGGCGGTCATCTTCGGGAGAAACTCTTGGGGACCCTGGTGGTTGGGATTCACTTGTGCTCGATCCGCGCGAGTTGCGCTGGTTTCAGTGTCGCAGATGCGGAGAGGAGAAGCAAAACCCAGCGATTTCGGATAAAGATGGTTAAGCTGCGCGGCTAAGGGGGAGAGGAGGCGAAAAAACGAACGACCGGACGCCGTTTTACGAAGCCGGAACCGAGATACAAACCGTCGTACCTTGAGGACCAGATTGGAGGTGGCAGGCTCCACCAAGATCGCGAAGGCGCTCGAAGATGCTGGCTAGACCCACCCCCAAGCCGGTTCCGGAACCGTTAAATTGGTTCACCCTCTTCAAGTCGATTCCTCTGCCGTCGTCCGCAATGGTCAAGGTCACAACGTTCTGTTCCCGGCCGGCACAAACCTGTGCGTGATTCGCGTGGGCATGGCGATGGATATTGATCAGGCATTCCTGCAGCGCCCTAAACACCACGAGCCGTGCCGGGTCGGAAAGCGTGTCTAGTGTTTCGAGATGAGAAAAGCGTACCTGTATACTGCTGCGCCGCGCGAAGTCTTGCACATACCACTCCGCCGCGGAGGCGAGCCCCGCATCTTCAATCAGCGGTGGATGCAAAAGGTTGGAAAGAGTACGCACCTCGTGAATACAGTGTTCTAGGAGTTCGTCGCATTTTCTCCAAAGGTTAGGATCCTGCGGAGACCGTTTCGCAAGGTCAAGATTCATTTTCAAACCGGCAAAATCTTGTCCCACTGAATCGTGGAGTTCGCGGGCTACGCGCCGCCGTTCAATGTCCTGCAGCTTTAGAACGTGAAGTGAAAGCTGCCGCAAAGCGGCCGTGCGATGTTGCACCATGGTTTCCAGTTCAGCTTGAGTGCTGCGCAGGTGTTCCTCAGCTCGCTTCCTGGCTTCTACTTCCTTGGCCAACGCTTCAGCACGTTGTTGCAGTTCGGCAATTTCGCGAGCCTGATGATCTTTGATCGAGCCCGAAAGGAAGCTTCCTGCCGGAACGACCGACGAATGATGGGCGCAGACACGCGCGAAAAGCTCGTGATCTTCTGCGCGAGAAAAGTATGAAAGCGGATACGCGCAGAGCAGCGAGATCGCGTTTGAATCGGTAAACTCAGTCCAGAGTTGCTCCAGCTGGATTGCCGCCTCACGCTTACCCTCAGCCAATAGCACTGCAACCATTTCGCCAAATGCAGCGACCCCAGCGTGAAAAGAGCCGTTTGCTCGCTGAGGCTGGAGAAATGATTTGATGGCGGGGAAAAATAGTTGCCGGTCAGGCATGCCATTACGCATGAACTTCGAAAGGGCTTCTGATGCTTCGATCAGGAAGCAGCGCTTTTTGATCGCTTCCGCGGGAACTCCGGCGAGCGCCAGCCGCTCGTAAATCTGTTGACGATGCTCGGCGGTTGTAAAGGCGAGCGCTAACCCGTCGCACACCAAAGAATCGGTCAGATGCTCGCTTACCGACGAAAGAAGATAACCCTCGTCGTTATAGAACTGAACACGATGTCGTGATGATCGGAAGCTGACACTCGGGGTATGACTGGTGACCGGGTTGAGTTCTCCGAGTTGCATACTTCTGTTCGGCCTGACAAGTTGAGGTCGCGGAACGTGCAAGTTTGAGATGCAACGGGGGGTGCGAACGTTTTCTCGTGGCTGGGTCTTCTAGACGGGCCTACTTCCGAAGCGTGGATTCAAGCTGTAAAGCTTCGCGATAGTGCTGCAAGGCCAAGTTCGCAACCCGAATTTCGGTCTCCAGGTCGTTGAGGTGTGCGTGTTCCTTGGTATTCATGAGCTGGATTCCAAGTTCCTGAATCCTGCGTTCAAGCTTTTCAATGTGATAACGCACGCTCAGTTCCATGCTGCGTTGTCCCTATTTCGGGTTTCACGAGGCGGCGCGCCTACAAGAGTTCAAGCATGTAAGATTTGAAACGCGTATTGTCGCTGTCCGAAACTAACCGCGTTCGACCGATAGACGCTGAAGAAATAGGGTGAGTTGCTCGGGAAACACTGTAGAAGCCTCGTAAGAGCAAGGGAGTAGATGCAACTAGGTAAATAACCGACGACGCGACTTGAACGACTCTGGTAGTCGCGCCAAGGCTTGAACCTGCTACTTTTGGTTAGAAAATTTCACCGAAGGTTTGCCGCTGAAAAAAGCTTGCCCCGCGCCCAGACTCTTGAGCCAAGCGAGCGCGCCGCATACCGCTGCGGATTGCGCGCCTCGAATACCACGCTTGCGGCGATGGGGTAGCGAATCAATCGAACACTACTGGTTTACGCCACCTTCCCGCGGCACGCTTCTGAGGGGGAATCTTGAACCGCGGCCCTGTCCCGAGCAGCACATCTTTCCATGTGGGTCGCTCTTCATCTTTTAGTTTGCGCCATTCGTCGACCGAAACGACGACCGCGGTATCAATTCCTCGACGGGTGACGATTTTGCGGTCCTTTTTCGAGAGTGTCATCTATCAGTTCGCAGAACCGCGCCTTAGCGTCCTTCAATTGCCATTTGGTCATAGACAACCCCGTAGGGTGCTGATAAGAGGCACACTATAAGTCTACTCATACGATTTTACTGCCCGTCCAATACAAACTTTAAAGCGCCAGGCGCTCGCGAATCAGTTGAACGAATTGCGTGCACCTGCAGGTTTCAAGTGAACGCAGCACTTCGACAATACTGCGAGGCTTTTTCAACTCTGCACCTTGCTGGTGAAGCTACCATCTCACTGTCAATATGGTAGAGGTCAATTAGGAATTCGTCTGGATGCTTCACCTCAATCCCGTGCGGCTTTATGCTTTCTCCTGGGAAGTCTTTGAGGTTGTAGGTGACTATGACCTCGCACGGTGCTTTTACGGCTGCGGCCAAAACATGGCGGTCTTTTTCGTGGTTTGTCATCACCGGAATCAATTCTTGGTAACTTGGTTCAACCCAAGCGTCGGGAAAGTGCGCACGTAGTTCGCCGACTAGATAGTCTGTCTGCTCCTGCGTGCGGCCTAACTTGTCTTGCAGCGTGCGGACAATTTCGTCGATGATCTCGTCCGTCCACCGTGCTAAGAACAGCCGCCGTTCGTACAGTCTTAACAAGGTGTCACGAACGGCGGCTTGAACCAAAACACAAGCATCCAGAATTGCCGGGAAATCAGAAATCATCTATTCCTCGGCAGGGATGAATTTGTCGTAGTCACCAAGTTCTTCTGATTTGCGTGCAATTCGAACAATCGCCTCACGACGCGCCCGTTCTCTCCGTTTGTTGTAATCGAGCAAGTCTTTCAACAGCACACGCCGGTGCGTTCCGGCGTAGTGAAACGGCAACTTGTGCGCTTCACACTCACGCACAAAGAACTGCCGCGAGACACCGAGAAGATCGGCCGCCGCCTGTGTGCTCAGTTCTTCCATCAACGGCAACAGTGCGACTGCTTTCCCCTCCTGCATTTTTTCGACAATTTGAACCAAAAGGTCGTGCACCGACGATGGCAAGTCGATCCTTGCTCCATCTGGGCCGATCAAGGCTGCCGTGCCTTCGTGCCGAAGGCTCCGATACAGCTTCGAGGCTTGCTCGATCTCTCCTTGATCGCGCGGCGCGATCTCAACCGCTCCAGCTGCGACTATCATGAGTCCCCCCCTTCCTACTCCCCTATGGCAAATACAAAAAACTCAGCAATCGCTACAAACGCAACCAGTCGATTATCACGCCGCAACTTAATGGCTGTCAATAAATAATCGCTACAATCACAACTAAACCTAAACCAATTATATTCAGTAGTTTATCTTTGGCTTTCGAGCGCGGGATGCTAAGTGGTAGGCGCGGCAGGACTTGAACCTGCAACCCTCGGATTAGAAATCAAAATCCGGGAGTCTTATTTTGTGTAAGTTAAAGGAATTAGATCAGATATCGGCGAGGCCAGATGTGGTCAGGAGAGGTGAAATGCGGTCTGAATTGTCACAACCTGTCACAAGTTGTTCGCCGAGCGGTCGCAAGAACGTCTCCAGGACCTTTGGGCCGCATGTTGTGGAAATTCCTAAACCTGGATTCGTAG
>Ga0134127_10000980_pt1 | contig 22459 bp, 16 predicted proteins | sample KB31753_FD_96459 | JGI IMG/M metagenome (GOLD analysis project Ga0134127, IMG submission 96459) | Terrestrial soil microbial communities with excess Nitrogen fertilizer from Kellogg Biological Station, Michigan, USA - KB3-175-3 | ecosystem: Environmental > Terrestrial > Soil > Unclassified ... | reverse complement strand
CGACGCGGAGGCCGAGGCGGACAAGAGCCGGCAGGAGCTCGCCCACTACCTGCGCGTGTCGACGATCGGCGAGATGACGACCTCGATCGCCCACGAGCTGAACCAGCCGCTCGCGGCGATCCTCGCGAACGCGCAGACGGCGCGGAAGATCCTGGCGGCGCCGGACACCGCCGAGGGCCGCCGCGAGGTCGAGGAGATCATCAGCGACATCATCGACGAGGACCGCCGCGCCGGGGAGGTGATCCGCGGCCTGCGCGAGCTGCTGCGCAAGGGCCAGGGCACGCAGGAGGAGCTCGACGTGAACGTGCTCGTGCGCGGCGTGCTGCGCCTGCTCGGCAACGACGTGATGCTGCGCGGGGTCAGCATGCGCTCGGAGCTGACGGACGAGTCGCTCACCACGCGCGGCGACCGCGTCCAGCTGCAGCAGGTGCTGCTCAACCTCGTGGTGAACGCGCTCGAAGCCCTCGCCGACAGCGACGGCGACCGCCGGATCGGGATCCGCACCGAGCGCGCCGCCGGGATGGCTCGGGTGTCCGTCGAGGACAGCGGCCCCGGGCTGCCCGGCCCCGTCGAGCGCGAGATCTTCAAGCCCTTCTTCACGACGAAGCCCAAGGGTATGGGGATGGGGCTGTCGATCGCCCGCTCCATCCTCGGGGCGCACGGCGGGACCATCTCGGTCGACCGAGGCCGCGAGCGCGGCGCGCGCTTCAGCTTCACGCTGCCTCTCGTCGAAGCGGGCCGCGCTCCCCGAGCCTGACCCTCCGCTGGCCCAGACATCCGTGCTGATACTAGTCGTTACTATTGTTTCCAGCCGTAATTCGTACGCGTCTGAGTCGAGCGAACACCGGCCTCGGTGTTAGGATGAGGGCGGGGAAGCAACGGTTGGCACAGCCGGGGACCCGTGTCTACCTCGTCGACGACGACGCCGGTGTGCGCCGCGCGCTCACGAGGGTGCTGCGCAACGCCGGCTACCAGACGACCGCGTTCGGCACGGCCGAGGACTTCCTGATCGGGGTCGAGCTCGACGAGCTGCCCTCGTGCCTGGTCGTCGACCTCCGGATGCCCGGCCTGAGCGGGCTCGACCTCCAGGAGCTGCTGCTCGAGCGCGGCATCGAGCTGTCGCTCGTCTTCATCAGCGGCCGAGCCGACGTGCAGAGCGGCGTGCAGGCGATGAAGGGCGGCGCCGTCGACTTCCTGGACAAGCCGGTCTCGGACGACGCGCTGCTCGCCGCCGTCGCACGCGGGCTCGAGCAGGATCGCGAGCGCCGCATCCGGAAGGCGGAGCGGGCCGAGCTGCAGCAGCGGCTCGACACGCTGACGCCGCGCGAGCGCGACGTGTTCGGGCTGATCGTGACGGGCCTGCTCAACAAGCAGGTCGGCGCCCGGCTCGGGACCACGGAGAAGACGGTCAAGGTCCACCGCTCGCGCGTGATGCAGAAGATGGGCGCCCACTCGCTCGCCGAGCTCGTGCGCATGGCCGACAAGATCTCCCTTCGTCTATGATGCCGGCCGGGCGCCGCCCTCCCGGCGCGACCCGGCCCACATGGAAACGAGCGCCGAAGCCGACCGAGAGCTGCGCCATGCCTGGTACGTCGCCGTCGTCCTGATGGCGTGCAACACGCTGTCGTTCATCGACCGGCAGATCCTGGGCCTGCTGGTGACGCCGATCAAGCTCGAGCTCGGGCTGAGCGACACGCAGATCGGCCTGCTGCAGGGGCTGGCGTTCGGCGTCTTCTACACGCTGCTCGGGCTGCCGATGGGCCGGATCGCCGACTCGGGCAACCGCCGCAACCTCGTCGCCGCGGGGATCTTGTGCTGGAGCGTGATGACGGCGCTCTGCGCCGGAGCGCGCAGCTTCGCCGCGCTCTTCGTCGCGCGGATGGGCGTCGGGATCGGCGAGGCCACGCTCTCGCCGTCCGCCTTCTCGCTGCTCGCGGACTATTTCCCGAGGGAGCGGCTCGCGACGGCCCTCAGCATCTTCTCCATGGGGATCTTCTTCGGCTCCGGGCTCGCCCTGATCCTGGGCGGGCTCATCATCGGCGCCGTCGGCTCGTGGCGGCTGACCTTCCTGATCGTGGGGCTGCCGGGCCTGCTGTTCGCGCTGCTCGCGCTCACGATCCGCGAGCCCGCGCGCCGGAACCTGCTGCGCACGGCGGGCGGGGACGCCGCGCGGCTCGGCCTCGCCGACGTCGCACGCGAGGTGAGGCTGCGCGCCTGGTCCGTGGCCGGCATCTGCCTCGGCTTCGCGGCCCAGGCGCTCTGCAACTACGCGCAGCAGGCGTGGCTGCCGACCTACTTCGTGAGGCTGCACGGCTGGTCGCTGCGCCAGGCCGGCGTCACGCTCGGCGTGCTGTCGCTCGCCACCGGGCTCCTGGGCTCGTACAGCGGGGGACGGCTCGCGGATCACTGGCAGCGCGCGGGCGTCGCCGAGGCGCCGCTGCGCGTCGGCGTGCTGGCGACACTCGCCGCCGGCGTCTTCTTCACGCTGGCGCTGTCGCTGCCGCGGCTCGACGCGCAGCTCGCGCTCCTCGCTCCCGCATTCTTCTTCCTCGCCATGCCGATCGGCAGCGTCTACGCCTCGCTGCAGCTCATCCTGCCGAACCAGGTGCGCGGGCAGATCAGCGCGCTGCAGGTCTTCACGCTGAACCTCGACGGCCTGATCCTCGGCCCCGCGCTGCCCGGGATCCTGAACGACTACGTGTTCCGGAGCGGGCAGGCGGTCGGCTGGTCGCTCGCGCTCACGGTCGGCGCGGCGTCGCTCGTCTCGGCGATCCTCTTCTTCGCGACGTGGCGCCCCTACCGCAGGGACTACGCGCTCATGCACGGCGGCCATGGCCTCGCCTGAGCTCGTGCCGGTCGAGCGCCGCGGCGACGTCGCCGTCGTCCGGATCGACCACCCGCCCGTCAACGCGATCGGCGAGGAGGTCCGGAGCGCGCTCGCGGCGGCCCTCGGCGCCGTCGCTGCCGATCCGGAGCTGCGCGCCGTCGTGATCACGGGCACCGGCCGGACTTTCGCCGCCGGCGCCGACATCCGCGAGCTCGAGGCGGCGGTCCTCGACCACGCCAGGGAGCCGCCCGACTTCCACGCGCTGCTTTCGCTCGTCGAGGACTTCGCGAAGCCGATCGTGATGGCGCTCAACGGCACGGCGCTCGGTGGCGGCCTCGAGCTGGCGATGGCCGGTCACTATCGGGTGGCCGATTCCGACGCGCGCCTGGGCCTGCCCGAGGTGAACCTCGGCATCATCCCGGGCGCCGAAGGCACGCAGCGCCTCCCGCGGCTCGTCGGCGTCCCGAAAGCGCTCGAGATGGTCGTGAGCGGCAAGCCGATCTCGGGCGAGGAGGCCCGCGCCGCCGGCCTGGTCGACGCCGTGCACGGCGGCGACCTCGTCGAGGGCGCCGTCGCCTTCGCCCGCGACGCCGCGCGGCGCGGCGCACCCCCGCGCACGCGCGAACGCGGCGACCGGATCGGCGACGCCGCGTCGAACGAGCCGCACTTCGCCGCGGCCCGCGCGCAGGCGCGAAGGACGCGCCCCCACCAGACCGCCCCGCTCGCGGCGATCCAGGCGATCGCGGCGGCGGCGACGCTCCCGTTCGACGAGGGCTGCCGCCAGGAGCGGGCGCTCGCGCGCGGCTGCGTAAGGTCCGAGCAGGCTCGCGCCATGCTGCACGGGTTCCTCGCCGAGCGCGGCGCGGCCCGGCTGCCCGGGCTTGCCACGAACGGCAGGCCGGCCGCCGTCGAGCACGTCGCGATCCTCGGGGCGGGCACGATGGGCGCGGCCATCGCGATGGCCTGCGCCAACGCCGGCCTGCGCGTGAGCCTGAGCGACGGCAGCACGGAGGCGCTCACGCGCGGCTTCTCCACCATCCAGCGCACGTACCAGTCCTCCGTCGATCGCGGACGGCTGACGGCCGCCGCCGCCGCCGAGCGCTTCGCGCGCATCCGGAGCGTCGCGGGCTACGAGGGCTGCGGCGCGGCGGAGCTCGTGATCGAGGCCGTGTTCGAGAACATGACGCTCAAGAAGGAGGTGTTCGTCGAGATCGGGCGCCGGGCGCGGCCCGGCGCGATCCTGGCCAGCAACACCTCGACGCTCGACATCGACCAGCTGGGCGCGGTCTCGGGCGTGCCCGAGTCCGTGATCGGCCTGCACTTCTTCAGCCCGGCGCACGTGATGCGCCTGCTCGAGATCGTGCGCGGCGTCGCCACGAGCGAAGGCGTCGTCGCCGCGGCGCTCCAGCTCGCGAAGCGCCTCTCCAAGGTCGGCGTGGTCGTGCGCAACGCGCCGGGCTTCGTCGGCAACCGCATGATGTTCCCGTACATGTACGAGGCGCAGTTCCTGGCCGAGGAAGGCGCCTCGCCCGAGCAGGTCGACGAGGTGCTCACGGACTTCGGCATGGCGATGGGCATCTTCGCGGTCGACGACATGGGCGGGCTCGACGTCGCCTGGCGCATCCGCAAGGAGCTGCGGCAGTTCGAGGGCGACGACGGGCGCAAGCCGCTGGTCGCGGACCTGCTGGTCGAATTGGGCCGTCTGGGCCAGAAGACCCGCAAGGGCTGGTACCGCTACGGCGAGGATCGCAAGCCGATCCCGGATCCGGAGGTGGTGGCGCTCGTGGAGTCGGTGGCGCGCGCGAACCGGATCGAGCGGCGGCCGGTCTCGCGCGAGGAGATCCTCGAGCGCACGATCTACGCGCTCGTGAACGAAGGCGCGCGCGCGCTCGGCGAAGGAGTCGCCCGCCGCGCCGCGGACGTCGACGTGATCTACCTGACCGGGTACGGCTTCCCCGCCTTCCGCGGCGGCCCGCTCTACTACGCGGACACGGTCGGGCTCGGCCGGATCCACGAGCGGCTGCTGGCCCTGCAGCGCGAGCACGGCCGCCGCTTCGAGCCGGCGCCGCTTTTGGCGCGGCTCGCACGCGAGGGTTCGAGCTTCCGCGAGCACGACCGGACGCTCGAGGCGAAGGAGGCGCGGCCGTGAGCTCGAACGCGCCCGCGGCCGCGCGGCGCGTGCGGCCGGTGAACGTCGCGGCGGCCGACACCGCCGTGCGGCGGGCGTCCGACGGCGTCTGCTACCTGCAGTCCCGGCACGCGCTCGAACCCTACCCGAGGCGGCTCACGGAACGGCTCGAGCACTGGGCGGCGCGCGCCGGCGACCGCACCTTCCTGGCGCAGCGCGACGATGCGGGCGGCTGGCGCACGCTCACGTACGCCGAGGCGCTCGCCGCCGCGCGGCGGATCGGATCGGCGCTCCTCGAGCGGCGGCTGTCGGCCGAGCGGCCGGTCGTGATCCTGTCGGGAAACGGCATCGAGCACGCGCTCGTGGCGCTCGCGGCGATGCACTGCGGCGTGCCGTACGCCCCGCTCGCGACGGCCTACTCGCTGCAGTCGCGCGACCACGCCACGCTGCGCCGGATCGTCGACGGGCTCCGCCCCGGGCTCGTGTTCGCCGCCGAGGGACGCGGCTTCGAGCGCGCGATCGCGGCCGTGCTGCCGCCGGGCGCGGAGCTCGTCACGTCGGCGTCGGCGCCCGAGGGGATGCGCGCGACGCCGTTCACGGCGCTCGCCTCGACCGCGGCCACGGCGGCCGTCGACGACGCCGCGGCGCAGGTCGGGCCCGACACGGTCGCCAAGATCCTCTACACCTCGGGCTCGACCGGCCGGCCGAAAGGCGTGGTCAACACGCAGCGGATGCTCTGCTCCAACCAGGCGATGCTCGCGAGCGTGTTCCCGTTCCTGGCGGAGGAGCCGCCCGTGCTTTGCGACTGGCTGCCCTGGAACCACACCGCGGGCGGCAACCACAACTTCGGCATCGTGCTCCACCACGGCGGCACGCTCTACATCGACGAGGGCCGGCCGCTGCCGGGCCTCTTCGACGCGACCGTCCGGAACCTGCGCGAGGTCTCGGCGACGGCGCACTTCACGGTGCCGCGCACCTACGAGATGCTGCTGCCGCACCTGCGCTCGGACGCCGCGCTGCGCCAGCGCTTCTTCGCGAAGCTCCGGCTCTTCTTCTACGCGGCCGCGGGCCTGACGCAGCCGGTGTTCGACGAGCTCCAGGCGATGGCCGTCGAGAGCTGCGGCGAGGAGCTGCTGTGGGTGACCGGCATGGGCGCGACCGAGACCGCGCCCTTCGCCCTCTCGACCGGACGCGCAGGCGCCTGGGCCGGCTTCCTGGGCTTCCCCGTCCCCGGCCTGGAGCTGAAGCTCGCGCCCGTCGGCGAGAAGCTCGAAGCGCGCGTGCGCGGCCCGAACGTCACGCCCGGCTACTGGCGCGACGAGGCGCTCTCGCAGGAGGCCTTCGACGCCGAGGGCTTCTACCGCCTCGGGGACGCCGTGCGCTTCGTCGATCCGGCGGAGCCGGCCAGGGGCCTGCTGTTCGACGGGCGCCTCGCCGAGGACTTCAAGCTCTCGACCGGCACCTGGGTCCACGTCGGCGCGCTGCGCTCGCGGATCCTCGCGCGGTCGGGGGGTTTCCTGCAGGACGTCGTGATCGCGGGACATGACCGCCCGTTCGTGTCCGCGCTCCTGTTCCCGAACCTCTCGGCCTGCCGGCGCCTCTCTTCCGGACTCGCGGCCGAGAAAAAGGTGCGGGCGCTCCTCGACGATCCGCGGGTCTTGGCGAAGTTCCGGGAGATCCTGCAGGCGGTCGCGGGCGAGAGCACCGGCGGCTCGACGTTCGTCGCGCGCGCCGTGCTGCTGGACGCGCCGCCTTCGATCGACGCCGGCGAGCTCACCGACAAGGGCTCGGTCAGCCAGAAGGCGGTGCTGGAGAGCCGCGCGGCTCAGCTCGAGGCCCTCTACGCCGAGCCTTCCGCCCCGAACGTGATCGTCCTCGAGGCCGGCGCGTGAGCGGGCCGCGGCCGGCCGCGCCCGGGCTCGACGTCTCGCGGCTCGCGGCGATCGACGTCCACGTCCACCTGCACGCCCCCGAAGGCGGCGGCGCGGCCGACGAGGCGGCCCGGAAGTACTTCAAGACCGACGCCGACCCCGACTGGAACGCGCTCGCCGCGTACTACCGCTCGCGCCGGATGGCCTGCGTGGTGTTCACGGTCGACGAGCGCCTGAGCGGACGGCCCCAGGTGACGAACGACGCCGTGCTCGACTTCGCCGCCGCGAACCCCGACGTCGCGCTCGCCTTCGTGAGCCTCGACCCGACGCGCGGCAAGGCCGCGGTGGACGAAGCCCGGCGGCTCCTCGCGCGGGGCGGCGTGCGCGGGCTCAAGCTGCACCCGCCGCTCCAGCAGTTCGTGCCGAACGACCGGCTCGCCTATCCGCTCTACGAGGTGTTCGCCGAGGCGCGGCTGCCCGTGCTGTTCCACACCGGGCACAGCGGGATCGGCGCGGGGATGCGCGGCGGCGGCGGCGTGCGCCTCAAGTACGGCGACCCGATGCCGATCGACGACGTCGCCGTCGACTTCCCGGACCTGCCGATCGTCCTCGCGCACCCGTCCTTTCCCTGGCAGGACGAGGCGATCTCGATCTGCCTGCACAAGCCGCAGGTCTACATCGACCTGTCGGGCTGGTCGCCGAAGTACTTCCCGCCGACCCTGGTGCAGTACGCGAACACGCTGCTGAAGCGGAAGGTGCTGTTCGGGTCGGACTACCCGCTGCTGACGCCCGACCGCTGGCTCGCCGACTTCGACACGCTCGCGCTCAAGGACGAGGTGCGGCCGCTCATCCTGAAGGAGAACGCCGCGCGCCTGCTCGGCCTGACCCCCGGCTAGCGCCCGCGACCCGCGCTCAGTCGAGCTCGTGCGGCAGGCCGACGTAGTTCTCGGCGAGCGAGCGCGCACCGGCTTCCGAGCGGCACACGTACTCGCGCTGCGCCTGCTGCAGCCGGCCGAAGAAGCCGTCGCTGCCCGGCAGCCGGTGCAGCATCGTGCTCATCCAGGACGAGAAGTCCTGCACGCGCCAGGCGCGCTTCAGGCACACCGCCGAATAGCCGTCGAGCAGCCGTGTGGATCCGGTCTGGTAGAAGCGCGCGAGGGCGCGCGCGAGGATCCGCACGTCGTGGACGGCCAGGTTGAGGCCCTTGGCGCCGGTCGCCGGCACGATGTGCGCCGCGTCGCCCGCCAGGAACAGCCGGCCGTGCTGCATCGGCTCGACCACGAAGCTGCGCATCGTGGCGACGTTCTTCTCGAGCACGGGGCCGTCGCGGAGCGTGAAGCCGTCCTTCGCCAGTCGGGCGCGGAGCTCCTCCCAGATCCGCGCGTCCGGCCAGTCGGCGACGTCGGTGTCGGGCTCGACCTGCAGGTAGAGCCGGCTGATGCTGGGCGAGCGCAGGCTGTGCAGCGCGAAGCCGCGCGGGTGAGAGGCGTAGATCAGCTCGTCCGTGGAAGGCGCCACCTCCGCGAGCACGCCGAGCCACGCGAACGGATAGTCGCTCCGGAACACGCGCAGCGCCGGCTTCGGGATCGCGTCGCGCGAGATGCCGTGGAAGCCGTCGCAGCCGGCCACGAAGTCGCAGCGCAGCTCAAGCACCTCGCCCGCGTGGCGGTAGCGGAGCGTCGGGGTCGTTCCGTCGACGCCGGCGATGCTCACGCCCTCGACCTCGAACAGCACCGCGCCGTGCGCCGCGAGGCGGGCGGCGATCAGGTCCTCGACCACCTTCTGCTGGCCGTAGATCCAGATCGAGCGCCCCGTCAGCTCGGTGAGCGGGATGCGGTGCGAGACGCCGTCCCAGCGCAGCTCGATGCCGTGGTGCACCAGGCCTTCGACCGCCAGCCTGTCGCCGAGGCCGGTCTCGGTCAGCAGCTCGGCCGTCGCCTGCTCGAGCACGCCGGCCCGCACGCGGTGGATGACGTGGTCCCGGCTCCGCGCCTCGAGCACGACCGACTCGATGCCCTCGAGGTGCAGGAGGTGCGACAGCAGCAGACCCGCCGGGCCGCCGCCGACGATGCCGACCTGCGTCCGCATGCCTGCCGCTCCCGCGCCCGCCTCAGCCCCAGACGCGCCGCGCCGTCTCGACCACGAGCCGCAGCTTTCCCCACTGCTCGTCCTCGCTGAGCAGGTTGCCTTCCATGGTCGAAGCGAAGCCGCACTGCGGGCTGAGCGCGAGGTCCTCGAGCGGCACGTAGCGGGCGGCCTCGTCGATGCGGCGGGCCAGCGTGTCGGCGCTCTCGAGCGCCGGAAGCTTGCTGCTCACCAGCCCGAGCACCACCGTCTTGCCCCGGGGCACGAAGCGCAGCGGCTCGAAGCTGCCCGAGCGCGCGTCGTCGTACTCGAGCAGGAAGCGGTCGACCGCCATCCGCGAGAACAGCCGCTCCGCGATGGCGTCGTAGCCGCCCTCGGCGTACCAGTGGCTGCGATTGTTCCCGCGGCAGAGGTGCATCGCCAGCGTGACCCCGGGCCGCCGCGCCGCCGCCAGGCAGGCGTTGTCGGCCTCGATCGACGCGTCGAGCAGCGCGTCCGGCGCGAGGCGCAACTCCTTGTCGATCCAGTCGCGCCACTTGGGGTCGATGAAGTAGCTGTAGCGGGGCGCGTCGATCTGGACGTAGCTCGCGCCCTCCGCGGCGATCGCCGCGAGCTCGGCCTTCAGGATCAGGACGATGTCGGAGAGCAGCGCCAGCTGGTCCGGGTAGACGGCGTCCGTAATGCCGCGCTTCCAGGAGATCGCGGGAAACTGCGTGGCGCTCGGCAGCGTCAGCTTGATCGGGCCGGGGCTGTGGGCCTTCAGGAACGGCAGCTCGTGGCCGGTCAGCCGCCGCACCGCGCGCAGCCTGCCCGTCACGATGCCGGCCACCTTGCTGGTGGCGGCGGCCTTGGCGTCGCCGGCCTGCCACGAGCGGGCGACGGCGTCGCCGAGGTCGAACCCCTCGACCGCGTCGGTGAAGTCGCTCATGAAGTTCCGGCGCCGCAGCTCGCCGTCCGTGAAGACCTCGAAGCCGAGCTGCTTCTGCTTCTCGAGCACGCGCAGGACGTGCCGGTCCTCGAGCTCGCGGAGCGGCCCCGGCTCCATCGACGCGCGCGCCTCGAGCAGCTCCTTGGGCCGCAGGAAGCTGCCGACCTGGTCGGCGCGATAGGGCGTCGGCATGCGCGAGATCATAGGCCAGTCGAGCGGCGATAATGCCCGGCGATGGGAGGAGACCTGAGTCGGCTTTCGGGGTATCGGCGGCCGCGTCCCGGCACGCAGCCCGAGTACCTGCACCCGCCCTACAAGTCGTCCGTCAAGCGCGCGCCGGCCCAGCCGCTCGTGATGCTGCCGCACGGGCTCACCGAGATCACGGGCCCCTCGTTCGAGAGCGAGGTCCGGGAGATCCGCTCCTGCGACCTCACCCGCCAGCACGCCCAGCCACCGATGGGCGAGCGCATCGTCGTGGCCGGACGCGTGCTCGACGAGGATGGCCGGCCGCTGCCGCGGACGCTCGTCGAGGTCTGGCAGGCGAACGCGGCGGGCCGCTATCTCCACTCGGTCGACCAGCACGACGCGCCGCTCGACCCGAACTTCGGCGGCGCCGGCCGCATCCTCACCGACGACGAAGGCCGATACCGGGTCGTGACGATCCGGCCCGGCGCCTACCCCTGGGGGAATCACGACAACGCCTGGCGGCCGGCGCACATCCACTTCTCGGTCTTCGGCCCCGCCTTCGCCACGCGGCTCGTCACCCAGATGTACTTCCCCGGCGATCCGCTGCTCGCCGCCGACCCGATCTTCAACTGCACGGCGGACGAGAGCGCGCGCGGCCGCCTGGTCTCCGCGTTCGACTGGAACGAGACGGTCCCGGGCCACGCGCTCGGCTACCGCTTCGACATGATCCTGGGCGGACGAGACGCGACGCCGACGGAGCCCGGCCGCGGGCTCGTCGCCACCACGTCCCAGACCGTGGGGCCCTTCTACTCGATCGGGCTCGACTGGATGCGGGAAGCCGATCTCGCGCGCGGCGGGGTGCGCGGCGAGCGCGTCCGCGTGCGCGGGCGCGTCCTCGACGGCGACGGACAAGGCGTGCCCGACGCCGTGCTCGAGCTCTGGCAGGCGAACGCCGACGGCCGTTACGCCCACCCCGAGGACACGCAGGCGAAGGCGATCGATCCCGCGTTCAGGGGCTACGGCCGGATCGGCACCGACGCCCTCGGCCGCTTCGAGTTCAAGACCGTCCTGCCGGGGCCCGTGCCCGGCCCCCGGGGGGAGATGCAGGCCCCTCACATCGCGGTCTCCGTGTTCGCGCGCGGCTTGATGAAGCGGCTCGTGACCCGCCTCTACTTCCCGGACGATCCCGCCAACGCGGCCGACCCCGTCCTCGGCCTCGCTCCGGCCGCGCGGCGGTCGCGGCTTCTGGCCACGAAAGCCCCCGACGGCTCGCTCGAGTGGAACGTCGTGCTGCAAGGGCCCGGAGAGACGGTATTCTTCGACTGCTGAGGTGCGCTTGAGCCTGCTCGGGCCGCTGTTCCGCTGGGACGACGTTCAGGAAAGCTTCTCGGACCGGGCGAGCCTGCAGGCGATGCTCGACTTCGAGGCGGCGCTCGCACGCGCCGAGGCGCAGGCGGGTGTCATCCCCGCCTCCGCCGCCTCGATGATCGAGTCCGCGTGCGCGGTCCACCGTTTCGACGCCGCGGCGCTCGCGCGCGAAGCCGCCAACGCCGGCAACCTCGTGATCCCGCTCATCCGCCAGCTCACGGCGCAGGTGCGCGAGCAGGACGCCGAGGCCGCGCGCTTCGTCCACTGGGGCGCGACCAGCCAGGACGCGATAGACACCGGCCTCGTGCTGCAGCTGCGCGCGGCCCTCGACGTGATCGAGGGCGAGCTCGACCGGCTCGGCGACGCGCTCGCTTCGCTCGCGAGAGAGCACCGCGCCACCCCGATCACCGGACGCACCTGGATGCAGCACGCCGTGCCCACGACGTTCGGCCTGAAGGCCGCGGGCTGGCTCGACGCGATCCTGCGCCATCGCGAGCGCTTCGACGAGCTGCGGCGCCGGGCCCTCGTGCTCCAGCTCGGCGGCGCGGTCGGAACGCTCGCGGCGCTCGGCTCCAAGGGCGGCGAGGTGGCCGAGGCCCTTGCCGCGGACCTCCGGCTCCCGCTTCCCGACATCGCGTGGCACTCCCACCGCGACCGCATCGCGGAGGTGGCCACGACGTTCGGCCTGCTGGCGGGCTCGCTCGGCAAGATCGCGCGCGACGTCGCGCTGCACAGCCAGACGGAGGTCGCGGAGCTGTTCGAGCCCGTCGCGGAGGGCCGCGGCGGCTCGTCGACGATGCCGCACAAGCAGAACCCGGTTTCCGCGGCGGTCGTGCTCGCGGCCGCGACGCGCGCTCCGGGGCTCGTCGCGACGATGCTGGGCGCGATGATCCAGGAGGACGAGCGCGGGCTCGGCGGCTGGCACGCCGAGTGGGAGACGCTGCCCGAGCTCGTCTGCCTCACCGCCGGCGCGCTCCATCACCTGACGGAGACGATGGCGGGGCTGCGCGTCGACCCGGCGCGCATGGCCGCGAACCTCGAGGCCACGCGCGGGCTCGTGTTCGCCGAGGCCGTCCAGATGGCCGTCGCGGAGAAGGCCGGGCGTGCCGCGGCCCAGAGGCTGCTGGAGGCGGCGTGCCGCCGGGCCCAGGCGGAAGGGCGCCACCTGCGCGACGTGCTCGCCGACGACCCGACGGTGGGCCGGCACGTCAGTCCCGAGGAGCTCGAGCGCCTGCTGGATCCGGGCCGCTACATAGCACCCGCCGACGCCCTGGTCGAGCGCGTGCTGGCGCGCCACGCGGAGGCGCGCGCCCGGGTGCGCGGCGAGGGCGCGCCGTGACCATGTCGTTGGCCGACGTCGCCGGCTTGAAGGTGCGCTACGAGCTCACGGGCCCCCCGCAGGCGCCGGTCGTGGTGCTGTCCCACTCGCTCGGCGCCGACCTCACGATGTGGGACCCGCAGCAGCAGGTCCTGGTGAAGAGCTTCCGCGTGCTGCGCTACGACACGCGCGGCCACGGCGGCAGCGGGCTCGCCCCCGAGCCGTGGACCCTCGCGATGCTCGCGAACGACGTGCTGGGGCTGCTCGACGCGCTCGGCCTGACGCGCGTCCACTTCTGCGGCCTCTCGATGGGCGGCCTCGTCGGGATGTGGCTGGGCGCGCACGCGGCTTCGCGGATCGACAAGCTGGTCCTCAGCAGCACGGGAGCGCGCATCGGCACCGCCGAGAGCTGGAACGCGCGGATCGAAAGCGTGCGCCAGGGCGGCATGAAGAGCATCTCCTCGTCCGTCCTCGATCGCTGGCTCACGCCCGAGTTCCGCCGGGCGGCGCCCGAGGCCGTAGCGCGCGTGCGAAGGCTGATCGAGAGAACCCCGCCGCTGGGCTACGCGGCGTGCTGCGCGGCGCTGCGCGACGCGGACGAGCGCGCCGATCTCGCGGCGATCCGCGCTGCCACCCTCGTGCTCTCCGGCAAGCACGACCCGGCCACGCCGCCAGCGGACGGGCAGGCGATAGCGAGCGCCGTCGCGGGGGCCCGCTACGTCGAGCTCCCCGCCGCGCACCTGTCCAACATCGAGGCCGCGGCCGCCTTCAACGTGGAGCTCCTGGGCTTCCTGGCCGGCGAGCGAGCTCGCTGACGTGGACGAGCGCCGGCGGGCGCGGCGAGGGCTCGCGGTGCGGCGCGCCGTGCTGGGCGACGCCTACGTCGAGCGCGCGCTCCGCGGACGCAGCCCCTTCAATCGCGAGTTCCAGGACCTGCTCACCCGCTACGCCTGGGGCGAGATCTGGACGCGCCCCGGGCTGCCGCGTCGCACCCGCAGCCTGATCACGCTCGCGGCGATGGTCGCCCTGAACCGCGGCGACGAGCTGGGCCTGCACCTTCGGGCCGCGCTTCGCAACGGCGTCAGCCGCGACGAGATCAAGGAAGTGCTGTTGCAGATGGCCGTCTATTGCGGCCTGCCCGCCGCGAACTCGGCCTTCCACCTCGCGGCCGAGGTCTTCGCGGAGCTAGACGCCGGCCGCAGGCGCGCGAAGTCAGGACGCACCCGCAAACGCTCAGGCTAGAAGAAAGGGATCCCATAGCCCGAATCGTCCGATCCGCTGTCGTTCCGGTGCTGCTGCTCGCGTTTGTCGCCTGCATGCAGGAGAAGCCCGCGCCGCCGTTGCCGACGCCTCTGCCCGACACGCGGCCGCAGGACGAGGCCGCGATCCGGGCGTCGATCAAGGACTGGGCGGCCGCCGCGGCAGCCAAGAACCCCGAAAAGTTCACGTCGTTCTACGCCGAGGACGCGACCGTGATGCTGCCGAACCTGGCCGACCCCAGCGGCAAGACGACGATCGGCGAGGCGATCACGGGCATGATGAAGGACGCGAACTTCGCGCTGTCGTTCCAGGCCGACAAGGTGGTCGTGGCCCGCTCGGGCGACATCGCCTACGAGACCGGAACATACTCGATGACGGTCAGCGACCCGGCGAAGAAGAAGCCCTCGACGGAGATGGGCCACTACGTGGTCGTCTGGCGGAAGCAGTCGGACGGCAGCTGGAAGGTGGCGATCGACGCTCCGGTCTCAGACGCGCCGGAAGCGCCCAGGAAGCCCTAGCCGGCGGGCGGCGCGCGCGGATCGCGCGCCGAAGCGATCAGCGCCGCCGGAAGAGCGAGGCCAGGGCCGACGGCCGCGCCTCGTTCGCCTTCGGGTCGAGGAGCGTGAGCGCCTTGGCCGCCTGCGCGTGGCCCGGGTCGAGCTCGAGCACCTTCTCGTAGGCGGCCTTGGCCCGCGACGCGAGCCCCGAAGCGCGATAGATCTCCGCGAGCTGGAACTGCGCCGGCACGTGCTGGACGTTCCTGGCCAGGAGCGCCTGCAGCACCCCTTCGGCGCGGCGCGTCCACTTCGGGTTCTTGAGGTAGCACTGCGCCAGCAGCAGCTGCGCGCGCTCGCGCGGCGCTCCCGTCAAGCGCGGGATCAGCGGCTCGAGCTGCTGGATCGCCTCCCAGTAGTTGGCGTCCCTGAACAGCTCATCGGCCCGCGCCAGGATCGACTCCGGCAGAAGCCGCGGGTCGCACGCCGGCCGTTCCGGGTCCGGTGCTCGCTCGGGTTCGGGGGCCGGCTGCGGCTCCGGGGCCCGCACCCGCGCCGGCGGCGGCGCGAACGCGAGGATCTGGGGCGCGGGCTTCGCCGGCGGCGCTTCCGGCTGCTGCGGGGCAACGGCCTGTGGAGCCGGCGTCGGCGCCGGAGCCGTGTCCAGCCGCGGCGGCAGCGGCGCGCGCCTCGCCGACCGCTTCGGGTCGAAAGCGCGCTCGTAGCTCGCCCGGGTCTCCGGGTTGCGCAGCGTCTCGTGCGCCGCCGACAGCCGGATGAACACAGCCTCGCGCTGCTCGCGAAGGTCGTCGAGAGCCGTGTCGAGGCTCGTGTCCGGGTGGAGGAAGCGCGCGTAGCCGGCGTAGGCCTCGCGCACCTCGGCCGTGCTGGCCGAACGCTCGAGCCCGAGCACCTCGAAGTGATCGAGCCTCAGCCGGTCGTGCAGGTCCAGGATCAGCGCGCGCAGCTCCGCGGCGCTGCGGTCGGTGCGCGGCGCGGCGGGCAGAGGCGTCGCCGCAGCCGCGGGTGTGGGTGTCGCGGGCGCAGGCGTGTCCGGCGGAAGTGGAACAGGCGACTGTGCAGCAGCCGGAGGTGTCGCGGGCGTCGGGGTGGCCTGCGACGGTGTCGGGGTGCGCGCCGCGGACCGGGCCTCCGATCGCGCGCGCGGCGTCCCGTTGGTCTCGCGGCGGTAGTCCACGATCCCCGTGCACAGGAGGCTGAAGAGGCTGCGCTCGACGTCGTCGGACGGCAGCGGAACGAGCGCCATCACGTCGCGGGCGCTCGAGGCGCCGTCGATGCGCGACAGCACGAAGCCGTCCGTCGGCGTGAGCGTGATCCGCTGGTCGCGCAGCGCCGGGTCGGAGGACAGCACGACCACGCGGCCGAGGTCGCCCAGCACCGTCCGGATCATCTCGGGATCGAGGATCCGGCGCGTCGCCTCGAGGATGAGCTGTCCCGTCGAGTAGGGGCAGACGGCGTCCGTCTCCAGCAGGCTGTCCGCCAGCTCCTCGAAGGAGCACGACACGCCCGGGCGGGCGATCGCGTTGAACAGGATCTCGCGCGCGTGGAGGCCGATCGCCTCCTGGATGCGGTCCGGCGCGAGCAGGCCCAGCTCGGCCAGCACGACGCCGAGCCGCTTGCGCTCGCCGAGCACGACCACGAGCGCCCGCTCGAGGTCGGCCTGGCTCAGCAGGCCGTAGCGGACGAGCACGTCGCCCATGTGCTCGCCGTCGGCGTCGCTCGTCCCGTGGACGATCTGGCCTTGCAGGATGCGGAGGCTCTTGCGCTCGCCGTCGACGGCGATGTGGAGGTGGCCCGACTTGTTCCCCACGTGGACTTCGCGCAGCAGCTTCAGCAGCCGGCTCGGGTCGGCGCGCGGGGCCGGCGTCTCCGGCGCTTCCGGCACGGCCGGGGGCGGCGCCGCCTTCGCGACGGTGGGCGCCGAGTCGCTCGCGACAGGCGCCTGGACCACCGCCGCGCCGGCCGTCGCGCAGCCGCGGAGCGCCGCCGCGAACTCCGCCGCCGTCGCGTAGCGCTCCTCGAGCCCGGTCGCGAGCGCACGCTGCAGGATCGGCCGGAAGACGGCGAACTCCGGGCCCTCCGGCATCTCGATCGCGGCTTGACCCGTGGCGATCCTGTAGAACGTCGCCATCGGCGTCTCGCCGTCGAACGGGCGCCGCCCGGTGACGAGCTCGCAGAGCAGGGTGCCGACGCTGAAGAGATCGCTGCGGCCGTCGACGCGCTCGCCGCGGACCTGCTCGGGCGACATGTAGCCGGCCGTTCCGAGCACGGTCCGGCTGGTGCCGCCGGTGGAGGTCCAGAACGCGATGCCGAAGTCCATGATCCGCGCCGATCCGTCTTCGGTCAGGAAGACGTTCGCGGGCTTGATGTCGCGGTGGACGATGCCGGCCTTGTGCGCGTGGCCGAGCCCGTCGAGCACCTGGGCGACGATCGAGGTCTTCTCGCCGAGCGAGAGCGAAGGCTCCTGCTTCAGCCGCGCGTAGAGGTCGAGCCCGCGCAGCAGCTCCATCACGATGTAGGGCGAGCCGTCGGTGTGATAACCGAGGTCGAAGACGGTCACGACGGCGGGGTGGCTGAGCCGCGCGACGGCGCGGGCTTCACGCTCGAAACGCTGCTTGTGCTCCGGGTCCCCGGCCGCCTCGGGCAGCATCACCTTCAGGGCGACCTCGCGCTCCAACACCGGATCGAACGCGCGGTACACGGCGCCCATGCCGCCCCGCCCGAGGAGCTTCACGACCTCGTACTTCCCGATGCGGGTGCCGTCCGCGATGCTCGAAAGCCCGCCGACCGGCTTCGGCGTCGAAGCCGACGGGCTCAAGGGCGGCGCGGTGGCCGGATCGGCTGGAGTCGACGGCTCCAGCGGGGTGACCGGCTCGACGGTCGGGAAGGACGGATCCGGCGTTGCGAGCACGACGGCGTGTTCCTGTGTCGCGCTCATATTCGAGACTGCGGCGTTCTCGCTCGCCTCCCGATGGGTTGAGATACAACAGTCATGCCGGAGCCGGGGGCGGCTGCAAGTCATTGCGCAGTAGCAATTTCAGCGACATCGACCCGGCGGCGCCAGGGCGTCGAGTCGCGAAATCGGCCACGCGCCGGGGCTCCAAAACGGCCGGGGGCGGCGAGCGCCCCCGGCCACGACTACACCAGCTTGACGATCCGGCCGGCGAGGCCGCCCTCGCCGACCACGACCGACAGGCGACCCTTCTCGGCGACCTTCTCGAGCGTCTCGAGCTCACGCAGCCGCATGAGCGTCGGGTTCTGCTCGAACAGCCGAGCCGTGTTCGCCTGCGAGCGCATGGCCGCCGTCTCCTCGCGGCGCGTGACGAGCGCGGCCTCGGCCGCCTTCTGCGCCTCGATGACGCGGTTCATGAGCTCCTTCATCTCGCCCGGCAGGATCACGTCTCGGATCCCGAGCGAGACGACGACCACTCCGAGCTCGGCCGCGCGCGTGCGCAGCGCGCCGTCGAGCTCGCGGGCCACCGCGTCCTTCTCCCCGAGCAGCGCCTCGAGCGTGCGCGCCCCGACGACGGCGCGCAGCGCCAGCTGCGCCTCGCGGTAGAGAGCCTGGCGGTAGTCCTCGACTGCCGAGACCGAGCGCAGCGGATCCGCCACCTTGAAGGTCACGACCGCGTTCAGCCGCAGCGTGACCTTGTCGGCGGTCATGATCTCCTGCCCGGCGACGTCGGCGGTCTGCTCGCGCAGCTCGACGACGGCGATCCGGGCACGCGCCACGCCCTTCCAGAGCGCGTAGAGCCCCGGCCCGAGCGTCCCCTCGTGGCGGCCGTTGCGGAAGAGCAGGCCGGCGTGGCCCGCCTCGACCGTCACGGCCTCCAGGAGCAGCGCCGTTGCGCGCAGCTCGAGGATCGCCGCGAGCTGCTCGTGCTCGAAGAGCGCCCCGCGCGCGTCGACGACCTCCGCCTTGACGTCGCGGAACACCGTCCACAGCGCGTAGAGCCCCGGCTTCAGCACGGCCTCGAGGCGGCCGTCGACCCACACGATCGCGCGCTCGTGCGCCTTCAGGTCGAGCACGCGCGCCTCGCGGCGCAGCGCTCCCGAGCGCACGATCACGTCGAGCTGCTCGTGGACGAGCCACGGCGAGCGCACCGGCGCGATCTCGAAGCCCAGCTTGCGCAGCGGGTCGAAGTACGCGTGCACTCCCGGCCCCAGCACGTCCTGGAACACCCCGTCCTTGAACAGCAGCCCGCGCTCGTTCTCACGGACCTTGAAACGTCGCAGCATGATGACGACGACCTCCTTTCTCTCGAACACTCGAACGACACATACGAACGAAAGACGGCTCTCGGGGCGGACGGCCATCCGCCACGCCTCGGACGTGGGTCGTGCGGGCGTCCGGCCCGTCCCGCCTCTGGCGCTCGAGGCGATTCGAACCGACCGCGTCGCACGACTCAGGACGTCCTCCGCGCTCGCCACGGTCCCGCCTCGACGGGCGCGGGAACCGTGGCCGGCGCGTGAACGCCCGCTTCCGAGAACCGGTACGGCTCATGTCCGCGACGCGGTCTCCCGCGCCAACGGCCCTTGTTTGAAGCGCAGGATTCGAACCTGCAACCTCCGAGTTCTCAGCTCGGTGCTCTACCAGTGAGCTAGCTACCCGCTCCGCTTCTCGCGGCCGTGGGTGTGCCGACACCTCCCATCGTCAGAACCCGTGCGCGGAACACGCCTCGCCGATCACGGAGTGAGGCGAGGCGAGCCGCCGGCCCGGGAGCCTATCGGCTTCGTGTGTGGGGGACGGACGCGCTCTGCTTACGCGACGCGGACGAGACGATCCGCGGCGCGGCTCGCCGCCCAGGCTTCGGGCTTGATGACCGCCCGGAACCCCTGGCTCACGACCAGGCCCACCAGCTCCTGCACGTACGCGCTGCTGCGGTGCCGCGCGATCGGGTTGGCGTCGATGTGGACGTGGAGCTCGCCCGTGACGACCGGGTCCAGCCGCAGGCCCAGCTCGACCGAGAGCCAGACCTCGCGCAGCAGCCGCTCGCGCAGCGACTGGATCCGCGGGCTCGTCGCGCGCGTCCAGATCGCCCGGCCACCGCGGCCGGGCGTCAGGACGGCGACGACCGTGACGAAGCGCGTGTGGCGGGCGAGCTGGAGCGAGTCGGTCCCGAGGTGGACGATCTGGCCGTCGCGCGCGTGCTCGCGCACGAAGTCCACGACGTCCCCGATCGGAACGCCCGTCAGCGTCTTCCAGCCCGTCCGGATCTCAGGCTTCACGGTTCTCCAATCCTCTCTCGATTCCGCCCCGAACGCACCCTCCCCCCGGAAGCCCCAAAAGCAAAAGGCCTTCCGGGTTCACCCCGAAAGGCCTTGGAGAACGCGAACGCTTCTCTTCAGGCGCTAGGGTGAGACCCCTTCCCTGCCGGGCACGCCGAGCTCGCACACGTGTCCCCACGTGCGTAGACTCGCGGTCGGCATCGCGTTCGTTCGATAGATCACGTTCCTCCTCACAGCGTTTCAAAAAGTAGGCAGCCACCCCGAATCTGTCAAGGACAAACGGGGGTCAGGTCTTGAATTGCGGCATCTTTCCTTCCGGATCCTGGAACTCAAGACCTGACGCCGTCCGCTAGAATGAACTCGCCCCTTCCAATCCCCACCGAGGAGCACTCATGAGCGAAGCCGGTCAGGCATTCCAGGTGCTGCCGCTCCCCGACGGCCTGGCCGAGCTGCGGTTCGACCTTCCCGGCGAGTCGGTCAACAAGTTCAACGCGGCGGCGCTCGCCTCGCTGAAGGCTGCCGTGGCGGACCTGCGCTCGCAGAAGGGCCTCCGCGGCGTGCTGCTGACGAGCGGCAAGGACGTGTTCTGCGTCGGGGCCGACATCACCGAGTTCCTGGCGACTTTCAAGAAGAGCGACGCCGAGCTCACGCGCTGGATCCTCGACACCGACGCCGTCTTCTCGGGCCTCGAGGACCTCGAGGCGCCCTCGGTCGCGGCGATCAACGGCATCGCCGTGGGCGGCGGCTTCGAGGTGTGCCTCGCGACCAGCTACCGTGCCGTCGCACAGACCGCCGCCGTCGGCCTGCCCGAGACGAAGCTGGGGCTCTTCCCGGGCTGGGGCGGCACCGTGCGCCTCTCGCGGCTGTGCGGGGCCGACACCGCGATCGAGTGGATCGCCGGTGGCGAGCAATGGAGCTCGGCGGACGCCCTGAAGGCGGGAGCCGTCGACGCGGTGGCGGCGCCTTCCGACCTGCGCGAGGCGGCCCTCGCGATGCTCCGCGACGCGGCCGACGGCCGGCTCGACTGGAAGGCGCGCCGCGCGGAGAAGCAGGCGAAGCTCAAGCTCGACGAAATCGAGTCGGGAATGGTGTTCGCGACGGCCAGGGCGTTCGTGGCGGGAAAGGCCGGCCCGAACTACCCCGCGCCGCTCGCCGCGATCGAGGTGATCGAGAAGGGCGCCGGCAAGGGCCGCGACGAGGCGCTCGCGATCGAGGCCGCGGGGTTCGCGAAGATCGCGAAGACGAGCGCCGCCCACGCCCTCGTCAGCGTCTTCCTGGGCGACCAGGCGGTGAAGCGCATCGCGAAGACGCACGCCAAGGCCGCGCATCCCGTGAAGCGCGCCGCGGTGCTCGGCGCCGGGATCATGGGCGGCGGCATCGCGTACCAGTCGGCTTCCCGCGGCGTGCCGGTGCTGATGAAGGACATCGCGCCGAAGGCGCTCGAGGCGGGCGTCGCGGAGGCGACCAAGCTGCTCGAGAAGCAGGTCGAGCGCGGCAAGCTCACGACCGGCAAGATGGCGCAGGTGCTGGCGGGCATCACGCCGACGCTGTCGCTCGGCGACTTCGGCGTCGTCGATTTCGTGGTCGAGGCCGTGGTGGAGAACGAGGCGGTCAAGAAGAAGGTGCTGGCCGAGGTGGAGCCGCTGCTGACGGAGCACGCCGTGCTCGCCACGAACACGTCCACGATCTCGGTCACGCGCCTGGCGAGCGCGCTGAAGCGGCCCGAGAGCTTCTGCGGCATGCACTTCTTCAACCCCGTCGCGCGCATGCCGCTCGTCGAGGTGATCCGCGGCGAGCAGTCGGGGGACACCGCCGTCGCGACGGCGGTGGGCTACGCGCAGGCGCTCGGCAAGACGCCGATCGTGGTGAAGGACTGCGGCGGATTCCTCGTGAACCGCGTGCTCTTCCCGTACTTCGCCGGCTTCGAACTGCTGCTCCGGGACGGTGTCGACTACGAGCGCATCGACAAGGCGATGGAGCGGTGGGGCTGGCCGATGGGCCCGGCGCTCCTGATCGACGTCGTGGGGATCGACACCTGCGTGCACGCCGACAAGGTGCTCGCCGAAGCCTACCCCGACCGCATGCGCCACGAGGGCCAGAGCGCGACCGAGGCGATGGTGGCAGCTACGCGGCTCGGGCAGAAGAACGGAAAGGGCTTCTACGCCTGGAAGCCCGAGAAGAAAGGCCCGCCGAGCAAGCAGAGCGACCCCGAGGCGAAGACGATCGTGGCGGGCCTCGCCAAGGGCAAGGCGGAGCCGAAGGACGAGGAGATCGTGGAGCGGCTGATGCTGCCGATGCTGCTCGAGTCCTCGCGCGTGCTCGAGGAGGGCATCGTGGCGACACCGGTCGAGGTCGACATGGCGCTCGTCTACGGCCTCGGCTTCCCGCCCTTCCGCGGCGGGATCTTCCGCTGGGCCGACGCCGTGGGGGCCGCGGCGCTCCTCGCCGCCGCGGAGGGGCATCGCGACCTCGGCCCGCTCTACGCACCGACGCAGCAGCTCACCGCCCTGGCCGCGTCCGGCCGGGGCTTCCATTCGGAGTGAGGCCATGAGGGAAGCGGTCGTCGTCGACGCCGTTCGCACGCCGATGGGGCGGTCGAAGGGCGGGATGTTCCGAAACGTGCGCGCCGAGGCGCTCTCGGCCGAGGTGATGAACGCGCTCCTGCGCCGCAACCCCGAGCTCGACCCGAGGGAGATCGAGGACGTGATCTGGGGCTGCGTGCAGCAGACGCTCGAGCAGGCCTT
>Ga0134127_10000978_pt1 | contig 22476 bp, 16 predicted proteins | sample KB31753_FD_96459 | JGI IMG/M metagenome (GOLD analysis project Ga0134127, IMG submission 96459) | Terrestrial soil microbial communities with excess Nitrogen fertilizer from Kellogg Biological Station, Michigan, USA - KB3-175-3 | ecosystem: Environmental > Terrestrial > Soil > Unclassified ... | reverse complement strand
GCTGCCGAAATACCCAGGAACGATGCCGCAGACATGAAGTCACCGGCAATCGCCAGACCGTTCTGGAAACCCGTAATGCCCCCGCCCGCTGTATAAAAAACAGCCGCCGACTTGGTTCGGGCCGCCGCCCATTTCGTGATGAACAGCGTGAGCAATACAAACACACCGAACATGCCGATCGCCGTCCAATTGATCGCCTGCTTCTGCGCCTGGCCCACATCCGGGCCGGCGGCATACACCGATCCAGCGACAGCACACATCGCCGCCACGGTCAGTCCGAAACGTATCGCATTGGGATACGTGCGATGCAAACCGATCACTTCCGCACCTCTTTGGCAATGGCGTCGGACAGCGCATCGAACTCGCGGTTGGCGCGATTCACGTAGTACGCGGTGATCACGATCGTGAACACGATGACGCCAAAGCCGAGCGGGATGCCCACGGTCATCACGCCGGCGCCAAGCTTCTGTGACAGAAAGCTCTTATTAAACGCCACCAGTAGAATGAAGCCGTAGTAAGCGATCATCATCGCCAGAGTCAGCCACCAGCCGAAGCGGGTTCGCTTGGCTCTCAGCGCCTGATAGTTCGGATTGTTCGCAATTCGCGCAACCAACTCAGTATCCACGGTGTTTCCTCGAAGTCATTGGTTCGATACCGATTTCCGACCCCGCAACGATGCGTACATCGCAGCCTACAAGGTCCTTACGCGCGACCACCTGCGCAACACTGTGCCCGCAGCGACCTGCATACGGCCTTCCAGTGGGCTCTATCGCTCGATCAGCAGCGAGACACCCACGACGGCATTGTCACTTGAACGTAGCTGTGCTGCAAGAACACGACGATTTCTGAGCGCCGCTATCCCCTTCATCAATTCACTATCGACGCAGTTAGCCACAACTCCCCCTTCTTCTCTCAGCGGAGAGGAACGGAATATACGTCTTTTGGGGTGGCGCTGACCTAGGAGCCCAACCGCTTGAGATTTCGTCATTTTTAAAGGGTGGCCCGATTGGTCTCCGACTGCGCGCGGCGTTCTCACCCGCCCACCCACTGGCACGCCGAGACGTGCCATGAGCCCGGGCGAGGGCCTTCCAGTTCGTCACACCTCACTTCAAGGGAGTGGTCGAGGCTGCCCTTTACTGCGCGCATCGAACGAGCACAGTTTCACCGTGCGCGTTCTGCGAGCAAGAAGGGCACCTGGCCACTCCCTCCTATCCTTCTCAGGGCGCGCGTTGCGCGAGCAAAGGAGACTAACGGGCTACCCTTTCTTCTCCTACGCTGGGCGGGGTGCGAGGACGAGCAACGATCGACGACAGGACCCACACCACAATCAACGGAGACAGGCACCCGTTCGCCAAGCTCAAGGAACCAGTCCCCATCATCGAAAAGTATTATATTTCCCCGCTAAAATCATGGTTTCGCTGCGAGCGAAACAGGCTGAGTCCAAGCGCGCTAACACCAACAAATAAGCCTACCCATTCACGCTCTTTCCTCTTCCTCCACTCCCACGGCGGCCTTTGCAGACTTCGTACTTGAAAGCCATGGCGTATGAGTTTACGTTTATGCCATTTGAAGTGTTGTCTGGAAGGTAGTATGTCGAAAAACTCACTCAACAAGGAGCTGCGCTGATGAAGGATTGGTTGGGAAATACCATATTGTCCATTGCAGGTGGGGTCGTTATCATCTTGCTAATGATGTTGAATGCGTATATTCAGCGACTAGCTAGAAGTGAGGAGGAGCAACGACTAGAACTCCTGCGTTCCGAGCGTCTTAAACGAGAGAGATCAGCAGCTTCTCAGAGTCGTCGACCTGACGACATCTGACGTCCTGGCTGCCTGTGGAACTCGGCGTGTCTTTCCTTCGATTCAGGACACACATGCTTCCCTCGCATTCTGCCCACGGTTCAAAATCTCACGCCATCTCCGCCCAGTGGGGGGGTCAGTATCCCCTGGTCGCATCGGCAAATCACCAGAGGGTCACCGCTCCCATATCCCAACAGGGACAGGCACCGCCTGACGACGGAGCCAGTCCCTACAACCCGGCTTCCTTCAACACCTGTCCCGTATACGATCGCTTCGACTTTGCTAGCTCTTTCGGCGGTCCTTCCGCCACAATCTCACCGCCCCGATCGCCACCCTCCGGTCCGAGATCGATGACCCAATCTGCATTCTTGATGACATCGAGATTATGTTCGATGATCACTACGGTATTCCCCGCCTCGACCAATCGATCCAGCACATCCAGCAATCGTTGTACATCGGCAAAATGAAGGCCGGTCGTCGGTTCATCCAAAATGTACAGCGTGCGCCCGGTCGGACGTTTCGACAGCTCACGCGAGAGTTTGACTCGTTGCGCCTCGCCCCCGGACAGGGTGGTGGCAGACTGGCCAAGTTTCACGTAGTGCAACCCGACATCGTGCAAGGTGTCGAGTTTTCGCTTGATGAACGGGATATGCTCGAAGAACTCCACGGCATCGTCCACCGTCATATTCAACACGTCGGCGATGCTCTTCCCCTTATGGTGAATCTCCATCGTCTCGCGGTTGTACCGTTGGCCCTTGCAGACTTCACAGGTCACATAGACGTCCGGAAGAAAATGCATCTCAATCTTGATCAGCCCATCGCCCTGGCAAGCCTCGCAGCGACCGCCCTTCACATTGAAACTGTAGCGGCCTGGCTTATAGCCCCGCACGCGGGACTCCGGCAGATTGGAGTAAAGATCCCGGATGAAACCGAACAGACCTGTATAGGTCGCCGGATTCGAGCGCGGAGTCCGGCCGATCGGGGACTGGTCGATATCGATCACCTTGTCGAGAGCCTCGACCCCTATCAACTCCTTGCAGCCATCGAGATGAACAACCTCTCGGCGCGTCGTGCGTTTCGTGTTTCGCGTTTCGGGTTTTTCTCGAAACTCGGAACTCGCAACTCGAGACCGCCCTCCTAGTATCTGCGACAACGAATGGAACAGCACTTCTAGGACCAGCGTACTTTTTCCGGAACCGGACACGCCGGTCACGCAGGTGAGCAGGCCGAGCGGAATTTTGGCGGTCATTCCCTTGAGATTATGTTTCTTGGCTCCCACGATGGACAACAGCCCCTTGGCCTTGCGTTGGCGGCGAGGCAGGCTGACCATGTGCGTGCCTCGGAGATACTGGCCCGTCAGCGAGTCGAGATTTCCCATGACGTCGGTCGGCGTGCCTTGGGCGATGACTTGGCCACCGTGCGTCCCGGCGCCCGGCCCCATATCCAGCAGATGGTCCGCCGCCATCATGGTCTCTGCATCGTGCTCGACTACCACCACCGTATTGCCTAGATCGCGCAGGCGCAGCAGAGTCTGGAGCAGGCGTCGATTATCCCGCTGATGAAGGCCGATCGAGGGCTCATCGAGGATATAGAGAACGCCGACGAGGCCGGAACCGATTTGCGTGGCGAGCCTGATGCGTTGGCCTTCCCCGCCGGACAAGGTCGCGGCCGCTCGATCCAACGTCAGATAGTCCAGACCGACGTTGACGAGAAACCCGAGCCGTTCGCGAATTTCTTTCAAGATGCGATGGGCAATCAGCAATTCGCGTTCGGTGAATTTCACAGAACTGAAGAAGTCCGCAGCGGTTCGCACGGAGAGATGCGTGACTTCCGCGATCGACTGTTTGGCGATCTTGACGGACAGACTTTCAGGCCGCAGCCTCGCGCCCTTGCAGACCTCGCAGGGTTCGAGCAACGTGAAATCCTCATCGTCAGAAGAGCCGGGTGTCATCGCGTAGCCGATGCCGTCGCAGGCCGGACAGGCTCCATGCGGGCTGTTGAAGGAAAAGACGCGCGGCGTGATTTCCGGGTAACTGACACCGCAGCGTATGCAGGCCAGTTTTTCGCTATAGAGCGACATATTCCCGCTGTCCGTCAGCACTCCGACCAACCCACCGGCGAGTTTCAGCGAGGTCTCCACTGAATCGGCCAACCGTCGCGCCATCGCCTCGCCCTGCTTCATCACCAGCCGATCGACGACGATTTCGATCGTGTGTTTCTTCTGTTTATCGAGCGTGATGTCTTCGCCCAAGTCCACCGGCCGGCCATCGACTCTGGCCCGGACATAGCCGGCCCGGCGCATGTCGAGAAGTTCTTTCCGGTATTCCCCCTTCCTGCCACGGACAATCGGGGCCAAGAGCTGGAACTTGCTTCCTTCGGGCAGCAGGCCGATGGCATCGACCATCTGCTGCACGGTCTGAGCCGTGATTTCTTCGCCGCACTGAAAACAGGAGGGGCGTCCGACCCGGGCAAAGAGGAGACGGAGATAGTCGTAAATTTCCGTCACGGTGCCGACCGTCGACCGCGGATTGTGGCTGGTGCTCTTTTGCTCGATGGAAATGGCGGGCGAGAGTCCTTCGATCGAATCGACGTCGGGCTTGCCCATCTGTTCGAGGAACTGACGGGCGTAGGCCGAGAGCGATTCGACGTAGCGTCGTTGCCCCTCGGCATAGATGGTGTCGAAGGCCAGCGACGACTTGCCCGACCCGCTCAGCCCCGTGATGACAACGAGCCGGTCGCGCGGGATGGTCACGTCGATGTTCTTGAGGTTGTGCTCCCGCGCCCCTTTAATGACGATCGAGTTCTGCATCAGGGGCGGGATTATAGCATGGGGACTTGGCTACCTTGACAAACCCGGAATGCCGGTGCTACCACGGTCTCATGGTGCATGTGGATACACCCCCTGTTCAGAAGCGGACTGACGCTCCAGCGGCTCCGCTCGCCGTTTCGACCTGGACTGGCTCGGCCCGTGAACAAGCCGTCCAGCGGATGTTTACCGCTATTGCGGGGGTCTATGACCTGAACAACACTCTCCTAAGCTTTGGACTACATTACCGGTGGAAAAAAATTACTGCCTCCTATGTCCCCGTGACCACTGAAGGCCGGGCGCTCGATGTCGGATCCGGCACAGCCGATCTCGCCCTCTTGGTCGAGCCGCGCATGGGGGCCAACGGCCGCGTGATTGCCTCAGACCTGAATCACGCGATGCTTGCTGAGGGGTTGAAGAAAGTTATGGGGCGTGGTCTGGGACAGAAGATTACCTGTCTCGAAGCCAACGCCGAACATCTGGGCTTTCCAGACGGAACCTTCCATGCCGTGACCACAGGATTTTGCATGAGGAATGTGGGCAATCTTCGGCAGGCGCTCACGGACATTCACCGAATCTTGCGGCCAGGCGGACGGTTTGTGTGTCTGGAGTTTTCCCGCCCTGTCTTCGGGTGGCTGAGGGCACTGTACGATTGGTATTCGTTCCGGCTTCTTCCCTGGATCGGCACAAAAGTTGCGCATGACACGACCGGCGTCTATGAATATCTCCCGGCCTCCATTCGGAATTTCCCGGACCAGGAACGATTGAAACAGATGCTCCTCGACGTAGGCTATCGAGAAGTCACCTATCGCAACCTGAGCGGCGGGATCGTGGCGATTCATGTGGCGACGAAATGAAAGTTGAAAAGTCTATCAAGTCCGAAAGTCATCACGTCATTGGCTTTCGACTTTATGACTTTATGACTTGACGACTTTAGCAATGAATTCAATTCTTTACATTTTTCTGCCGTGCAAAAAAGTCTACCCCATCGGGGTGACCTATCTTGCTGACTTTATCCATCGTCGCAAGCCGGATGTGCGGCAGCGCATCCTCGATCTGTCCCTCTATCCCGATACACAACGTATCAATGCGGTCCGCGATGCGGCTACTGAGTTCAAGCCGGACCTCGTCTGTTTCTCCTGGCGCGACATTCAGATCTTCTCCCCGCATGAAGGTGACTCCTCGCTGGAACATGCGTTTAATTTTTACTTTGCGAGCAACCCAATTAAGCGGATCGCCGCTTCCTTTGCGGGGGTACAGCAGCTCTACCGCTACTATAGTCATATCCGGGCGGCACTTTCTTATCCCTGGTTGATCGCGAAAGAGTTCCCAAAATCGCAGATTATGATTGGGGGCGGGGCCTTTACCGCCTTTGCCGATCAGCTCATCCTGAAACTTCCGGAAGGTACTATCGGAATTCTTGGGGAGGGAGAGGACGCGATCCTCAAGGTGATTGAAGGGCAATCGCTGGAAAAGGAGCGTTATATCCTCAGGGAAGGAAAGACCATTCGAAAGGGCCAGCAGGGTTCGCCGGCGCTCCTGGACGCACTGACTGTCGACTTGCCCTACCTGACCTCGATCTTCCCGCAGCATCGGGAATATCTGGGCGAATCCATTGGGGTTCAATCCAAGCGGGGTTGCCCCTACGACTGCGCCTTCTGCCTCTATCCCTACATTGAAGGAAAGCGGGTTCGCTATCGTCCGCCCTCCATGGTCGTGAAAGACATCTCTCAGCATTACCATCAATGGGGTGCCAGGCGCTTCTGGTTCACTGATGCCCAGTTCATTACCGGAAAAGAAGCCTATCCCCAATGCATCGAGATCCTTGAACGGATTCTCGCCGAGAAGTTGGAGATCGAGTGGTCCGGCTACATTAGGACCTCGCTCATCACCCCGGAGTTGGCCAAACTCATGGTCCGGTCCGGCGTCGGTGATCTCGAAGTCGCTATTACATCGGGCTCCCAAGTGGTGTTGAACGATCTCCATATGGGATTCAAGCTTGAGCGGTTGTACGATGGCTGTCGCTATCTCGCTGAAGCAGGATTCAAAGGGAAGGTTATCCTCAACTATTCTTTGAACTCTCCCAAGGAGACGGAGGAGTCGCTGCTCCAGAGTGTGGAGTCCTACAAGATGGTCGCCTCGATCCTGGGTGAGGAGCGAGTTTTCCCCCTCATGTTCTTTTTGGGCATTCAGCCGAATACTGATCTTGAAGCGCGGCTGTTAGAGGAGGGCTACCTCTCTGCCGGCTACAATCCTCTCATGCTGACTCCGACGAGTATCAGAAAGCTCCTCTATAACCCGGCTCCGCTGAACTCGTTCATTGCCAAGGCCTGCCTCCGGGCCTGGGAGCGAAAAGAGGGAAGCCGAGATCCACGGAAATGGACGGGATCTCTGTCTCAAACCCCAAAAGAGTCAGGCGCCTATGCCGACCAGAATCTGATCCGAGGAATCGAAGGGAACTCCGGACGCGATGCCCTCTTGTCCCTGGAAGAGATCCTCCGATCACGCCGCCCCGCACTATCCCCTACTCCGTCGGTTGAGAACCCCCACGTCACCTCGACTGGTTAAACCGGGTAAGAAGCCGTCAATCGGGATGAGGTCCGCTAGCGTACTCCGTCGTGTGACGCTGCCTCCCCTGGCTTCTTGCATTCGAAATCAGGCCGGTGCTATCATCCTCGTTCTTTGAGGCGTTGAAAGCACGTCAACCATTTGGAAATTTTGATAATTACTCTCGTTCGCCCCGGCCTGGGGGCATCCTGAGGAGACATCTCGATGTATAAGACGATCTATGTCCCGGTCGATAACTCCGACCATTCCAATACGGCCGTCGATGTCGGAGTTCATTTTGCGAAAGCCTTCGGCTCGAAGATCGTGGGCAGCCATGTCTATGCGGCCAAAATGCATGACAAGCGTTTCAAACAGATGGAAGCAGGGTTGCCAGAAGAGTACCACGATGAAAAAGAGCTCGACCGGCAGCGCCAAATCCACGATTCGCTGATCACCCGCGGCCTCCAGATCATCACCGATTCCTACCTCGACTATGTCGATAAGAAATGTGCGGAAAACAACCTGCCTATCGAGCGTCGTTCTCTCGAAGGTCGGAATTGGAAGGTGCTGGCCGAAGACATCAATACCAATGCTTACGACCTGGTCATCATGGGCGCCTTGGGGGTCGGTGCGGTAAAGGACAGTGTCATCGGCAGCAACACCGAGCGTGTGCTTCGTCGCGTACGGAACTCGGACATGCTGATCATCAAACAAATCCAGCCGATGACTGGCGGAAGAATCGTGGTCGCCGTGGACGGCAGCCCCTATTCCTTCGGCGGACTCATGACCGGCCTGGCGTTGGGCAAGGCTTTCAACATGCCGGTCGAAGCCATCTCGGCCTTCGATCCCTATTTCCACTATGCTGCCTTTCACAGTATCTCTGGTGTTCTCAACGAGGAAGCTGGCAAGGTGTTTCGCTTCAAGGAGCAGGAGAAGCTGCACGAGGAAATCATCGACAGCGGCCTCGCGAAGATCTACCAGTCGCACCTCGATATCTGCCGCGAGATCGCTCAGGCCGAGCAAACCGACGTCAAGACCACCCTGCTGGACGGCAAGGCCTTCGAAAAGATCATTCAATATGTGCGCAAGGACATTCCGGCACTGCTCATCGTCGGACGGATCGGCGTGCACAGCGATGAGGATATGGACATCGGTAGCAACACGGAAAATCTGCTACGGTCCGCGCCCTGTAATATCTTGGTGTCGAACCGGAAATATGTGCCGCCGATCGATACATTGGCAGAATACACGATTGCCTGGACTGAAGAAGCCCTCCGCCGGATGGAAAAGATCCCCGTATTTGCCAGAGGGGTTGCCAAGACCGCGATTCACCGCTACGCCATCGAAAAGGGCCATACCATCATCAGCAACACGGTCGTCGATTCAGCTGTGGGACACCTCCTGCCCAAGGGGGCGATGGATGCGATGCGCGCACTGGGTGGCAGCCTGGATGCCGCCGGCATCGACCGTGACAAGATGCAGGCTGACGAATCTGTGATGAAGGATCTCATGGGCTCAACGCTCAGCGGGATGATGACCGAGATCGTGGAAGAGAAGCCAAAAGTAAGTGCCGATACTCAAGCCTATCTAGATCGGATGACTCAGAATTATTTCGTGTGCGATGGCTGCGGCTACATCGGCAAGGGCGAGACGCCTGTGAAGTGTCCGGTCTGTGCCGCTGGAGGCGATCGCTTCAAACTGGTCGACAAGAAGCTTTTCGAAGCGGCAGCGCACGTGGAAGGGGTTCTCGAAACCGACCTGGCCTACGATGACGTCCCTATGCAATGGACGAAGGATGCCAAAGAGGGAATTCGTGCAGTCCCAGCCGGTTTCCAAAGACGGCGCGCCAAGGCCAAAATTGAAAAGACCGCTCGCAAGCTCGGCATGACCACGATTACGTTGGAATATGCAGCGCCTATGATTCAGGAAGCAGCTTCAGAGGATTACACCCCTATCTTTGCGAACAAGGGAACCGGCGCCTCGACCGAAGCGCAGGCGACAGTGGCCGCTGCAACGAACGGCACCAATGGCGCGACTACCTCCCACGAAAACGGTCATGGGAGCGAGCAAGCGGTGGAACCGACTCCTGCCTCTTCCTATACATGGATGCCGGAAGCGCAGTCACGGCTCGAACGGGCTCCTGAAGGATTCATGCGCGATTGTACACGGGCCCTCATCGAAAAACATGCCGATAAGATCGGCACCATGGTCATCACGGCCGAAGTGGCTCATGAGGGCATCGAACAGGCCAAGGACTATATGGCGGAAGCCATGAAGACCGGCAACCTGAAGGACATGATTGCGAACCTGACCGGCAAGGGTAAGTCATAAGTGCTGAGTAAGAGGACCCGTTCATTCCTGCTAGTCTCAGCTCAGCACGCAGCACTCAACGCTCAGCACTAGACTAGTTATGGGTAAATCTCTTCCAATTTTCAATGCCCCGTCTCTTGCGAGCGCATTTGGAAGCATCCAGCAGCAGGTATCGCAGTTCTTTACTCCGCCATCCACGGCTTCTGCGCCCCACGACGGCCGAACGGTCGATGACTTCAAACCCTATCTCATTGCGCTGAACCTCACGAAACGCTGCAATCTCAAGTGTGATCATTGTTATCTCGACGCGACGACGAAGTCTGCCGGAGGGGACGACGAACTTTCGACGGAAGAGTGCTACAAGCTCATCGATCAGATCGCCGAAGTCAACAAGGGCTGTCTCCTCGTGATCACGGGCGGAGAACCGCTTGTCCGCCCTGACATTCTCGACATCGCGCGCCATGCCGTCAAACTCGGCTTCATGGTGGTATTCGGGACCAACGGGATGTTGATCGACGATCGGATGGCGAAAAACCTGGTCGAGATCGGCGTGATGGGTGTGGGCATCAGTATCGATTCACTCGATCCTCAGAAGCACAATCGCTTCCGAGGCGTGCCCGGCGCATGGGAGTCCGCGCTTGCCGGAATCGAATCCTGCAAGCGGAATGGGCTCGCGTTCCAAGTACATTTCAGCGCGCAGCCCATGAATTACCAGGAACTGCCTGAGGTGATCGATTGGGCTCACCAGCTTGGCGCAAAAGTGCTCAATGTCTTTTTCATGGTCTGCACCGGTCGCGGCGAGGAACTGACCGACATCACCCCGAGTCAATACGAAGAGGTGCTCGGGTACCTGGTCAATTGTCAGGATAATTACAAAGGCATGCTCGTCCGGGCTCGCTGTGCGCCGCATTTTAAGCGGCTGGCGTACGAGAAGGACCCGAACTCTCCGATCACCAAAGCGACGGGGTATATGGGAGGCGGCTGCCTCGCCGGCACCAACTATGCGCGCGTAACCCCTAACGGCGAGTTGACCCCTTGTCCCTACATGCCGCTGTCGGCCGGGAACATCCGGGAGTCCAGCTTCGTCGATCTATGGGAAAAGTCCGACGTCTTCAATTCCTTCCGCTATCCGCAGCTGAAAGGCAAGTGCGGCGATTGCGAATACACCGATATCTGCGGTGGCTGCCGCGCACGCCCCTACGTCGATCACGGCGACTGGCTGGACGAAGATCAATGGTGCCTCTACACCCCCAAAGGCGGTGAGAAGATCAAAGTCGCGTTTAATACGCCGGAAGAAAGCCCTGTGGCGTGGGATGAGGATTCAGAGGTACGGCTCAACAGGATTCCCTACTTCTTGCGCGCAATGGTGAAAAAAGGCGTTGAAAAACACGCACGCGAAAAGAGTATCCCCCTGATTACCATTGAGCTGATGGAAGAACTCCGCAAGAAACGTTTCGGCAACGATGCCCCGGTCTTCAATTTCGACGTAAAAGATAAGGACGGAGGAGTTCGAAGATAGGCGCCCTTTCTACGGGTCATGACGCTCTGCCCTCTCGCTCCCACACCAACCTATGGACGCACTTCAAAGTCTCGTCACCGATCTCAATACACTGATCCCGATCCTCAACCACTGGGTCCACTTGTCGGCGGCAGTCGTCTGGATCGGTGGACTCGCGTTCCTTATCATGGCCGTGACTCCTGGGCTGAGGAAGGCGGTGCCCAAGGAGCAGATCAAGCCAATCACCGATGCGTTCTATCAGCATTACAAGAAAGTTGCGGGTATTCTGCTCATTATCCTGCTGTTTACCGGTGGCATCAACTTCCACTATGTCAATCAGCTCATTACCGCACAAACTGGCAGTGGGATTCAGCACCATGCGAAATATCTGACTGTGTTTTTTGTGAAGCTGTTTCTCGTCCTCTGTCTTCTCACGCTCTTCCTGTATACGGTGCTCTTCAAGTCCGATGACCCAGAAGAAAACGGAGAAGAATCCTACGAAGCGATTCCTTTCCAGCGAGCCGCGCTCTGGATCGGTCTCTTCATCCTGCTCTGTGCCGCCGCGATGAAACATCTCCATCAATAAATCGTGTCTCCTATCTGACTCTTCCTCGGTTTCATCAAATCGTACCCTCCATGTCCGTATCTTCCAAGATAAGTGCGTACTGAATAGGATACTTCTCGATCCGAAGCCACATCCTTTCTGATCTCTCGCCAAACCGCATTTACTCAACGAGTTACATCACAAGCGTCAGAATATTTTTACTGAGAAACTCTGGTACGGGGGTTGCTGTATCGCTGTGGTCTTTGGATCACTCGACGTCAGGGTGAGCAGGCAATGATTGCATGTTGGATGATTTTTGGCGAAGCGAAACGCCGGTGGGTTCCCACTCAAGAGGTTTATGCCTCTTACTCAAGTAGGACTACCTCTGGATTGTGCCCATCCGGAGCCTCCCACCGCCATACGCTTCCGCCATCGGGGCCGCGCCTCGCCTTCTGCAGCGGCGCGGCCCTCCAAGCTGAAAGGGCGGACTAGACATGAGAGCGGCCATAGTCCAGAAGACCGCTTCATTTCAATACAACAAGGAGAGAAATACAATGTCGCTGACCAATCAAGCTGCTCCGAGTAATCCGGCTAAGAATGATCACCGCGAGGTTCTCAGTCCGTCTTCCGGGTCGCGCGAGACAGGGCAGCGACAGCCTCGAATGGTTCGGTTAACCGTCAGCCTTCCAGGCGATCTGGTCGATCGTCTGCGCGATGCCGTGTATTGGAGCCCTAACTTAACGCTTGCGTGGCTGATCGCTCAGTCTCTAAGGGTCTCTCTGGCTGATTTAGAAAAATCACGTCATGGGCCTTTCCCAAAACGAAGAATGGGGCTCCGAGTCGGACGACCTCGATTGGTCGGTCAGACGATGAACATATCTCTACATACCAGGCTTCCCGACATAAGGGACTGAGCCTCTGTCTTATTCACAGTCGCTCCAAATAAGAGGGCTTAGGTTATCGGTCAAAATGTAAACACTTCAAACCTGTGGGACACGATCATGCCATGTCATCAAGATCGTATAGACATATGAGCGGGGAAGGCCGTGAGCACAGTTCTTAGGCTGGCCTAGTCCACGGTCACTTGCCGTGGACGATGGAACGGAATTGTAGCGGGCTTCAAGGATACTTCGCGCGACAGCGCCCTCAAGGCATGGAATTAAGAAGACGGCACCAAAGCAATGTAGCGTAATACGTGCGCGACGCACCTCAAATCATTCATGCTGCCCGCGCTGCGTCGCCAATTGCTAAAAGAAAAGCGCAGGCCAGAAGCAGGGAGGCCAGAAGGAAAATCTTATCCCCTTGCTTCCTGCTTCTCGCCTGGCTTCTATGCGAATTTTCAACGAATGGTCATGAAATAATGGGGCTAGAGCTTTTTAAAGAAAGAATCGTAGACGCCGTAAGCGAGAATCAGCCCGATCAATATGTAATAGATGCTGGAGATTCCGCTATAATCGGGCGGTCCCTCACCTTTGGGTTCATTGGCTAGAACGTAGGACGCACCAGCCATCAGGACTGTACCTGACGCCGTGGCAATTGCGACACAAATCCTCTTCATGACTCAATCCTCCCTCCCTTGAATCAGATGGATCAAACAAGGGCCGTATCATACTGAAGTTTCCAGACCGGACGCAATAGTGTTCAAGTTACGATTGGAGCCTGGAGAGGGGAAACCGCGCGAGATCAGGCTAAGAGTTGGCAGGGGGCTTGGCTAGCGTTTTCAATGAGGTTGAGACTTCCCTGAAAGATTGAGCGAGTTTGTCAAGTTGTGATCCCTTTGACATCACCTCGCCGGCGACAGACTTGAGGTGGTTCCCATAGCTCCCAACCTCGGACGCAACCTCGGAAACTTTGCCAAGTATCTCTTTGCAGGCCTTCAGTTCTTGCTGAAGCTGTTGAGAACCGGCTTGAGTGACTTTGATCTCCTCCAGTGAGGCTTGCAACTGTTGCGTCAATCGACCGACATAGGCTTCCCGGTCTCGCATGTCGGATTCCAGGTTAGCCCGTATTTCTTCGCTCTCGCGACGACGTTCATCAAGATCGCGAAAGTGCTGAATCCAGGGAGCAAGATCCCCACCTAGCTTAGGCGAGTCGGGTAGCGGGTGCCCACGCTCCAATGCTTTTAATGCAGGATGCAGCCATTCGATAAATGCCATCACTTCGCCCAGCTTCAGGTCAGTGGACGAAGCAGGATTTGGCGCAGGGGCGCTGTCTCGATTCGGAGCGGCCTGGGTCGACTGTTGGGCTGCGGACGGTTTCGTCTTCCTCTGTTGGCCATTTCTTGGCTGTGCCCAGCGATGATATTCCAACAAGACCGCAATGCAATGTCGGCACATCGGTTCTTCCGGCAGCGCGCAGCTGCACTTTGAGACGAGATGCCCCTCCTTGAGCCGGATGGTCTGTTCGTAGAGACCGGAGTTTCCGATGACGGCGGATGAGATTTGGGCATCATCGGCTTCAACGATACGAACGCGATTTTCGGAGAGGTACTGATTCCCGATGTGAAAAGCGTTACGGTCGACCACGGCCTGGATCATCGGAGGATCCAGGAGGCTAAGCCGCTCGGCGGAACAGGGGATTTTGTTTCGCATGCGCTGTTTTCCCAACCGCTAACAATTCCACCTGGTGTTGTGGCGTAGTCTGAAACAGACTGGGTAAACTGTCAAGGGTTCACCGATTTTTAGGAGACAGTTGCATTATTGACGGATGCGTCCAGCGAAGCCAAGTCGCGCCTACTCTTCGATGCACGGTGTCAATGTGGACAGACTGTGGCAACGAGCCGGTTTCTCTCTCTCAACATCGTCGAGGCGGCCCCTTTGCGCTGACCGGTGTCAGCCACAGATAGTCCGCAACTTTCTCGTGGACCATATTTTGTAATTCCTCAATACGTCCAACCTCGAAGGACGTCATATAGACGCTGACCTGGCGGACTTGATTGGCCAGGCGTCGCGTGACTCGCTTGGGAACCGGGAGGTTATACTGAATGTGTCCGGCCCCTGTATAGCTTACCAGTGGCCCATCCATCGTATCGTTCCTCGATCGAATCTGGTTGAGGCGACGGACTAGTATCTTGGCCATCCCTTCGTCGCGGAACATGGAGGCGTCGAGCATCATCTGATAGAGACTGTCGTCCCCCTTGCCATGACAAGCCTGGAGTTGTCCGAGAATACGAGCCCGGTAGATCGGATCATCGACAAGGACTTCATCCTTCATGCCCCATTGCGCCATCATTGGGTCAGACTCCGCTTGAGCCAAACCGCTCTTCGCGACCATCCGCACCAATGGTTTCGGAGGATTCATGGCATCCACAGTCCAATGGTGTTCTTTTGCAAGGTGAACCAGTGGCTCGTAATCCTCGAACGGGCCGCCCCAGTTCTGTCGCCACCGGACAGCCTCGATGAATTCCTGGCGGCTCATGTCTAGCCCGGAAGAGTACTGATCCAACGCCGTTTGGCCGTCCCAGCCGAACATTTCCATGGCCAAAGCCGGCGTCCGTCCCCCGGCCTTCAACCTCTGCAGCACCGTCAATGCGGCATCGATATGAAACCGATTGTGATGTTCTTCTCCCAGGTAAATGATGTCCTGCTGAAGCAACAGCGCCGTCCACTCGTCGAGAGAGACCGGGAGGCCTGTCGCCGTATCAATGACCTGCCATTCCTTGAATAGTGCATGATGCCCGTTCTGTGAAGAGGCCGAAGACCCGGTCCCCCCTCCACCCATGCAGGCGACAGTGAGCCACAATGCTCCGAGAACCAATATCGCGTTGAATATGCCGAAGATTGTTCGTGTCGCGAACCGCACCGGTGTGTTGCACATAGCTCTACCTTACACAGGTCTCTCGATATCGGCAATACAGCAACCTTGACGCTCATGGATCAGACCGTTATGCTGGCAGACATTCATCAACGGACATCGATAGATCTACGACAACCCCCATATCAATCGACGTATGAATTCTACCGCACAGGTCCTTGCAGACTTTCGCTCACAGGTCACCCAGCTCTTGCAGGAACGTGACAAAGAGTGGGAGGCCTCACGCAAACTTGTTGAGGCGGAACAGCTGACTGCGACATTGAAACGATTGATCGAAGAAGCCCATCGTATCGACCTCCCGGTGATTATCCGTGATACGATCACCCTGGCGTTGGGCAATGCAGAGGCTTCACGAATTCAGGACCTCCCGGGCTCTCGACTTAAAGAACTGACAGGGCTGCCTCCTACAAAGGCTGTGCGGGCCCTTTGTGTGTGGTTCGGCGTCATTGAGGGCCCGGCGGCACAGTGGCCAGTGACCTCCTTGCAGAGCGAAGAGATTGAGGCGTTTGTCCTCTGCCACCCCAATCCCTTTGACCTTCTGCTCACGTCAGACGTGGCCTCGCTGTTGGATCTGGGAGCCGGAGATCTCTCGTTTGCCACAGAACTTGTCGAGGTATATGTCGCTCCCCTTCAGCAACGACAGCGGGAGTTGATTCTTCATGCGCTTGATCGGCTTCAGCCAGGATCCAAGCTGGGAGGCCTGCTCCATCCGGAACGGGAAAGACTCAACGGTTTGCGATCTCGATCCGGGCTCTCGTTTCAATTCTACGGAAACCAGGACATGTTCGACCTGAGCAGCCTCGATCAGGCCGGAAAACTTGCCCCTCACTATACGGTTGCGACCTGCTGGGCTCCCGCGACCCCGACATTTGCCTACGAGCCGACCAGACTGTCCGATCAGATTACCACTCTAGATCTCCATCGAACGAAAGGCCCATTCCGACAGACCCACTATTCTGGAGAATTGGCCCTGGAAGTCCAGCATGGAGGCCGTGCACTGCTTTTCCCGCCCTGGAAGTTTGAAATTCGAGGGCCTCTTGCTCTGCTCGACCTGCTGGCGCGCCGAGGGTTTCTTTGTGTTCTCGGAGCCGTCGATACGCAAGTCTTTTGGGAAATTCTGGCGCAACTCTTCGACGATTCCCGCTATCGACCGAACGATCAGCCATTTACACCGGAGAATCTCCCGGTGGTGTTCGGCGAAATCTTCGAGCGGCTCTCGCGCCTTGAGATCGGCGAGACAATCAATTTGTCTGACTGCGGCCCATTACGCAGAGAGATTCCGCGTGTCCTTCCCCTTCTCTCGGCGCAGAACCCCTCCTATCGTTTCCGTTCCATTCAGATCCGCCGTGGAGCTGTATTTCCCGGAGTTCCCGCCAGTAGCACCGCTCGACGATTTCAAGGCATGGCCGAAGAAAGTCCTCCTTGGATGCTGATCCTCGTGCCGGAATAGATCTCGAACTGGAACAGCGCGGCCAGCAAAAACCTTGCAGATCGTTCTCTTCAGCCGGTCAATGCAAGAACTCATGTGAAAATTGACCATCCATGGACCCTTTGTTAGACTTCGAGCGTGTCAGATCACCCGCATGTCTGAACTACCAGGACCACTAATCCCAACATGAATTCAGCTCACACCATCCAGTCGATCCAGGACAATATTGCGCTGGTTATCAAGGGGAAGGCCCACGTGATCGAAATGGCGGTGGTCTGCCTTTTGGCCCGTGGCCATCTTCTGCTCGAAGATGTGCCTGGTGTCGGCAAAACTACACTGGCGCACAGCTTGGCCCGATCGCTGGACTGTTCGTTCAAGCGAATTCAGTTTACCAGCGATCTCTTGCCTTCTGACATCGTTGGGGTCTCCATGTTTAACCGGCAAAAACAAGGGTTTGAGTTCATGCCGGGTCCGATTTTCGCCAATGTCGTGCTGGCCGACGAGATCAATCGCACCACACCGAAGACGCAGAGCAGTCTCCTGGAAGCAATGAGTGAAGCACAGATCTCCGTCGACAATCAGACGCATCCGCTTGAGCAGCCGTTTATGGTTATCGCGACCCAGAACCCTGCCGAATATCATGGGACGTTCCCTCTGCCGGAATCCCAGCTCGACCGATTTTTGATGCGCCTCCGTATTGGATATCCCGCACTTGAGGAAGAGAAGAAGGTGCTTGACCGCCCCTATTCGTTGCATCCTGCTGAAGCACTGGAGGCGGTGTTGTCAGTCCAGGATGTATTAGCATTGCAGGCCCTCGTGGATCAGGTCCACATGGAGGAGAGTCTCATGGACTATCTGCTCGCGATTGTGCAAGCGACTCGTCAAAGCGAGCTTTTATCTTTGGGGGTCAGCACACGCGGAGCGCTGGCGCTGAGCAAAGCGGCTAAGGCATTGGCGGTCGTCCGTGGACGGGACTACTGCCTCCCCGACGATATCAAGGAGCTCGCGCCGATCGTGTTGTCTCACCGCGTCATGTTGAACCGGACCCATGGCATGCGGACACAGAGTTTCGAGCAAGCGGAACGTATGGTCCTCGACATTATCGAAACCGTTCCCGTCCCTGTCTAGCTGCGTGTGGAACGACGATCTTGGGACTCGAGAGTTTCGACGGCCCTCTCGCGCGGCGTAACAACAACGTCTTTCCGCAGGATGCTCAAAAGGTCCGCCAGTAAGATTCCGGCGAGTCACGAAGCTAGCGGACTGCCTCAGCATCCTGCCGGTCAGTCAACTGGATAAGGGACTTGCGTGACGCACCCACTCCTCACCCTCCGTGGTTTCCCGGTGTTCTCCTTCGTCTGGAGAATGTCCCGATGGCGATCGATTCGTCTCACCCCTGAAGGGACGAGGTTTCTGCTTTTTACATTCGGGATCGGGCTCGCCGCCATCAACACCGGCAACAATCTGTTTTACTTACTTCTCGCGATGATGCTCAGCTTCGTTGTGATCTCAGGATTGCTTTCGGAGCAGTGTCTCCGGCGATTAGAATTTCATCGGCATATACCAGATCTCATCATGGCCAACGAACCGACGACCCTCACCCTCTCGGTCGCCAACCGGAACCGGCACCTGCCCAGCTTTTCTTTGCGTCTACTCGATGTCGTTGAAGGCCAAGATGTCGATCGAGGACTTGCGATTCGTCTCCTGCCTCCGCAGAGCTCCGTGCTCCTGTCCTATCCACTGCTGGCCACAAAACGGGGCTGGGTCCGGTTCGAAGGTATCCGGGCGCAGACACTATTTCCCTTTGGGCTGTTTCTTAAGAAAGGACTCTATTCCACGGAAGCGCATCTGCTCGTCAGCCCTCCTATCAAGCCGCTTACGTTGCGATTCGTGGATGAATTGGTCAGTGAAGGGCAAGGAGAGTCTCTCCCGCGACGAGGGTATGGATCTCAACTGTACAACCTTCGCCCGTATCGGCCAGGCGATGATTCTCGATCTATCCATTGGATGACCACAGCCCGCACGTCTCACCTGATCGTGAGAGAAACCGAAGCGGAGGATCAACGACGCATCACAGTCGTTCTCTCTATTGTGGCTCCCAAAGAACGCGATCTCCTGTTCGAGCGAAGCGTGACGTTCGTGGCGTCCCTGCTCTGGCAACTGACGGAGCGGGCCTTCCCCGTGCGACTTGTCGTGGGGGCAGAGGACTCAGGACTCGGATCTGGATCTGCTCATCTCTTGGCGATGTTGCGTCTGTTGGCGTTATGCGAACGGCAAGCGCCTGAAACCGGCGGAACTGCCTATCATGGCGAGCTTCCCCCGTTCACCTACGAAGGGGAGCGTGGCTATACGGTAGCGGTCGTACCCTGGTTGGACCAGGCGGTGCCCACGAGCATGGTGCAAGCTGATCGGGTGCTCCATGCTACGCAACTTGAAGAATTGACACATGCTTTTTGATCGAGCCTTTGCCCTCAGCTCCGTCCTCCTCGCCACCACGGCGTTTAGCGGACTTATGCTTGCGCAGAGTGTCCCGCTCTGGCTTGCCTTCCCCACAGCGATCATTCTCATCATCTCGCTACTTCAAGCGGCAGGAGTCCATTTCGTTCGGCGGGCGATGGCACAGATGACACTTTCCTCAACCCTATGGAATGTTCTCTTGATCGGCGCCTTCGTCTTATTGCTGATCGACCTCATCGTGGTATCGCGAGACCTTCTCCCGGCGGGCATCCACTTTTTGGTCGTGCTGCTGGGCATCAAGTTGCTCACCCTTCAACAGCGGCGCGATTATCGGCATCTCTACGCGATTAGTCTGATGGCCATCTTGGCCTCAGCAGCACTGACGACCGATGCGTGGTTTGTCCCAATTTTTTTGTTATACCTGCTCGCGGCTGTTTGGACATTGTTGCTGTATCACGTGACTCAAGAAGGTGGCGAACCTCAGGCTGTCCTTCCATCCACAAACACAGCAGCCTGTCATGCGACATTCCCGATCCGCATCACTCATCGTTTCTTTTGGTTGACGAACGGAACCGCCATCCTGACAGTTGCCTTGACGCTCGCGATTTTCTTTCTCATCCCTCGCATTGGGGCGGGCATGCTTCAGAAGACAAGCGGGGAGGCTCTGCGGACAACGGGGTTTTCCGATCGGGTCGATTTGGGGACGATCGGGTCAGTCAAACAGGACCCTCAGGTCGTCATGCGGGTTGAATTGCCGGACCAATCAGCTGTTGAAAAAGATCGTTTTTACCTGAGAGGCCTTGCCTACGACCAATACAATGGACAGTCTTGGAGCCGCAGCAGAACCCACTTGCGCTCGTTGAACCTCGTGGCTGACGGAACATTCCTCGCTCGTTCAGCCGGCAGCCGTCGCTCAGACAACTTATCAGAAACGATTCGCCAAGACATCCTGCTGGAAACGCTCGACACCACGGTCCTGTTTGCAGTCCCATTCGCTGACCTCGTGAGCGGTGAATTTCTCACCCTGCAGGCCGATGCCATGGGCGGGCTTCACTTGTCATTGCCTCCTTCTTCCCGCGTTCGATACTCCGTTACATCTCAAGTCCCACAGCTCGTCGCAGACGAACGAACTGCGTCAACTCTGGACTACCCCGACTCAATCCGTTCCCGTTACCTTCAAGTTCCAATGGGGTCGGAGCAGGTGGCGGATTTAGCACATCGTGTCAGTCAACAGGCCATGACTCCGTTTGGGAAAACGGTCGCGATCCAGCAGCATCTCTTGGAGAACTATCGATACAGTCTTGAAGACAACACAGCTACGCTGAGTCATCCGCTGGAGGAATTTCTTTTTTCGAGAAAAACAGGGTACTGTGAACATTACGCAACGGCGATGGTTGTGATGCTCCGAACTGTGGGCATTCCCGCTCGACTGGTAACAGGGTTCCTGGCCACGGAATGGAACGAGTACGGAGGCTATTTCACCGTGCGTCAACGGGATGCCCATGCCTGGGTCGAGGTCTACTTTCCTCACTCAGGCTGGATCACCATGGATCCCACCCCCACCATCAACACAGCAGTTGCCACCAACCGTTGGGAATCTGTTCGCCGACTCGGAGAATCCGTTCGGCTGCAATGGGATCGTCTGTTCGTTCGTTATAGCGCGAAGGATCAGCTGGCAGTCGTTCACGGAGTACGAGAAGGCAGCGATGCATTACGTGAAAGGGTGACTCGCTGGGGCTCGTTGTTGAGCACTCCGATAAACCAAGTCCTGAGCCGTCTGATGCGCGTGGCTCAAACATTTCAGCCAGGCATGCTGGGACTCGTCACGGGAATAATCGTGATCGGCTTGGCCCTGGTCTTCCTCACTCTACGGGATAGGATAGGCCTCTGGGCCACCACCCATTTCCCGACATCGCATCCACAACTCGCGATCGCCCAGCTCTATGTTCGCATGGTTCACACGGTGGAAAGGCGAGGAGTGAGCAAACCTCCGTTTGCCACGGCCAGTGAATTTGTCAGACTGGTTCAACAGGAGTGGAAGGAGGCCGGCCCCATCGTGGCTACGATCACAGCGCTCTACCATCAGGGACGATTTAGTCGAACCCCGCTTACCCCGGACGAACTCGCGCGCGCAGCTGAACAGGTTGGGAAGCTGCAATCTCTTGTACCTGCGGCCCGTCCGCAGCTCTAACGCTGCATCGCCTCACCCGGATACGATCGCCACTGCTTTATGATCATCCACGCGTTCCTGCAATCTTCGTCAGCATCGTTTTAAATCTTTGACGCATGTATCTGAGTCCGGCAGCGGTTCACTGCTACGCAATCTTTGCGGCAGAGAACCACTTAGGGCTGCCGCATAAGTTGGCGGTTACTGATAAAGACGTGCGTTACCTAATCGAGATGCATTGGAAAGAGAGAGGCATCTTGAGAAGAAAACTGAATGCTGGAGCGGGAAACGGGATTTGAACCCGCGACCCTCGCCTTGGCAAGGCGATGCTCTACCACTGAGCTATTCCCGCTTGATCGCAATCGTTCTTGAGGGGTGGGATTCTACTGATGCAGCAGCGAAGCTGTCAAGCAATCTAGTAGGCCACGTCATCATCGTTATTGTTATCTTAATCTTGTCACTTTGGTTACGACAGCTCGATCATGCTACTAAATGGTAACACTGGAATATTTATTTCAAGTAATTGATTTATAATATATTTGCTTAAAAAAATCACATAGGTCTCCATTAATGATACAGCAAATACTCAGCAGTATATGATCTAGGCCGTCATCCGCAATCATCTTTAGCAAGTTATAAGTCTTATTATTCAATCGCTTAACACGCATCACTTATGCGAAATAAACTTGTGATATTTGGTGCATAAATTGCGTTGGGAGATACATCTCACGATTTCAAAAGCGCGATACCTAGAATGATTTTGGTGTGCAGTGGTTTGAAGATGAGTATATTCGATTTTTTCTGATCGATAGGGCGGCGCCTCTAAAAAATGAGGCTGCCTACCATTTTAATTTTGTGTCAGAGCGTCGCGTGGGCTTGAGCAAAGCCCTCAACTGGAGGAGGTGGGACTCATGTTTTTGTCACGGAGGCAGTTCTTAAAAGTGACGGCGGGGACGGTGGCCGCGGTGGCGGTGGCGGACCACGTGCTGGCCTTGACCGCGCTCCAGCCGGTGATCGAAGTCGGCAATCCGTTGGGGGACTATCCGGACCGGTCCTGGGAGCGGGTCTATCACGACCAGTACCGCTACGATTCGTCCTTCACGTGGGTC